>Ga0315280_10006732_pt1 | contig 15725 bp, 7 predicted proteins | sample YL17G06_40_MG_FD_203697 | JGI IMG/M metagenome (GOLD analysis project Ga0315280, IMG submission 203697) | Sediment microbial communities from Yellowstone Lake, YNP, Wyoming, USA - YL17G06_40 | ecosystem: Environmental > Aquatic > Freshwater > Lake > Sediment | place: USA: Wyoming | collected... | reverse complement strand
AGTACGACGCCTTCAGGTCTCCGTAGTAGTCTATCAGGCTCCAGCTCGCCACGGGCCAGCAGTCGTTGAGCTGCCAGATCAGCGCCCCGGCCGTCCTGAACTTCCTGCGCCTCCAGTGCATGATCCCAGCCTTCATTGCCTCTCCCTGGTTGACCTGTGTCAGGTACGAGAACGTCTTCAGGTCGCTTGGAACTCTGAAGTGATAAGAGAGGAACCACACCAGCCTCTCAGACCCGTTGACCTGCTTGTTGTGGTGCTCCATGACCTTGCTCTGCGGATACCTGTCCTCTGGCGCGGTGAACTTCTCTATCGTTTTCGTTGAGGGCAATGACTGGAAGCCGAACTCGCTCACGAACCTCCCTTTGTCCTTCAGGTACTCCGAATAGTCCTTCATGCCTGACCAGACGTCCCAGCTGTGTCTGTCGCCTTCGCTCTGCGAGTTCGGATCCTCTCCTCCATACGGACTGCTCGGCCAGTAGAAAGTAGACGGATCAAGTCTGGCGCAGACCTCCGGTAAGATCTCATGGTATATCGTGTGACCATAGAACACGTCCCTCTTGCCGAACCACCCTGCCTTGAATCCCCATTCGTTCTCGTTGTTCCCGCACCAGATCGCCAGGCATGCGTGGTTCCTGAGCCTCTTGACTACCTCCTCTGCCTCCTTCCTGCACTCTTCGAGGAACCAGTCTTCCTCCGGGTATTCAGCGCACGCGAACATGAAGTCCTGCCAGATCATGATGCCCTTCTCGTCGCAGAGATCGTAGAATTCCTCGCTCTCGTATACGCCGCCTCCCCAGACCCTGAGCATGTTCATGTTCGCCTCCTTCGCCTTGCTCAGCAGGTAGTCGTACCGATCTCTCGTGACCTGCGGGAGAAATGAATCTGCCGGAACCCAGTTCGCGCCTTTGCAGAAGATCGGCACGCCGTTGACTCTGAAGTAGAAGGTCTTCCCTTCCTCGTCCTTCTCCTGAACGACTTCGATCTTCCTGAAGCCTACTTTCTTTGTGAGCTTGTCGATGACCGTTCCGTCCTTCGTCACTGTGATCTCAAGATCATAGAGCGCTTGGTCGCCGTAACCGTTGGGCCACCACAACTTGGGATCCTTTACGTCGAACTCGAATGTGAGGTGGTTCTCTCCAATGGTCAGTTTCCTCTTCTCACTCTTTCGACCAGCATAGCCATGACCTCCAAGAGAGACAACGATATCGACTTTTTCATCTCTGAACGCGTCCAAAGACAATTTGCATGTTGCTCTCGCATTCCTCCCTGACGCCTCAATCTCCGGCCTGAAGTGGAATGAGTCTATTCTGCAGATGTTGTACGCCTTCAGCCACACGGGCCTCCATATGCCTGAGGTCGGAAGCCTGGGCCCCCAATCCCAACCGAAGGAGTACTGCGCCTTTCTGCCGTAGACACCGGGAGAGTAGAAGGCACCGCTGAGCTTGGCGTCCCTTGCCTCGTAGATCTTCTCGAGCGTCTTGATCGGAGAATCGAACCTGACCGCTATGACGTTCTCGCCCTTCTTCAGGAGGCCCTTCACGTCGATCCTGTGCTCGTAGAACATGTTCGAGTAACTTCCTACCTTCTGCCCGTTCACCCATATAGTTGCGAATGTATCAAGCCCCTCAAACACCAATTGCAGGTTGTCGAACTCCAAGAGATCCTCGTCAACCACGAATCTCTTCTTGTAGCACCAGTCCTTTTCCTCGATCCACTTGACGTCAGACTCGTTGAGCCTGCAGTAGGGGTGCGGGACCTTCTTCGAGCCGACTAAGTCAAGATGGACAACACCTGGTACGCGGGCTTCAACCCAGTCAGCGTCTCTGCGGTGACCCGCAAACGCATCTTGGACGCTATCCTTATCGGTGCTCAGGTCTTTCAGTTGCCAGAGTCCATTGAGGTCAACAGTTCTCATAGCAACGTTTCTTGTTCGGCATTGCTCTTAAGAGTTGGCAAACATGCGCCGCGCGCGACAGCACGTGTCTGCGGTTCCGAACCCAAGGCGGTACGAGTGTATGTCCGATGGCTTCCATACCCTAATGGGTTTGGAACCGACCAGAGTGTCAGCACAACGGCGCAAAAGTCTTGATTTCTCGACTTTGGTCCACCAGCCCCCGCGCGACGTGGTAAGGATGACCAACCTGAGCGTCTGAGGGTCGTAAGAGAGGAACCAGTTGCTTTCAGGAAGTAGAGGAAGGCTCATCCTGTAGAATGCCCTGGTCTGGCTGAAGCCCCCCTCTGGGGTATATACAGTTGCGGAGAGGTCCGTCGAAAAGGGTGGATACTTGACTCGATCGAGGGGCTTCCGCGGGCGATACTATTACGGCCTCTGCACCCATGCAGTCAGACTGTCCTAGTTGCGCTCGCGATGGCATGTCACGAAGTTATACTCGTCAAGCACCTTGGTTTTGCTTTTCCGATACTTTCCGGCCAGTCTATCGATCGTGGTCTGAAGTCTTATTATCATTCCTTTCATCTGGAGAAGAAAGTGGAAATAGTCTTCCCCATCGCCCTTACTTTTCCCATACCCCCCTCTTATCTTAGTATCCCACATGACGAACAGGTCTGGGCATGCCAAGTGAAGCAGTTTTGATGCGGCTGTTGAGCCGACCGTCTTTAACCTCCCCTTCTTATTGCGAAAGCGTTTGTTGCAGATGGCGTCGAACAGGTCTACGATAACCTTGTCGGTCCGTTCAAGGTCCATGTTTGAGAGTCCCTTGTCGCGAAGAGGCTCGATGTCCCTGCTTGTTTCCTTCATGGCCTCGATGGCCACTCGCAACCCCCTGTCTCCAAGACTCTCCTCATGCCTCCCCATGTGAAGAGGAAGGGTGTGAGGACGCGTTCTAGGCTCTCATCTGGCTGGTCTAGTCTCATCCTGCTGAATTCCTCGACGCACCTGGTGTATATGCAGTCATCTATGGCGTCTGGGGCACTTTCTATAACTCTTTCAAACTCCTCATGGCTGATCCTCTCGGGATCGACCAACGAACTCACGTGCACATGTTTCCCAGACATGACCATCGTCCGGACTATCACTTCGCGGAGTTAATTAGCATTCCCGAGCGACTGGGGGAGACGCGGAGGTTTCCATACTGGAATGGGTTTGAGTCCATGACTTCACCCGCGCCAGAGATCTAGCGATAGTGCATGAGCTGCCATTTCTTCCTGAGCTGGCTCAGTTTCAGGGGCTTCTCCAATGTGACTTCTATGTTTCTTTCTGTACTTGGGGCCATGTCGAAGCAGTTGTCATCAAAGCTCGCTTTCGCGCTTCTTATGTGAAGGCTTAGTGCTTTGATGATCGCATCTGAGACGATCCTGACCTCAAACCTCTTCTTCGACTTGTCTAGGGCTCTCACTTTTGTGAGCTTGATCTTTGGTTTCCTGAAGGCGATGTGTTTCGGCTCTTCGAGGAACAACGTGTCATGACGATCCGGCAGGCCTTTGGTCTTTAAGGTGCCAGCTACAGCAACGTTGGTCGTATCAGCCTTCTTGATCCCGAAACAATCGATTGAGAAGATATCGAAGCTTGACTTCAACATAATGCTCAGCGGCCACAGTGAGCCCCTGACATCGAACGCTGCAGCCTTGGTTAGGGAGTTCTACAAGTCACTGATGTAGCGAAAAGACCGAGCAGCTGGTCGATCTTGGTGAGGGAAAGGGAAAAGACAATGGAGTTGGGACGGACGCGCGAAGTCAAATGCGGCCCTTGAGAGTCCCTTTATCAAAGAAGGTGCGACAGCTCCAGAAGAGTTCAGAACTATATAAGTAATTCAGTCGGTGCTTCGAATCCTTATAAATTTAGAAAGCCAGATATGCTCTAGAATAAAATGTCTGAAACAAAAAGCTTCTGGTCAAAACCTCTCATCTCCGGTGCTGAAGGAATAACGGCAAGAGCTCTTCTAATAGGTCTGGCGATAACGATATTCGACCTCTGGTTCTCCACCTACACGAGCCTGAAGTTGGGATTAGGTTTCAGCACGCCACTAATCGTCTACTTCTTGATAGAGTTCCTCCTGGCGAAATTCGTGTCAAAGAAATGGCAGCTGACTATTCCTGAGTGGGTGTCCTTCATAACTATAGGTTCGGCCGCTTCCTCTGTCATGATCTTCTTCCTGACCCCTCCGATATTCGGCCCGATAAAGTATCCGGACCTAGCACAATACGCACCCGCCATCTGGACGCCGAGCCTAACCGCGCTGGTCGCACCAGGGGTCACAGTGTTAGATGCATTCGAGAAAGGCGGAGTATTCAGTCTCTCCGCTTGGGCGACGCCCCTGTTGTATTGGTCTATCGCGGTGATAGCATACTTCATGATGGGATTCTTCTTGCTGCTTCCGTTGAGAAAGACATGGATAGATCAGGAAAGGCTTCCCTTCCCCAGCAGCACTGCCACTTATGAGCTGGTGAAATTCGCTAAGGCCCAAGATAGACCATCGCTATGGTCTGTCAAGAGGGGAGCAGGACTATACCTCGCAATAGGCATCCTTGTAGGTCTGCTACTTCAAAGCTATCAGTTGATACAATGGTTCGGTGGTACCGCTATCTGGGCCGGATCGATCAACCTAGATCTGACGCCGATTCTCGGCAAGCTGTTGCCCAATGTCAACTGGGCAATGATCATATACTTGGGCGACATTCCGATGTGGTTGTTTGCACCCATCGAAATACTGGCAACAAGCATCGTTGGATGGGTTGTCGTCGCAGTCACTATACCGTATCTCCTAGTAACCACTGGCATAGATCCCGTGTTCGCCAGTACAAGAAACTACGGGCTGTACTTCGGTGCCTTCAGATGGCAACTAATGTTCACAGAATGGTACGCGTACGGAGGCATAATACTGGGTGTGGTTCTTTGGGTTGTGATTCAGAACTGGAGGCGATATACAGAAGTCATAAAGTCGGCTCTGAAAGGTGGAGTGGACCCTAGCGAGGGAATCAGTTGGAGAACCGGCCTGATCGCCTTCGCGTTGTCATTCCTAGTATACGTCGGCCTAATTGTAACGGCTGGTGCATCTGTCATCGGAGCGATACTCTCGACCATATTCCTGCTCTTGGTAGTCGTCTACTTCGCCAGGTACTTTGGGGAATTGTCCACGACGCCGCCGGGCAATGTTAGCAACGGAGGATACCTCCTTAAGGGCACTGGGCAGATGCTCGGTCTGTACCCTGCAACCGGTTACAACAAAGATCTGTACGTATCCATGTTGACTTTCCAGACATTTGGCTGGTCAGGAGGACAGAATCCGAACTCGATGGCTGGCTACTCAATGAACTCGTACAAAGTGGGAAGCATGACCAAGACCGACAACAAAACAGTCTTGATATCCACGCTCATCATGGTGGTGGTTTCGATATTCCTGGTTGGTCCATTCTTCCTCTGGGTTCTACAGGGCGTCGGCGGATTTGACATAGCAAAGGGCATGTACTGGGGACTGAACTACTCAGGTGACTTCTTCGGGCTTGGAGGGTTCCCGAACTACATATCCAACACAATCGTGACCGGTTCAATAGAATCGAGATACTCCCTAAGTGGCCTTGGAGTGAGCGCTTGGATTCTTTCCGGAACAGTTGTAGTCTTGGGCATGTTCTGGCTGAGAACGATATTCCCGTGGTTCTGGCTCAATCCGCTCGGCCTAGCAATGATCGTCAGATTCGATACGATTGCTTCAATATTCATTGCCCTAGTCGTGAAAGAAGTCACTCTGAGATTCGGTGGAGCAAAGGCGTACGAAGAAGTCCTTGTGCCGCTGGCTGTCGGTGTCCTAGTCGGAATGGGATTGATGGGCTTCATCGCGGGAGTAGTGCTACCTCTGACGACGGCTGTATAGAAGCCGTCGCCCCCAATTTTTTTCCAGATCCTTGCAACACTCGTAGGAGTTGTGACTTCCTCGGAATTCAGCACGCGTATGACTTAGTGTAACGAATGACCTAGTGTAACGAAGCCAAGGCACGCCCCGCTCGATCATGGCAGCCCTCATCCCACTATGCACCACTGCGATTGCCGAGACGATTCGCTCTTTCCCTGCCTAAAACACGCGCGTCGCGCTTGTTCTAAGCGGGATGCCCGGCAGAGATTGTGCGGGAATAGCTAACTAGCAATATCCTTATCAGGCAGAAACGAGGCATCGGACGAATAGTAAATGAAGCCAAGGACCATTGATGAAGAAGGAGCAAAGATTCCCGTCCTAGCAGATGTTGATGTATTGGTTGTGGGAGGCGGCACGGCAGGAGCGGTTGCGGCAATTGCATCAGCCAGGAATGGCGCTGAAACGCTGTTGGTTGAACAGTTTGGGTTCCTAGGAGGGACTGCAACTGGAGGCTTGGTCTTTCCAATGATGCCTAATCACATCGAGGGACACCCTTTGGACACCGGAATCTCCTCCGAAATACAGCGAGAACTGGCGCGGATAGGCGAGGGAGGTTCAGATGCCTGGGGCAATGACGGCTGGTTCAATCCTGAGGCCCTGAAATATGTCCTTGAGGAGGTGGTTTTGAAGTCTGGCGCCAAGATACTCTATCATGTTTTCGCATCTAAGCCAATAGTGGAGGACAACAAGGTTGGGGGTGCAGTCATTGATACAAAATCCGGAAGGATGGCCATTCTCTCTAGAGTAGTGATAGATGCAACGGGGGATGCAGACATGGCCGTGAAAGCCGGAGTTCCATATGACTCTGGAAACGCCGAAGATGGCAAGAGTCAACACATGTCACTGAGGTTCTTGATGGGCAATGTAGATCTCGAAAGGCTACAACAATTCCTGAAGAGAACGGACCCCAAGGGCAATTATGTCTTGCCGTATCTTGAGTTCTGGATGGTTCCTGGCAAGAATCATCCCTTGGAGGGCATATTCCGCAGAGGCGTTCGCGATCAAGTCTTGGAAGAGGACGACATAGTGTACTTTCAGGCCTTCGCGGTTCCAGGGAGACCAGGAGAAGTCGGCTTTAACTGCCCGAGAATTATGGGAAATCTGAAGAGTTTCAATCCCTGGGACTTGACCGAAGCACAAGTTCAAGGGAAGACGAGGATCAAACGTCTTGTCGCATTCATGAGAAAGTACATCGAAGGCTTTGAAAATGCTTACCTCTCGCAAACGGCCCCTATGGTCGGTGTTAGAGAATCTAGAAGGATAAAGGGAGAATATGTGCTGACGGCCCAAGATTACTTCGAGGGAAGGAAATTCGATGATGCAGTGGCCAAGAACAGGTATCCCATAGACATCCATCTTCCAACGCCGAAGGCGTCTTCACTGTGGGAGAGAGAACTTGGGCCCAATGAATATCATGACATTCCGTACAGATGTTTAGTCCCCCTGAAAGTTGAGAACCTGCTCGTGACGGGCAGATGCTTGTCGGCGACATTCGAGGCACAAGGAGCTGTTAGGATTCAGCTAAACATGAGAGCTTTGGGACAGGCGGCCGGCACGGCAGCTGCTTTGTGCGTGAAGCAAGGCATACTGCCCAGGCAACTAGACGGCAAGAAGCTAAGGGAACTGTTGAGGAGTCAAGGGGCCAACCTGTAGCTCCGACTCTCATCTCAGTTTTATCGACCTTCGGTGATCTCAGGAGCCAATCCCCTGTTCACCGTTTCAAGTTTCAATGGGACAGAACCCAGAGTTGGCCCCATCTAGGGTTTGCCAATCCTTGCCCTAGGAGCTACCGGACCAACAAACTAAGTCAAAGGGTCCGGCACTGTTGAATTTGACATTGGAATGCTTAAATGCGTGAAGGGACGACGGTCGGTCTGGTCCTTGTAACCTGATGCACACATCGGCGAGTCGACTAGTCATTTCGGCATCCTTGGTCTGCATACTATTCCTTTCCATAGCTACGGAGGTCACTATCGCGGCCCCTTCCGCTGAGAGCGTTTACGCTGTGGATGAGCTCTTGAGAAATCTGGATCTGAATGCGATCTCGAATTATGTGGGTTCGCTCTCCGCGGAATCAAGGTTTGTTGGCCAACCTGGATTCACGGATGCAGTGAAGTATGTCGAGGATACATTCAGAGAGATAGGACTACAGACCCCGCAAGATTTCTTCGGGGACATTTCTCCGGGTTTTTTCGAGTCGATCGGTCAGGAAGGCTATCTCCAAAATGTCACTATCTTGACTCCGGTCGGCACGGGATCTTGGGTGGAACCAGTAGAAGGCGCATTCAAGGGCCATAGGATCAAGGCTTATCCTCTTTGGCCGGATCGAGTGGCCACAGGCAACACCGGCCCTGACGGAATTCTCGGTACCCTCGTCTATTTCGGATTCGGGGACTTGGAGAACTACGGTGCCGAACTGGCCGCCAGAAACGGCAATCTGAGCGGTACAATCGCAGTCTTGGAATTCAATTCTTCCGATTCTTGGCTCGACCTGGTTTCGCTGGGTGCTTCGGGTGTAATATTCCTAGAGCCGAACTCATCTGACAGGCTTGAGAGCGAAAGCAAGATGTTGAACACGCTACTAGACATCCCTCGTCTGTACGTCTCCGATGAAGCCCCTCTGGTAAGGGAGATGGCTAGACAAGAGATCAGAGTCAGACTCGTCTCCGGTTCCGAGTGGTCGGATGAGCCATCTTGGAATGTCGTTGGCGTCATCGGCGGAAGCGGGGATCTCCGGGACCAGTTCATAGTGATAGGCGCACACATCGACTCTTGGTCCGCTGTCCCCGAATTCTCGCCTGGCGCTGATGAATCACTTGGGCTTGCCACGTTGCTGCAATTGGCGAAAGCAATCAATTCATCGGACATACAGAGCAGGAGGTCCGTTATCTTCGTAGCCTACACGGGGCACTGGTCCGGTTTGATCGGAGCTAGGTGGTTCATAGAGACTTATCTGTTCAGGCTCAAGGAGCAGTTAGGTTCTTCGCTAAAACTGACGGACTTTATCGACCTGAATCTGGCAAGCGATTCTGATGTGGTCGGCTACAACGCTCAGGCCTATGGCACTTTCTTCGGCTACAATGGCTATGGCGACAGGTATTCGAAGTTCTTCTCGGAAATCCAATACAACCTAGTTGACACCATTCTGTCGGACAGGTTTGGCAGTGATTTCGCCAACTCAAAGATACTATCCTTCGATACGGCGGCATACCAAGTCAGTGAGCCCATGGAGGGCGAACTAGCATCTGTGGCCGGCATGCTGTCTTCAACAATCTACACCGCCAAGAGCTATCGCCTCAACCAAAGGAATATGTACGACACGGTCGCGCAGATAAACTGGAAGAACGTTGCGAGCCAAGTCGAGTTCATCAATGCCCTAGTGGGATATCTTCTCAACGTACCTGCTGAGAACTTGGGCTTCACTTCGTGGGACCTGATGCAGCCGTCGAGATTCGTGAAGAAGGAAGCGGGTGGAGCGGGTGGAGGAGGCCTCCTCAACCTGAATGTCAGCCTGGGAGTCTATGATTTCAATCAGAGGTGGTATTCCACGCAACCGATTCTCTCGCCGGACCTGTTGCTTGTACTTGAGGCCTATACGAATGTCGCCGCCTACGATCCTAGGGCCATGATCAGGATATCTTTACAAAATGGGTCCGGCGTTGTCTATGGACTTCCGCATTTCTACTCAACCAGCATGTATACCACGAATATGCAGATCTTCCTGGTCGCGTTCGGAATCAATAAGACATCCGGCATACTTGTATACGCTCCAGACTTAGGGGTTCTAGGGAACAGGGGGCTTCAGTTCTTCGGGTTTCAGCTCAATACTGAAAGTGAGTTCCGCTTGGTTTCCCTATTCAGGACCTCTCCGGTTGTGCTGTTCGACGTGATCGATCCGGTTCAGTTGAGTTCTCCGGTCATAGACCCGCATACTCACTTATCATCGGTCATGCCTCCTATCTCGGTGGGGCTTGCCGATCATGCTTCTCACACCGATTTCCTCTCCTTCTTCATGATGTCCTCGCAGGTCACAGGGGAAAAGATAGTGATAGCGTTTCCACCGGTGGACACGAACCGAAGTTCGCCAGTGGAGTTCATCATGTCCAGGACGGCAGGGGGATCGTTGAATGTGGGAATCCTCACCAACAGCAGCGCGGCTTTCCCGGAAGGGACTGGATTCGTTGCGACCTACAATCAGCAGACGTTGATACTCGGGACCGTCTTTCAAATAGTGAAGGATATGCTGGCTCTCTCAAGGGAGAGACAGGCAAGACTCAGAGGGTTCAATGTCATCTCGGCGATTGCAGATAAATCATTGTCAAAAGGTGAAGGCGACTATGAGAAGAGCCTCCAACTACTGAGCGATGGCGATTTACCCTTAGCCAAGGCATTTGTTCTGGCATCATGGAATGAAATGAGCATAGGATCCAGCAATCTTCTGTCTACGCTGAAGGATGTCGCCTTGACTGGGGTGCTTTTCTCGATCTTGGACCTGCCATTTGCGTTCTTGGCAGAGAGGTTGTTCTTCGAGGCTCAGGATCCGAAGAAGAGGCTTCTGATCGTGAGTGGCATATATTCGGGCCTATTGCTGCTTCTCTACTTCCTGCATCCTGGTTATGCTTTGGCCTCCAACATCCTAGTGGCCTTGATAGCATTCGTAGTGGTAGTCATGGCCTCACCTGTTGTTGGCATCATATTCAATGAGATGACTAACATCCTGAAGGAAGTGAGATCCCGGATGGTAGGGTTGCACTTTTCCGAGATATCTCGACTGAGTGCTGCTTCTATCGCCTACTCGAATGGCGTGCTCAACATGCGGAAGAGGAGGTTCAGAACGGCTCTCACGATGGCGTCAATAGTCTTGGTCAGCTTTTCTTTGATCTCGCTCACCTCGTCCATCACGTACCAGAATCCGTTGCCGATCGAGGTCAAGTCCATTAACGGTACGTCCATATATCCCGGGTTGGTCTTGAGGGCATCGCCGGAGACGGCCTTCCTCCCGAGCGAGCTGATATCATTCATGCGGGCGAAACTGCCAGAGGCGAAGACGGTCGTGCTGAGATCCTTCCTGACTCCTCCCCAAGGAAGCATCTTCTATGGAGGCAGTGGCTACACGATAACCGGGATTCTAGCATTGATGCCGGACGAAAGCAAGATAACATCAATAGACAAGTATGTCGAGGGAAGGTGGTTCACGAACGAAGACAGAGATGTCTGTCTGATAAGCGACGTGGCGAACCAGACGCTGCGGATCCCATTAGGAGAGAGGATCTCCTATCTAGGAAGAAATCTGACCGTCATCGGCGTCATAAGGGACGAGCCAAAGATTTTCGATATGGGCAGCAAAGAGATAACTCCAGTGATCTCAGTGGTCGAGGCTGGGTCGACGGTCCTCTTTCACACATCGTGGGCCAACACCTTGGTCGTGCCGTTCAAATTGGCGGAGGAGCTGAGCTCACCAGTCTACACCGTGTCGATTCAAGACGATTCAGTCAACGAGGTAGTATCAGTCGCATCCGATCTTTCTACGTGGACAAAGGGGTCTGCTGACCTCTACGTGGAATCGGGAGGGACCCTGTACAGATACACTCTCGGCCAAGGCATAACGACTGTCGGGGCGCAGTCACTCCTCCTTCTGCTCTTGGTAGGAGGCCTCACGATACTGAATACGCTCATAGGCTCGGTGACCGAGAGGACGAACGAAATAAGGACCCTCGGGGCAATAGGCCTATCGCCTTTGCATGTAGCTTCGCTTTTCTTGGCCGAGACGAGCGTGTATGCCGTTTTTGGCTCCGTGCTTGGTTACTTGCTCGGACTAGTGGGGATTAGAATCATCGCACCGCTTTTCGGAAGCGGCTTCATACCGAACTACTCATCAAGCTTCGTCATCTATGCCGTGCTTGTCTCACTTGGTTCGACCATGATATCATCGCTATATCCGATTTCCATTGCTTCAAGGCTCGTCACCCCATCCTTGGAGAGGAAATGGAAGACTACAACGAAGCCCGTTGGCGACTCTTGGTTTGTTCCATTGCCCTTTGAGATTCCAGACAGGACAGAAGTCGACGGTCTCTTAGCATTCATGTCGGAGTACTTCCTTTCACATAAGACTGAAAGAGCTCCGGATTTCAGCGTGTGGTCAGAACCCGTGCCGTACGAAGAGGTTGACAGTGAGGGAAAGAAACTACTGGGCATAAGGACTGAACTGAGCCTGCCACCCTACGATGCAAGGGTGATCGAGATCGCAGACCTTAGGGCAACCCTCTCGCGATCTAAGTATGAATTCTCGGTCGTCATAAACAGGATGGAGGGGTCTTCTGTGCAATGGGAGAGGAGCAATCTCATACTCTTGGATCTGGCCAGAAAGCAGCTATTGTTCTGGAGAGGATTGACGCCGAGTCAGAGACAGAGGTACGTGGATCTCGCGAATGAGAAGAAGGGACAGATCAGCTCATGATGAGAGATGATTATTGCTCAACAGATAAGACCACCTTGGGTCTCTTGAAACAGCTTCGGTTTTCTTGATCTACCTCATATGCTCTCGGCGCGGTATCACGTCTCGATTCTATTGCTCGTAGCCGATGCGAGGGCCCGATACTGCCCGAAGCAGAAGACCCTCGAGCTAACAACTCGAGGGTAGGAAATGCAGGATTACTATCGATGTTGGGATGCGATGGTGGCCAGATACCTTCGCGCCGCTTTTCTGCGCGTTGTGAACAACATGATCCCTCCGCACCTGTTCCGCATGTGCGTTCATTGAACTATGTCACGGCACAAAGGTTAAATTCTCTAACCACATAAATCGGTGCGACCTCCTTGTCAACGACAGTAAAGAAGAGAAATGAGGAGAGGCAGGTGGAGCTAGAGGCACTCAAGGACTTCATTGAGTCGTATTCCAGAATAGGTGATTACTATTTGGTCGAGGCACCTACCGCACCTGTGCCGGAATTCATGTTCACGAAACGGAGGGAGCTCTCATCGATGTTTGAGGAGACCATCTCAGTGATTCGCACATTCGAGGTTGACGCTCCACCAACTCCAGAATGCGGTGTCAAGGTCGCTCTTGAGTGGAAGCACATGTTTATCTTCACCAAGCCCAGTTTTGATGCAGTTGACGATGAATTCAAGGGTTCTGCGGACAAGCTGAATTCCGACAAGGACTTTCTTAGGATGGTCTCAGACCTCAAACCGAGTCTGCTTGAAGTATCATATGTTGGCAGTCAGGAGGGAGGACCCGGGATCTCCGGGATTCCTGATGCCTCATTGAAAAAGCCAACCATGAGCATTGAATTGAAGTTCATAATCACTAGGCTGATGAATATCAGAAAGGTCTTCCTGCTCGGACTCAAGATAATTAAGCTAACAGAGGAGAGCATCCTAGAGTAAAAGCAGTTGATGTGATCAAGAATGAGTTCCCCGGAAGTTGAAACCACTAAATTCAAACATGGTTTTACCTGGAGGAGTGTCCTTGCCATAATCTATGGCGCTACGCTCTTGTATCCCGTCGTAATGTATATGGGGTTAGTGACTGGAATGGGAATAAACGTGGTGTTTCTTTCCGTGATCCTATTCTCTGAAGTTGCCAGATTCTTTGGGAAGTCTCTCACCAAGCAGGAAGTCTATATAATGTACATCTTCGTCGGCTGGGCCAGTACCAGTACATTCATGCTCGATACGGTGGTGAGGGCTCAATTCTTCATGACCGACCCGCGGTCGTTGGGTTTCATCGACCCGTATACCAAGCTTCCTCTTCCATTCGCGATGCCTTGGTGGTTCGCACCACCCTATGGAGATCCATCATACGCGATTAGGACGATTTTCCAAATGTCTTGGGCTGCACCCGTTCTGCTCGCCATCGCTAGGACTTTGCTTTGGTTCATGACCGAACTCTCGCTAGCCTCGCTTTTCGGGAAGATATATCTGGAGGAGGAAAAACTGCCTTTTCCGTTCCAGCAGGTTGATGCTGAGATATGTGTCACTATGGCCGAGCGAGAGTCCGGGAGCCTCAGATATCTTACCATATTTGCCTTCATTGGTTTGATCTGGGGAAGCTTCGTCTATGCCTTGCCGATGATTTCCTCGAACATCTTCGGAATTGAGTACTCAGTAGTGTCGTTGCCATGGGTCGATCTTACAAAGAATTTGGCTGATATGGGAATAAAGGGAGCCGTACTCACGATAAGTCCAGAGATAACCGCTTATGCCCTCGGCTTCATGCTCCCACTGAGCGTGTCAATACCGCTCTTCCTGGGTTCACTTGTCGGGGGGATATTCGTTAACTGGGCAGCCCTGAATGTCTTTCCGAGCGTTTTCCCTGATTGGGCTGCATCATGGAGTGCCGGCTTCATTCCTAACGCGGCCCTTGCTATGCAAAGAGGCCTCCTGACCGTCTGGTTCGGGCCCCTGATAGGAATCGGACTAGCGATATCGACCTTGGGCATTCTCAGGGTTCGGAAGACGTTGCCAGTCGCCATAAGAAGGCTCTCAGACGTCTCTACAGCTGGAGGGTACTTCTCACTGCCTATCACGCTGGGGATGTTCTTCTTCGGGACAATCGGGGGACTTTTCCTCTTTTGGTACATGGTACCTGATGCCGATGCCCAGTTGCTCTTGCTGTCTGCTCTGCTCTCGATATTCTGGTCCATCCTCTTTGCAGCTGTGAACATCAGAGCAATAGGAGAAACCGGTTACGGGATTTCGGTTCCGTTCATATGGCAAGCCACCGTTGTGGCCTCTGGATATCCGAAGTTGGATGCGTGGGTAACCGAACCGGTAATAGGTGGCACAGGTGCCTCCAACTTTGTCGCGCAGCTGAAAGTAGCCTACCTAACAGAAACGAACCCTCGGGACTACTTCTTAGGGATCCTAGTCATGATACCATTCACTTGGCTGGCAAGTGCTTTTTGGGTTTCAGTACTCTGGAGCTTGGCACCAATACCTTCGTCGGCCTATCCTAACACAGCCCTGACTTGGCCGCTGTGGCTCACCAGCCAAGCGGTCTGGTGGTCGAGGGAATTCTCGGCTTTCAGGCTTGACTTGGTTGCACTATCCTACATTCTGTTCCTTGTTCTCGGCCTTCTCTCAAACTTTGCAAATGGGATCGGGATCCCGTTTTCGTTCATCTCTTTCGTAGCGGGTTTGACGGGCTATGCCGGGGGGATCATGCACTTGCAGATAGCAGGCTTCTTCGGCTCATTGATTGCCAACCTGATCATCATACCTCGAATGGGTAAGGATTGGTACCAAAGACATAGATCTTCAATCATAGCCGGGCTCATAACTGGCGAAGCGGTGGCAATAGCCATCGCTGCAGCGCTAGTGATGGCATACAAGGCCCTCTGGATACTTCCCTATTGACCAATGTCCAGCGGTCCGACGAGTTCATGCTCATCTGAAGAGAAAACGATAAGATCGTTCTGCAGGAACAGATAGCTGGGGGCCAACCTAGCACACCTTCGATCACATTAAGTGCGTCGCGAAACATGGCCCACAGGATCGCAGTTGCAAAGGGTGCACATGTCAAGACCGTCGTGACGGCGCGCTAGAGCCTGAACCTAAGACCTATAATGCTAGCTATCTCGTGATTCGGCATGGAAGACGTAGGCGTTGGAGTAATAGGTGTAGGCACCTTCGGAGAAACTCACGCGAGGGTCTACTCGGAGTTGCCACAATGTAGACTGTTAGACTCAGGGGCAGAATCTCCGCCGGAATGTTCCTAGCGGTTCATGATGCCGATCTACTTCATTGGTACATGGGAGATGAGCCGGAGAGAGTCTACGCTGAAGATGTGAAAAGAGAGGTGCACAAGAGATACGGGCTCTCGGACTTCATTTGGGCGTTGGTGAAATTCAAACGAGG
>Ga0315280_10006731_pt1 | contig 15727 bp, 13 predicted proteins | sample YL17G06_40_MG_FD_203697 | JGI IMG/M metagenome (GOLD analysis project Ga0315280, IMG submission 203697) | Sediment microbial communities from Yellowstone Lake, YNP, Wyoming, USA - YL17G06_40 | ecosystem: Environmental > Aquatic > Freshwater > Lake > Sediment | place: USA: Wyoming | collected... | reverse complement strand
TGTGCCGGTCTTCTTGTTGATGATCTCTCGGCTGACGACCGCTCCTTTCTGGTAGTCCACCAGAGCAGCCATGTTCAGTACCTGTGCCAGGAGATTCTCGCGTTCTCTTGCCTTGCCTTCTTCTCCCTTCATGATCCTAACCTCCATACGAGTAGTGATGTCATGGGTCAACGTGTCCTGCCACCATTCTATCACCCAACCTCAGCATGGACAGAAAGAGGAGCCAGAGGAAAGAGGTTGGGCCAGGCTAGCGGTGGGGGGATGCCAACCTAGCCCCTGTCAAAAGGAGAATGTAGCGCACATCAACGTCCTACTGAAAGCTGGGTAAAGCTGACGCAAAACTTCGTCTGCCACGCAGACGCCCCCTGTGACCATCTGGGGCTGAAGGGGTAGGGAATATTGTGCAGAACGGCCCTATGAATGAGGCACCTAAGTGCAGATTCAGGTATTCAACCTTGTCCACCCGTGTTTCTCATTCCGATGTCCATCACGCCTCCTGAACCGTTTGTGAAACTGGATCGCGAACCTGCTCATTCATGATGATGATTTGTACCTCACCACACCATTCTTGCCGTGATTAGTTACCAGGCGCCCCGTGTCTACTAGGAACTCCAGATGTGCCTTGATTTCCTCGAGGGCCAGAATGAAGTCCTCGGCTACTAACTTGTCCACACTTGATGCCTGGATCAGTTCCGGATGCCGCAGGTAGTACTCATCGGTGAGCTCATACAGGTTCTTCTCTCTTCCACATAGGCCAATGAGTTCGTCAAGGCGATGGTAGTGAAACTGCGCGATCTCGTCAGCCCTGCCTCCAATCGAGTAGATGGTGTCTTCGTGGCCCGGCAGTCCCAGTTCCATGCCGAGATGCGAAACTTTCTCTAACGATCGCAGATAGACCTCAAGGCCGACTCCACCCCAGCTCGCTCGTGGTACCTGGTGCGGAGTAGTCACAGAAAGCATGTGGTCTCCGAGAAACAACGCGCGGTCTACGCCAAGGCAGATATGCCCTGGGCTGTGCCCCGGAGTCCATATAACCTGATATCCGCTCGGCAACTTCTGGCCATCAGACACCCCTATCAGGTCATAGTCACCAGAGCGCAGGGGAACGTCTTCATACGCCTGCAGTTCACCAAGGTCCATGGAGCATCCTGCTTCATTCACTAGCACCTCGAGATAGTCCCTCCACTTGAAGTATTCCCCGCGGTAGTCAGTGACCACGGCACTGTCCAGCAGGCTCATGTACACCGTCCTGCCCTTCAGCTCTTCATAGCCGAGCATGGCGAAGTGGTCGCCGTGTCCGTGAGTAATGAAAATTTGGCTGACATCACTCAAGCCCACATCCTCTCCGAATGCCTCTCTGATAGTGACAAACCCCTTCAGGAGGTCGGCTTTGGCCTTCTCGCTGTTGAAACCCACATCGATCAGACAGGCCTGTCTGCCATCCAAGACCACATACACGTTGGTGACGTGCTTAGGAAAGCTCTGCACAGGGATTCGGTATGCCCTGATCCCATTAACGTCATATCTCGTGACCCCATTGATCTCAGTCTCCGTATACGGAGTATGTTGCCGACCTGTCATCTTATACCTCTGCGCCTAGGCCCCCTACATTCTAGGCCCTTGGAACAGATTGCGGCAAACAGAACAGACCGCATCTAGGCACCCTGCACTTTCATGGCCCTGCAAGTGCCCTAATCTTGGCTGAATCCATAGGCTATATTGTGCAGAACTAGGCATGGGGGGTGTGATCTGGTAGTCCCTTCATGGTTCCTGCACAGATGGAGCATCTGGTGACGTCGAGGCGCGACTTGAGGCGAGTACATGGTGTGCACTGTGATTGTCAATAGCCATCGGTGGGGCACGGTGTCCATGCCAGCCAGTCATCTCTAGGCAGAGAGACCGAAGTCGCATACATAGACCTTTTGGCAGGGTATAGTCACTTTTGTTCGCGGGTGGCCATTTGAAGAAAGGAGGATGTCAATCGAATGACGTTAGTAACACTCTGTAAAGCTGGTTCCTGTTGTCCGGTGGTGAAAATCAAGGATTCCCAAGTCGAAATTGGTGAAGAAGGCAATCTGTGCGTGCTGACGCCAGAGCAATGGGAAACGCTCAGGGAGAAGATCCTTAAGGGCGAAGCATAGCCGATGGCCGTCGGGGGCCACCCGCTTGATGGCTTAAGCTAGAAGGGGCTGGATGCAGGTCTGGCCCCTTCGTATTATGCCTACTTCAAGACCCACGCTCAGAATTGTGCAAAACGGGCATGAGACAAGCGGATGATACCGGGCGCCTGCAGGGAATGATGGCATCGCAGGCGCGCCCTGTGATCATCTGGGGCTGAAGGGGGAGGAGGAAACTAGTTCAGCTTCATGAGGCGTGCGAAGGCTTTCCCCAGGATGATTTCCTTCTCTTCGTTGCTGAAGCTGATATCAGGGCAAGAGGAGAGGTCAGGATCCTTGACCGCCTCCACCCAGCGGTCCAGGGGAAGTAGGGGATTCAGAATCGGCCCGTCACTGCCAAAGAAGACCCTCCAGGGACCCACGACATTCAACACCCTTCTGAGCATGCGGTAGAACTCTGATGGATTACTTAAGCAGGTTACTTGCCAGCCAGAGAAATCCAAGTACACATTCGGTTTGACGGCCACGACCTCAAGTGCCTCCTCCCATGCAGAAAGGCCCACGTGAGCCATGATGATGGGGAGATCGGGGAAATCGGCAGCCACATCATCTAGGTGCATAGGCTGGGCGAAACGGGACTTCAGTGGCGCCGGCAGAATGCCGGAGTGAAAGAGGACTGGAATTCCATATTCCAGGCATTTCTCGTAGTAGGGATAGCACGCTGTGTCGTGGGGGAAGAAGCCCGTAGGCGGATACAGCTTGAGGCCACGCATCTTCCAGTCTTCGACGGCTCGCTGGAACATCTCCAAACCATTGGGCCGCCGGGGATCAATGGCGAAGAAGGGGATCAGGCGGCCAGGAAAGCGCTTAGCAACCTCCGCCACCGTGCGGTTCTGTTCTTCGATCGGTACTCTCGGTTCCTCTTTGGTGGCTAATCCGTAGTCAACCCCAAAAACGCACGCACTGTCTACTTCGGCAGCATCAATGGTCGCCACAAGTTTCTCTCCAGTGGCGTCCACCAGAATGGGCATAACGCTAGCCGCAAGGTCAGCTGCATCAAGGTATACACCGGTCGACTTGCCCATGGACTCTCTCATCACCGCGCAGATGCCAAGGATCACGCTGTTGGGGTACCATCCCTCCACAATAAGGTGACAATGGCTGTCGATGATCATCGCTCCAATCCCCCTTAGTCTCTACTATGGAGTTGCTCTACAAGACCGTTCCTTGCCGACATTCTACCACCCAACCTCAAGTTGGATATGGAGGGGGACAGACACTATGAGAACATGGTGTTGGTAGGTCAAATAGGCTAGCCCGTGCTAGTTCAGGCAGGCTGCTCAACCTGCCTGCAATGCTGCATACTGCATATTGGCAGCCGCTTTGAGATCGGTTTGACGGAGACAGGCAAGCGTTTCAGAAGCCCTGACGTCAGGGTGAATTTCGCGTATTCCTCATTGGCTCTTTCAGCCCAACCGGTCATGAAAGGACATAGACACGCTCTTGCACGACGTCTTTAGGGCTGAGCTGATGGCCAGCCTGATTGTGAGATCTACAGGCATGCCATCTACAACTGAATCAGCCTGTAATTCAAGCATGCGGTCAGCACTGGGATGCACACCCGGTAGGCCGGAGGTAGCCGTCTGGAGAGGCACCGTGGACCACAGTCCCTATAGGACTGTGGTGTATCCAGACTCAAGGGCCTTTGTGGGTGACTTGACAGGGATATGATGGGGGTTCTTCAAGCCAAGCAGGAAGGCTGGGCACCTCTGCCCACCCTAGAGATTGTGAAGCGTCAGGGAAAGTGGGACAGTTCAAAGGCATGAATTAGTGGACACTTTTGGGGCTTGCTCCTGCTCTACGGAGACACTAGAGTAGGTCAGAAAGGAGCGAGCCTTGAGAGTTACAGATAAGGCCCGTCTGGCTGAGACCAGGACAGAAGAGACCAAGAGATTCATCCGGGACATCAGAAGAGTTACCCGCCGCAGGTTCACCGCTGAAGAGAAGATCCGCATTGTGCTGGAGGGTTTCCGGCACGACACCCCCATCAGGGACCTCTGCCGCCGGGAAGGTATCCGGCCCACTACCTACTATGCCTGGCTGAAGGAGTTTATGGAGGCGGGCAAAGAATACCGCCGGAAGACGAAGAGCCCCAACGAGCTCTGGGCCACTGACTGCGCCTATCTCAGAGTAATGAACTGGGGCTGGTACTACCTGGTAACGGTGATGGATGACTTCAGCCGATACATACTGGCCTGGGACCTCAAGTCGGACATGGCAGCGGGTTCTCTGATCGATGTGGTGCAACAGGCAGTAGACGCGACTGGCATGAGTGACGTGCCTATGGAGGACAGGACGGCGCTGCTCTCCGACAATGGCCCGGGGTACCTGTCTAGGCAGTTCGGTGAGTACCTTAGACTGGTAGGCATCAGGCATATCATCGCTTCTCCATATCATCCCCAGACCAATGGGAAGATGGAGCGGTATCATCGCACCCTCAGGGGAGATGTTGGCCTGGTTTCCTATGACATGCCCAGCGAACTGGAAGCTGCCATCAGGCCGTTTGTCCACTACTACAACTACCAGCGCTACCACGAGGGGCTGGGGAACATCACTCCGTATGATGCTTATACAAGCAGGTACGTAGGCATAATACAGCAAAGAAAGGAGGTGAAGATCAAGACACTACAGGCCAGAAAGAACTACAATAGGGCGATCAGGAAGCAGGACAGTAGCCTCTCAAGTGTACGCTAATTCCAGAGGCCTGAGTGTCCCACTCTCGCTGACTACATACAGGTGACGGCTATCCAGGAACTGATGGACTCAGGCCAGGTGCAACGGGGCGCCTCGGTATATCTGGAGACCGTGCCAGTGCCCTTCCTGCAGGCTGCGGCTCTGGTCGAAGGCGAGTGGCTTGACCGGCATGTGGTGGGGTTAGCCGAGCTGGGCGCCCTGCTCATATCTCGAGGTTACCAGGTACAGGAATCAGGTGATGAGCATCCGCTCGCCTGGCCGCGCTTTACAAACAGCAGCGGGAGCGAGGCAGACCAGGACGAGATACGTCATCTCCGCAAGCAGGTTGATCGGCATTTAAAGGGCTTCTCGGGACGAACAAGGAAAATCGGTGGACGACCCTATGTTAGCTTCAGAGACTACTGCTCCTGGCAGGAACGCAAGGTCAAGGGCGACCTGCGCTCTAGCGTATGTACGGGATTCACCACTGCTTCCTGGAATACATGGCTTGATGTCAAGTGCGCAAAGGGGCGCCTGTCCGGTGTACCCGTAGCCCAATTGACATGTTACGTGGAGGAGCATGATTACCTGCTGTGCCCCCATGGAGCCGAAGGCCGGCTGGAGCAACGAGCATCGCTGTTGAGCATGCTGCATAAAGCGAGCGCGCCGCGCGCCAGACGGGAGGAAGTATTCTGGAAGGACATCGCCGGAGGGTTGCTCACCAAGCTGTACGCCTTCCGCCAAGCTGCTGCCACAATCAGCCAACACTACTTCGATGGGAAGGAGGTGCTCTTTCCCGACCTAGTCCGGAGCTTGGCTGAGCTTATTAAGTACACCGAGGAGTTGGTGGCGATGTTCAATGATGAGGTTGCCGAAAAGCCTGAAGATACGATGGACCTTGAAGCGTTTCGACAAAGTGCTGGCAAGGCTGTCGCACAGCAGGTTTCATATCTCGTCGACATGGCCAAGGCCGAGGCCCTGGATGCCATGGGTGAGGACCGGGAAGCCCTGGAGTTGGTGGAGCAATACCTGTAGCACTCCTCGCTAAGCGGACAAACACTAGCGCCATCAGCTGTGGCCTACGCATCGGTTCAATTAACTCCCTTTGGCAGTACTCTACAACACGCGTAACCTTCAGGCTGCTGCTCATGCTCAGCGTCTGGTTGACGCGCATAGCCGACCTAGAGCACTTACTTCCCAAGCAAGGGGTCGCGAGTTCGAATCTCGTCACCCGCTCCATCTCTTCTTCAGGCTGCTGATCTCCAACTTTTCGCTTTGCTTTGCTCATGCGTAATATCCTATCTTTTGAAATCCTCATCGTGAAGGTTTCCAAAGTAAGCTCACGAAGCTTATCTCCTGTCAGCAGGAGATTGACTAGGCACCAGCAGGCAATCAAGCAGACTCCTTGAGGGTGGACATCTCTCTGCCCACCCTCCTTCTTTGTTCCCCTACCCCTTCAGCCCCAGATGGTCACAGGGGGCGTCCCTCTGTATCCAAGTTCGGTTGATAGCCTCGGCGCCCATGCACTGGTAAATGGAGGCTTGCGGATGGGCCGTTGCGATGATTGACAGATAGGTAATTAGAGGTTATGATAGGTAAATCTACATGAAGTCGAAGGGTGGAGAGAAACGCCCACCCTTGGCAGACCCATAAGGGTGGGCAGGAATGTCGATCCTTAGCAGAAGGGGTGGGCAGAGATGTTCACCCTTTCTCTTGTCCCGGAGCCTACGAAGGCAGATCGGAAGGTGAGCACAATGCCAGGAATAATGCCGCTTGAGGACCCCCTCGAGATCGCCTATGGAAGCGATATTCTATCACTCGTTGCGGGCCATGATGTAGACGCGGACAGGCGGCAGCGTAACCGTGAAATTGCCTGTTCTGGCAAGTACAAGCCGACAGAGGAAGAGATACAGACGCTTCTCAAATACCCCAGGATAATGCAGAGTCGGAGGCGGATATTCATCAGAGACGGAAGCTAGCCCCCCATCTCTCCTTTGGTCCTACCATGACCATACTTCTCCATGAGGTTCTGCACACAAGAAGGGGGCCGACTAAGCCCCCTTGTGGAGAACAAAAAAGTTCTCGGGTAACCTATCCAGCCTCACCGGTCTTTCTCTCCCGCCTCTGAGCTTTCTTGGCTTCTACCTCTACCCGAGTGAGCCTCTGTAGGCAACAGCCCTACTTATTTTGCTCTCGCGGATATGGCCGCTTCTTGCTGGTTTGACCACCCGAGAACATCTTTCATCGTAGCACTATTCCTGACGGCGTCAAGGCTCTCAAGAGGTCTGTCCAACAGATGGTCGTCGGTGCCCCCCTCTGTATCCAAGCTGAGGTTGGGGTGGTATAATGTCGCAGAAGGCGAGGAAGAACACTCGCTGACACATTCAAGCCAAAGCAGGAGACCGCCTATGGAAGCCGGATTACCCCCCCACCCTATTGAACGCAATGTAGCCATGGAACTAGTCCGCGTGACCGAAGCGGCCGCCCTGGCCGCCGCCCGTTTCCTCGGAATGGGCGACAAGAACCTGGTGGACGGGGCAGCCGTGTCCGCCATGCGTTACATCCTGGACCATGTCCAAATGGATGGGATCGTGGTCATTGGAGAGGGGGAGAAAGACGAGGCCCCCATGTTGTACATCGGAGAGCGGATTGGAGACGGCTCTGGTCTGAAGGTTGATATTGCCGTTGATCCGATCGATGGCACTACTCTGGTGGCGAAGGGTCTTCCCGGAGCTATCTCTGCTGTGGCGCTCTCAGCCAGAGGAACGATGAACTGCCCCAGACAGCTAGTGTATGTGAACAAGATTGTCACGGGACCTGAGGCAAAGGACGTGGTAGATATTGACGCGTCGGTGGCAGATAACCTTAAGAACATCGCCAAAGCCAAGAAAAGGAAGGTATCAGAACTCACAGTGGTGGTTCTGGACAGACCGCGCCACGAGCAGTTGCTCTCCGAGATCAGGAGTGCCGGCGCCCGGATCAAATTGATCTCCGATGGTGACGTTGCCGCCAGCATACAGGCTGCCTTGCCCGAAACAGGGGTCGATGTGCTCATGGGAATCGGAGGCACGCCTGAGGGAGTCCTCTCCGCCGCCGCCATACGTTGTATTGGCGGCAGTATTCAATGCAAAGCCTGGCCCCGTGATGAAAAGGAAAGAGAAGCAGCCATAGCCGACGGGGTGAATCTCGATAAAGTCTATAAGACGGAGGACTTGGTGAACAGTGAAGACGTATTCTTCGCTGCCACCGGGGTCAGCAGCGGCGAGATGTTAAAGGGAGTACGTTATTCCAGCGGCGGAGCACAGACACAGTCTTTGGCAATGCGCTCTCGTTCTGGCACTATCCGTTGGATTGATTCGTGGCACAACTTCGAACGACTGGACAAACTCAGCTCCTTTGAGTTCCATTGAGAATCCAGTTACGCCTGAAGCGGGCTTCTACCTTCTTGCTGGGCTTGTAGAAACTCCAGGCTATCCTCCCCTACCCCTTCAGCCCCAGATGGTCACAGGGGGCTGGTCAATGCACTAGTAGGATCAGAATTCGACTATTATGTTGCAAGACCTGGGGTGCTAACGCACACTAACGTTTCATAGTACCATCAAACGGACTGGCACCCCCTTTGGTGGAGGAGCATGAAGAGGACAAATCGGTACGTGATTTGTGAGAAGTCGGATTGCGCATGTTGCAGAGGCAATGGTCGTAATAGTTCTGTAATAGCATCAAGCATACGTGAGACATTTCTGTGATCTGGTCTGCATATAATGGCGATAGTTATCGGCTATGGAGCTGGCTCGTGTGATGCTGTGTCAACAAATCCCCCGTACCGCTCGCGTTCCTGTGCTTGGGGGTTTCGGTGTTGGGGATGGCTGCGGCGCGGATTCACCGGCAAGACTTCGGACCTGATACCGGCAATTCTGTGGTGATCCCGCTGGAATCGGGCAATTGGAAAAGAAGGGTGGTAAAGGCAACATGAAACAGAGAGCAGGGAAGAAGTCTAGGTTCACGGTGACATGGAAGCTGGCGATCTTCGTCTTCATCGCCCTGACCTTGGCGCTGTTTACAAGAGAAGTATTGTCCATGTTGGGTATTAACGACAAGTACACCCTGGGTGCACTTTCGGGTTTGACTGCCGTCGTTCTTCTGACTCTGTTCATCATCGTCGTTCGCAAGGTCGTTGCCAGGCCCCTGAAGTCAATATCTGAGACTTGGCAGGCCCTCGCTGAGGGCGATTCAAATCTAACGTTCACAGTCAAATCTCACGACGAGATAGGGGCAGTGGCCCGTTCATGCCGCATGGTCACAGCGCGCATGAAGGAGCTGATTGACATTTCGGAGCGGATAGCGGCGGGTGATCTAACAGTGGAAGTGAAGCCGACTTCAGATAGAGATACTCTCCTTAAGGCATTCGGGCAGATGGCGGATAATCAGCGCAATCTTATCGCCAAAGTGAAAGCGACCGCGACGAGCGTCGCCGAAGCCAGCAAACAGCTATCAAATGCTTCGGAGCTGACAGCGCGGGCAACGCAGCAGATGGCGAGCACGATACAGCAGATAGCCAGAGGTGCTGCTGAGCAATCGGCGTCGCTGCAGCAGACATCGAATGATGTGGACCAGTTGTCAAACGCCATTGACCAGATAGCCAAAGGGTCAGAGGAGCAGGCCAAGGACGTGGAGGAGGCCAGTGCTATAGTCAAGAAGGTCTCGATGGCAATAGCCAACGTGTCGACGAATGCCAAGGCAGGAGATGAGGAGTGGGGAAGCACGGCGGCTTCGGCTGCCGAGGGTGCGCGGAAGGCGCATGAGACAGTGGAGGGTATGATCAAGATCAAGAAAGCGATGGAAGCGGTATCGGCTAAGGTTTCGGATCTGGGTGGTAGGTCTGAGGAGATAGGCAAGATAGTAGCTACGATTGACGACATAGCAGCACAGACCAATCTGCTAGCGTTGAATGCGGCAATTGAAGCGGCTAGGGCAGGGGAGCAGGGGCGGGGGTTTGCCGTGGTGGCAGATGAGGTTCGGAAACTGGCTGAAAGATCATCAGGGGCCACCAAGGAAATCGCGGGATTGGTGGGGGGAATACAGACGCGTGTACGGGAAGCGGTTGGTGCAATGAAGGAGGGTGGTAAAGAGGTGGAGGTGGGGTACAAGCTGGCTGCCGATGCTGGAGTGGCGCTGGATGACATACTGGGGAGATCGCAGAGGGTAGGCAGGCAGGTGGAACAGATATCCAGAGCCGCGCGGGACCTGCAGGAACTGAGCAGCGGTATGGTAGAGGCGACAGACCGCATCAAGCGGATAGTGGGGCAGAATGCGGCGGCTACTCAAGAGATGACGGCCAGTTCAGGAGCAGTATCGGGAGCAATCGAGAGCACGGCTGGGGTGGCGGAGGGGAACAGCGCAGCCACTGAGGAGGTATCGGCGTCCGTTGAGGAAATGTCTGCCCAGGTGGAGGAGGTGCTGGCCGCAGCACAGTCATTGACTGATACTGCTGACGATTTGAAGAAGACCATGGCACTCTTCAAGACGGACGAGGGTGCAGCTACCGCTAAGGCTGCTATTCCGAGTGTGAGACTGCCAAGATAGGACCCCCGGCTTGAAGGACAACAACGTGCGAGGGGCCACAGTGTCTTCAGTGGCATTGTGCCGCTCGGTTCTGTACGCTATCCTGCATAAATCTGATGGAGAAGATTATTAGACTAGTCAGCAGACCAGGAGCAGCGGCAGTCTTGCCCTGACCTGTGGCTCTCGCCTCGGACAATACAACCAGAGAATGAAGGCTGTCAACCTCAGCTTGGATAGAGAGGGGACAGACTGACACTATGTTTGGATGGTGTCTGGAACCCCAAACCAAGCGGGTGGCCCCTCGCCTATCTGATGTCAGCACAGTCCTTTTGTCTTCGATACAAAGGAAAAGGGTAGACATCTCTGCCCACCCTGTTCGAGTTCTGACAGCATTGGCTGCTACTGTTCTGCCAGCCTCACATGCACGAAACAGGCCACTATTCCCGCCCCCGGGGCTGGCTGCCATCGACTGAGCGAGCGGGGCGTTTCTTGGCCTTCTTAGGCTGGGGAATTCCGAGGACTTCTCTAAGCAGACTTCTCTTGGGGGCGGTCGAGCCGAAGGGGTCCGCTAGTGCCCCCTGTCTATCGATGAGAAAAAGGAGTTCTGAATCGTCCAACGGAGCGCACCGGTTCCATCCGAGCCCTGTGTAGAAATGGCAGTTGGCACTACACGCACACAAGATCACGCAGTTTGCCACTGCGTCACTTCCATGCCGATCAACGGGGTCCATGTGATGTGACTGCCACCCTCCTCTGACACCATCTCTGTCTTTGTGTGACCAGATCAACCATCTGCCGCACCTAGCACACCGACCTCCCTGCCTGCGCCATGCTGCCTTGACAACTCGATCAGGGAAATCCGTGACCATCTCTACCCCGGTTGGGTATAATCCAACAGAGGCGGCCGCTTGCTGGTCGGACGCTCGGGTGTCAGACTGATTGGTCTTTGCGGGCTCTGCTGTTGCCTCCTCCGGCCATGGTCTGACGGCAGGCACCACAATTCGCTGATGAGAGACGTCGGGGTGCTTCAAAACAGCCTCCGCGGGCTTCGTGCCCATCGCCTTCTCGAGGTATTGAAGCCGCTCGCCAGGCTCTGTGTCCAAGTCATCTCTGAGGTATCGCAACATAGAGGCAATCCCCCAGTTGTGTATGAACCAGAGGTTGCTGCCATTCGGCTGGTACTCAGTGAGTCCCGATACCTCGATGGAGACTGCGGGTTGGCGGTAGCTGACTCCAGAACCAACCTCAGCATCATCGACAAGCAATGCTGTCTCCGCTGTCGTGCCGCTTGTTGAGCGCTGGAAATCAGACTCTTCTCTTAATGGTCCCCTCTCGCTCGGCTGAATAGACAGACCCATTGCAGACTCCCTTCGTATCCCCTCCTCTGTGCTCGCTTGGACTGTACCACCGCAGGCCGGAGGGTGTCAACCTCAGCTTGGATACAAAGGGAGCCATGGCCGGATGAGGATTGCAGGCCCGCAATAGACCTACGGGAGCGTGTATTCCGTTTGAGATCAGGATATAGATCGACACCACAGACAAACAAGGAGGGTGGACATTTCTGCCCACCCCTTGTGAGTCTCACTGGATCTCTGTCAGGCCCTCGACAGAGATCAGGGAGTGTTGAACAGAATCATGCATTCCCGTCCACCTCCGGGGCTGCGACTTCCCGGTCGGTGGTCTACTCTGGACTGAAAACGCGAGGGGAGCGCCCTTTCAGTTCTGCGTGTGGTTCAGGAGAGAATTCCCCCAGATTCCCAGGTCCCATTGATTCCGCAGGCACGCCAAGTGCTTGCGGCTGCGACACATTGTCATTGGCTCCAACCTTGAGTATCTCTTCCACCTTTTCACCAGCCAGAGTGATCAGGCTAACCAATTCGCCCACCTCGCGTTCAAGCGCTTGTGCCGCAGCGACGGCCTCCTTATTTTCACGTTCAAGCGCTCGTATCCTGGCGACGGCTTCGCTCCTCTCACGTTCAAGTAACCTGACTTTGTTGGCTACTTCCTCCAGCTCCTGTAGCAGCGATCTCTGGACCATGTTTCTCCCTTCTCCATGAGATTCCGCCAAGCCCACCTCGCCAATCGTTCCTAGGCCCTTCTCTCCTTGATGGCGAAACCGATTAACCCCGTCATGTCGCTAGATTATACCAAAGTCGGCTAGCGGCAACGGCAAAGCGAGTTCTGCACGAGGGGTGCCATCAGTGACCCTATGACCATCTGGGGCTGAAGGGGTAGGCAGAAGAGACAGCCTGAAGTTCTACGATTCCCCAACTGCTGAAACCAGAATGCTCGCAACTCTGACTCTGTAAGTGGTAACATTGCTGGGGCAGGTCAACCGTCACATCAAGTCACAGGGACATCTCCATGCGCCTCGAATCTGGCACATGAGCTGTAGAACCTGTCATATGCCACTCTCTCTCTTCAACCACCCGAAAGCCTAATCGCTCATAGAGCGCCTGAGCACGTGGGTTTGTAACAGCCACATCCAGGATGCAGCGACGAAAGTGCTCGGTGCGTGCCATCTTGATCTGGTATGTCAGCAGGGCTGTTCCGATTCCCTTTCCCCTCATATCCTCCCGTACACCCAGATTCTGGATAAACACGTCGTGTTTCTTGGGCGGAGGCCAAAGCTGTTTCTCCAGTTGGATCAACCTTGTGAGTACACCCGCGCCCGTTAGGGGGCCATAGAACCTCGCAACTGGGCTGAGCATCTTCCATTTGGCACCGCCATACTCCTTGCGATCGTGAGATGCGCCAATGCCAACTACATGGCCAGCTAGCACTGCAACGACGTGACCGCGGTAGCCCAGTGTGCTCGATCCATCAACGAAAGCAGCCCTAAGGAAAGCGATAGCTGTGTGACGACCGACAGAAAAAGCATAATCCAGCTCATGTGCACCAGCGCTGTAGATCAAAGGGATGGCTTCCTCCACATCGCCTCGACCAGCACGTCGGAATTCCAGATTCATAGTCCCCGGCTCCCGACACTTGTTCTCGCTGTAGGATTCAGGCTCGCTGAAGCAGGACACTGCAGAGCTACACGACTTGCCGGCAGAGAATCCCCCCAGTTGCTCAGGGACCATTGATTCCGCAGGCGCATTGACTGGCTGCGGCTGCGATATCTCGTCAGTCGCTTCCTCCTTGAGGATCTCCTCTACCTTCACGCCGTCTAGAGTCATCAGGCCAATCAGTCCGCCCGCCTCACATCCGAGCGCTCCTGTCTTAGCGACGACCTCTCTGCTCTCACGTTCGGACGCTTCTGTCTTGGCGACAGCCTCGCTTGAAATACTGAGCGGCGGGGTCGGGATTGTGTATCCCCAGACGGCTGGATCCCTGTGCGGGCCTTCTGATTCCAGCTTCCGAACCTCTCGTAGCCGATCAGCATCCACTACCTTCTTGCCCAGGCAGTTCGGGCAAGTGATGAAACCTCTAGTTTCACCCTCGCAGTTGTGGCACCGACCAACAACTACGTAGGATGCATTTCGTATCTCGCCGGTTCCCTGACATTCTGGACATACGATGATACCCTTTGCCCTGCATCTGGCACAGGGCTCCGTTCCGATTGATGGATCTGATGCTTTCTGAGACCGAAGAAACTCATTCTTCACTAGGCGGGCATAGGAAACAGCACAGCCAACTTTGTTAGCTATGATAGCTGGGTTGGTCTCGCCATGCTCGAGCAGGAGTATGATCTTGTCCTTCTTGGGCGATGTTCTAGGTGCCATAGAATTGACCCCTTGGTGAAGGTAGATTCTAATGCGACATTCTACCAGCCCAACCTAAGCGTCAATACGAAAAATGCGTGCTCCTGGAGGCCAAGTCTCACCAAGGCCTTGGCCGCTCTATGATGCAGAGCCAGATCCTGTTATTTCACAGCCCAGATCAGGGGACAGCCGCGCTTGGGTCACACATCAGCGCAAGAGTCGCCGCTGCTCTCCTGCGCTAGGGCTTCGGATAACGTCGCACGGATATCTGCATCTGCATCCCTCAAAGCCTTAATCAGGGACTGGGCTTTTCGTCCACGAGTTCTCACCAGGACTTCGGCCACTCTTTCACGACACGTATTGTCCACGACTGTCAATATTCGAATCAATGGTTCTACGGCTGGCACACCGATCCTTATCAGCGCGTCACCTGCCCTTTCTCGAACGCCACCGTCAGAATCCATCAAGGCCATCACCAGCGACGCTACTGCCCTTGGGTCCCGTATGTTTCCCAGGGTACTAGCGGCACAGGCCCGTGCATACGAAGCTTCTTCCTCAAATATGGCATCCATGAGCGGCAAGACGGCAGGTTGACCAATCCTCACCAAAGCCCGTGATGACCTCCGGCGAACCTCACTGTCGGGATGTCTCAGCGCCGAAATCAAAGGTCCGGTCGCGAACCCCCCTATCTTCGCCAGTCCCTCAATCGCCTTCTTGCGCACGCTTCTCTCCTCGTCGTTCAAGGCCGTCATCAGTGGCCCTATGACTTCGGCGGTACAAATCCTGCTAAGGCCCATTACGGCTTCTCGTCGGACGTCCTTGTCGGCATCATTAAGGGCTGATGAGAGATTACCAAGGGCCTCAGGACCTTCAATCATACTCAGGAGAAGTGCCGCTAGGCGTCGAAAACGCCGACTTGGGTCGTGTCTCAATGCCCTGCCCAAGCCTGCTGGGACGAACGCTTTGTGCCCGTCATTGCCCAGCTCCTCAAGAACCGTGCTCCGCCTCCCCTCTGTCCTTTCTCCCTCTGGGTCAGCAGAAGACTCGCCTGTTGGCTCACAGGTCATTGATGCCGTAGGCGCATTGACTGGCTGCGGCTGCGATATCTCGCCAGTCGCTTCCTCCTTGAGGATCTCCTCCACCTTTGCGCTGCCCAGACTGACGAAAGCGGTCAGTTCGCCCACCTCACGTTGAAGCGCTTGTATCCTGGCAGCGGACTCCCCCTTTTCACGTTCAAGCGCTCGTATTCTGGCGACGGCTTCGCTCTTCTCACGTTCAAGTAACCTGATCCTGCTGGTTAGTTCCTCCAGCTGCTGTAACAGCGATTCCCGAGCCACGTCTCTCCTCTTGACTGAACCCCCACTGCCAGAGCGACCACATACAAGCAGCTGTTCGGCCTCCCCTGCTGAGTCTCAGGATAGTGCCGTAGATGGAGGCTGTCAACCTCAGCTTGGATACAGAGGGGATGTCCTGTGACCATCTGCGGCTGAAGGGGTAGAATAGGCCCATAGGGAGGCAGAGAATGAAGACAGAGGTCGTCAACATCAAGAACTGCCCGGACTTCAACGCAAAGCGGAGCCGTAATGACGACAACCCAACGCGGAACCCTAA
>Ga0315280_10006729_pt1 | contig 15728 bp, 22 predicted proteins | sample YL17G06_40_MG_FD_203697 | JGI IMG/M metagenome (GOLD analysis project Ga0315280, IMG submission 203697) | Sediment microbial communities from Yellowstone Lake, YNP, Wyoming, USA - YL17G06_40 | ecosystem: Environmental > Aquatic > Freshwater > Lake > Sediment | place: USA: Wyoming | collected... | reverse complement strand
ATAGCTCATGTTTATACAAATCTTAAAACAAAAGGGGAAATTTTTTATTTTGAACATAGCGGTAAGATTTATATTACTTATTTCAGAGAAGGAAAATTTGGATTATTTGCACCGCCACCCACAAATTACAAAACAATCGTCACAATAGTCAAAGAATTGGCAAATTTTAATGGCAATGGAGCGGCAGAAATAAAAAATGTCAGCAAATGGTGGCTCGATGACTTTTTGACAAAAATCCCACCAGAAGATCAAAATATTTGGTTTTGGCAATCACGCTCAAAAGAAGAGGTAATATATGATTTAGATTATTTAATAAAACTTGAAGGTAAAAACTTAGCCACCATTAGAAGTGCAAGAAACAGATTATTAGATTCGGGCAAATTGCAATTCAAACCGCTTAGGCACGATAATCTTAAGGATGCATTATTAGTCAGACATAGATGGCAAAAAATACAAGGAAGGAGATATAAAAAAGATAGAAGTATCCAAGAGGTTGCTGCTCTGGAGTTTTTTGCTAAAAATAATAAAACAGAAAAATATCTAGCTGATATAGGCTACCTTGATGGAATACCAGTCTCTTTTTTTGCGTCATTCTTACCATCAACTCATCCAACGTGGGCAATAAATTATCTTATAAAGGGTCTTAATAGACCAAGAGAGGGGGGAATGAGAGGAGTAAGCGATGCAACATATTTACAGATGTTTCGGACTCTACATAAGCGTGGCATAAAATATCTAAATGATGGAGAACTTGGGTATGAACCGGGAACGAGAAGTCATAAATTACATTTTGCCCCAGTCATGTATTTACAGTCTTTTGATATGTTTTATAAACCTGATGCAAATACATGAGTAAGGAAAAAAAAGACAAACAAGATCAAATATTATGGGTTTCTAGAGAAGGTTATCAAATACTTCTTGAGAGAAGAGATAAATTGATAGAGTTGATAAGAAAAAAGAAACTCGAGTTAGGAAGGGTTGCCGCAGAAGATCATGATCTCCCAGAAAATATAGCCTTTAAGGAATTGAGAGTTGAGCTCATGTTCAATCTACCAAGAAAAATGGCAGATCTTAACCTCCAGTTTAGCAGGGCACAGATAATTGAAGAAAGTGAAGAATGGCAGAAGGCTGACTTTAAAACCGTTTGTTTGGGATCAACTGTGATGGTTGGTTTTGGAGAAAACGATATCGAAAATTTTACAATTCTAGGGCCGATCGAAGTAGATGTCAACAAAGGAATAATTTCTTACGAATCGCCCCTGGGAGTATCGTTATTAGGTAAAAGCGTGGGAGACAAGGCATTAATTAACTCTCCCGACGGAAGTTTTGAAGTGACGGTTCTTAGTATAAAAAGGGGAATAGAGGGTTAATTTGTAAGTTTGTGCTAAAATCTAATGAAAGGTATTTGAGCGCAGGTAGCTCAGCAGAGAGAGTACCCAGCTTGTATCTGGGAGGACGGTGGTTCAAGTCCGCCCCTGCGCTCTGATTGAAACTATGAAAAAAATAAGAGACATAAAGATAAATGGGGATGACCGTAATCTTTCTATTGACAGGGTTGGAGTTACTAGTGTTTTGCTGCCATTAAAAGTTCCTGATAGAACTAGAAGATTTCAGGTGATTACGGCGATGGTAAATGCTTACATAGGTTTACCTTATCATGAACGAGGAGCCCACATGAGCCGTTTTATAGAAGTTCTAAATGATTATACTAATAAGATTTTAACTCTTAGGAGGATTAATTCATTACTAATGACTATGCAGAAGAAATTACACGCTGAGGATATATATTTTGATATGACTTTTATTTTCTTTAAGGAGAAAACTGCGCCAATTACGAAATATCAGAGCCTTTTAGATTATCAATGTAAAATAGAAGGACAGCGAAATAATAAATCATCCCGAGTGTTTTTAATCATTAACGTTCCTGTCTTAAACCTCTGTCCTGCATCTAAGGCAATAAGCAGAACGAGCTCACATAATCAGCGAGCCGTGGTTACTATTACTATTGAGCCAAAAAAAACCACATTTTTTGAAGATCTGATTGAGTTGGCCGAGAAAGAGGCAAGCGCAGAGCTTTTTGCCCTTTTAAAATTAGAGGATGAAAAGTATATAACAGAAATGTCCTACGAGAATCCTAAATTTGTTGAAGATACAGTAAGAGATATAGCCCTGAAATTAGCCAGAGATGATCGTTTCAAATCGTGGTCGGTTTCTTGCGAGAATCAAGAATCTATTCATACGCATAATGTTTACGCTAAGATTGAGAGGAAAAGCCCATGAGAGATGAAGTAGAGTTGAAGTTTAAAATAAAAAAGTCAGACGTTAATCATTTGCGTAGTCAATTACAAAAATTAGCTTTATTCCAAAGTTCAACATTTGAGATTACGGTGATGTTTGATAATAAAGAGATGGTACTGAATAAAATCGATGCCCGCTTACGCTTAAGGTTGTCGCGAAATTTGATAGATGATAGTCAGTCCGCAGAACTTAGCTATAAACGACCACGCACCAGAGGGGAAGTAAAAGTGGAAGAAGAGATTGAAACTAGAATTGAGAGCTATAACGAAACGTATTCTCTTCTAAAAAAAATTGGTTTTTATCCTGTTTCTAGTTATGAACGATTTCGAGAGACATATAAGTACAATGGTTCAGTTTTAACCTTAGATACTTTTCCTTTGGGAATTTATCTCGAAATTGAAGGAGAAAGAAAAAAAATTACAAAAATAGCTCAAAAATTAGGGTTTAATCTAAAAAATAATTTAACTGAATCCTGTGACACTCTCGATGATATGGAAAGAAAAAAACGAAAAATGCCGTCGGTAGATCATATCGTATTTAAAGATAACATCCGTAGAATTATTGAAAAGAGTCAAAAAGAAGAAGCTCAAAATGCGCTTATTAAGAAGTGAAGCAGGCCTCAGACTATTCAGTAGACCAGCGAAAAAATGGCAAAGGGATTTTAATGTTCTTATCACTAGGGCCAAAGTTAGTGGATTAGGAAAACCTATTGGTTGGCAGGAAATTGAATTTAATGATCAAGATATAGCGATTTTGAAAAAAGCAGGAAAGTGGTGGGAGTATTTTCTAAGCCATGAATCTCCCAACTGGCGAACTAGGCGAATGACAGAAATAATATTAGATTTGATCATTCGTTCGATTATTAATAATACGTCCCTTTTCATTTATGCCATATTCTGTCCGGGTTACAAAAAAGGCAAGAGAGCATTTGGGTTTAAAACTCACATTGGAACAACTACTCTTAGAGGAATAAAAGCATTATCTAAACTTACTAGTCAAACTTCAAAACTACTAAATGTTCCGCTTGAACCCCCTGAGGCATGGTATAGCGATCTTCTACTTGAAAATTACGAAAAGGTTGTTAAGTTTGGTGAACTTAAGAATCTTGAGAAAAATTTTAATTCGTTTAAGAAAGAAACGAGCAATATTGATAAAAGTATTAAAGTTAAAAAATTATCCGAGGTTAGCAGTATGGAAAAGTTAATAAAACCAGAAGGGCTACAAAAAGGTCCCGTAAGACTCCCTAAAAAAATACTTGAGCGGGTATATACTCGAAACTTACTCTTTTATAGGGATGTGTTAGGATGGAGCGAGAAAGACACCAAAAAACGAACAGATGTTTTGGCTAGATGCTACCCAGTTATGGGAGAAGAAATACGTCGTCTTTATCCGAACAGCTTGATGGTTTTTACCGAAAATGCTTATGAGCGGGGAGCAATGTATAGCGGTATGGAAATAGATAAAAACCCTGTTCCCATTTTTTATCCTAGGAAAAATGAGGATTGAGATTCTTGGTCCACCAGGTTCAGGAAAAACAAGCATAGCGGAGTCACTTTCTGAAAAACTTGAACTTCCCTACGTATCCTTAGGGAATATTACTCGGCGAGAGGTGGAGCTAAATACCGAGATTGGCAAGAAGATGAAGGTGTATCTTAATAGAAATATCTTTTATCCGCCAGGATTTTTGCTTCCAATCATTAAAGAGCATCTCGGTCAAAAAGAATGTATTAATGGTTTTATCCTAGATGGCTATCCCAAATTGGCGCACGAAGTCGACGAGTTAACATCAATTTTAAATGATTTAGGGATTAAATTAGATATAGTTCTTATTCTAAGAGTTCCCATAGAAAAAGCTTTAGAGAGGATAAGCGGGCGTTTATACTGTTATAATTGTCATAAGCATTATCACGAAATAGATCACCCTCCCAGAGTTCCAGGAATATGCGAGAAATGCGGGCGAGAGTTAAAAAGACGGAAGGACGATTCTCCTGAAATTATTAAAGAACGATTTGCAGACTTCGAAAAAGAATTGCCTGAAGTTGCCGGTCGATTAAGACGTGCAGCTGATAAAGTAATTGAGATTGATGCGACTCTATCATTGGAAGATATAATTAATAGAATAATTACTGTTTTGGTGAATGATAAGAATAGGAAATAATGATATGCATCCACCCCCGGTGCGTCCGAAATTAGAAATTCGGCTACTCGGACTTGCTTTGCATGCCGAGAAGCCATAAAATCGCTTCTTTGCGGTAACGGCGGTCTCCACGGGAGTTAATGCGGATTGCAGGAAGCTTACCTCTTTTGCCCCATCTTTTAATAGTTAAAGGAGAAACCCGAAGAACTTCGGCTACTTCACGGACGGTTAATAAATCAGGCAGGTCTTCAAGTCTTAAGGGTTTTTTCGGATCGTTCATACTATGCCTCTTTATAAACTAAAATATCACAGTATAACGAAGTTTGTCAAGCCCCACTTCGTCCCGCTGAGCGGGACTTCGCGGGGCGCCGACCCCGTTGAAATCGCCCCGCGAGCCGTGTATGAATAATACTGAAAAAGGCGAGCGGTAAGATTATACGGGGTCAAGGGGTAAACTAGGACGTAGGGGACAGGTCGTAGGCAGTAGGGGTTTATTTTTTCTGTTTTGCCAGATTGGAAATTAATACATTTAGCATTTTTAAAATCTCTTCTAAAAGTAAGGATGCTTTTTGAAAATCTAGTCTTTTTGTTTCCTCTAGTTTTTGGGCTACCACAAGTTGAGTTTCCAGTTCCGCCGCAGAGCCATTAGCAATAGATAGAAACTGGATGTATTCTTTTAGGTGTTTTCTTCTATATCCTTCAGCAATATTAGAGGGAATTGCAACCGCCGCTCTTCGCATTTGGGAGATTAAGCCATATGTTTCCGATTTTGGGAAGTATTTAGTAAGTTTGTAAATTTCAATCACTAACTCCACTGCTTTTTGCCAAACAATTAAATCTTGATATGAACTAATTCTCATTTTTTATCTACTGCCTATAAAACTACTCCCTACTGCCTTACTTAAGTTCAACCGTTGCTCCGGCTTCTTCCAACCGTTTCTTCGCCCCCTCGGCGGTTTCTTTGTTAACTGCGGTTAAGACTTCTTTGGGAGCGGCTTCGACTAAATCTTTAGCTTCTTTAAGTCCCAGATTTTGATTTATTTCCCGAACCGCCTTGATAACCGAGATTTTATTGGCGCCGGCATTGGCCAAAATAACATTAAAAGTTGTTTGACCCATAGTTTGTTCCCCGACATCAGCGCCACCCTTGGTGGCTTCCGTCGGGGCTGGCGCCGCTTGAGGGACTTGTCCCGTCGGAGCGTAGCTTAATGACGGGACTCCAAATTTTTCCTCCAAAGCCTTGGTTAGGTCTGCCAACTCAAGAACCGAGAGTTTTTCAATTTCCTCAATTAACTTTGAGACCTTTGTTGTTTTCTTTTCTGCCACGTTATTCACCCCCTTTCACTTTTAGAATATATACCAACTTTCTAAGATTTCCTCCTAAAACATTGACCAAGCCCAAACCAGGGGATTTGAGAGTGTTGATTAATTTTGCCTGAAGTTCAGTCAAGCTTGGTAAAGTCATCAATTCTTTAATTCTTTCAGGCGAAATCATTTCTTCTTGCCAAAAGCCAAATTTTATTTTAGGAAGTTCGGTCTTGGCGATGAAATTAGAAAAAGCCTTAAGAGGAGAAAGATCCTCGGAGTAAAGCCAAAGAACTGCCGTCGGTCCGCTCAATTCTCCATTCTCCATTTTCCATTCTCCATTTTTTGCCGCCAGGCGAAGCAAAGTATTTTTAACTACCTCAAATTCTCCCCCGGATTTTTTAACTTCCCGCCTAAGTTCGTTTATTTGAGCGACGTCCAAACCACTATAATCAGTCAGGACAAAAGCCTTTGCCTGTTTAAGTTTTTCGGCCAAATTTTGAACCGTAAAAATTTTTCTTTGTGTTGGCATAAAAAATACGCTCCTCCCGAGCGTATTGGTGTCTCGGCAGGAATTTATTAAGCCTAATGGACTCCTGCTGTCTTCGACAGTTCTTAAATTATAAATTATAAATTATAAATTGTCAATTGCCACCTTTATTCCCGGACCCATAGTTGGGGCTAAAACTGCCTTTTGGATGTTTTTCTTGCCAACTGCCTCGATTAAAGCCTGAAAATTTTGGACCAAATCAGATTCTTTATCTTCGACTTTGCCAATAGTCAGATGAATTAAAGGAAATTTGGTTTCCGTCCGGAATTGGCTGACACCTAAAAGTTTCTTTGCCAGCTCCTCTGGTTTGTCGGTGATAGTGCCAGCCTTGGGATTGGGCATTAGGCCACGCGGACCAAGGAGTTTAGCAAATTTTAAAAGTTTCGGCATAAATATTGGGGTAGTAATTAAGGTGGTGAAATTAATTTTCCCTTTTTCAAGTTCGCTGATTAATTCCTCATCGACGATTCTGACATTCTGTTTTTTACCGGTTGGGTGGGGGAATTTGACTTCACCTTTTAAACCAACCTCGCTAACCACCAGATGGACGTCAGCTGCCCCATTGAACCCGGAAATTGAGGCACTTTTTAATAGTTTGATAGCTTCAGGTAGGGGATAGAAATGTTGGCGGTCAACTTTAGCTAGGGCCTCAAGATATTTGGCGCCCCTCCTCCGCCAGCCGGCGGATCGGGGTAAACCGCGCTTTTTGGCTGTTTTGGTTACTTTTGCCAGGTCTTCTTTTTCTAATTCTTCTTCTTTTTCTTTAATTCTTTCGGCTTCGGCTAATGCCTCGGCTCCCATGTCAGTAATCCGACCATGTTCCTTGCCCGTCTTCACCAGCTTGCGGCTGGTTTCGCCGGGTAAACCCGCCTTGACTCGGCGAGGCAGGCCAGTTTTGGGCTTTTTTGGTTGTTCGCCGAAAATGGCAATTCGTTTTTTACCCACAGACCCTCCTTTCAGTCGGGAATTTCTAATTTCTAATATCTAAATTCTAAACATTTTGAATTTTGAACATTTGAATTTGTTTAGAATTTCGAATTTAGTGCTTAGGATTTTATTCCTTGACCTTCACTCCCATTGATTTTGCGGTGCCGATAACTATTTGTTTTGCCGCTTCTAAATCTTGAGTATTTAAATCAGCCAATTTTTCCTTGGCAATCTTTTCTACTTGTTGCTTTGTTAGCGCTCCAACTTCTTGACTGCCAGCTTCACCCGCCCCTTTTTCTAGCTTAAGCTCTTGCTTGATTAATTCGGTCACTGGCGGCAACTTGGTGACAAAAGAAAAAGTTCGGTCCTCATAAACGGTAATAACCGCCGGAATAATTTGACCTTTTTTATCAGCCGTCCGCTCATTGTAAACCTTAACAAAATCCATAATCGGCAAACCATGTTGACCCAAAGCCGGACCAACGGGCGGAGCCGGAGTAGCCTCGCCAGCAGGGAGATTGAGCTTAATAATTGTCTTTACCTTTTTCATTAGATTTTCGACACCTGAAGAAAATCCAATTCCACCGGTGTTTCTCGGCCAAAAATACTAACCAAAACCTTAACTTTTCCCTGGGTTTCATCAATTGAATCAACAGTTCCCAAAAAATCAGCAAAAGGACCGTCAATAATTTTAACCGCCTCGCCAACGGAAAATTTAGTCTTAAATTTAGGCGCCGCCTGAGCCATAAATTTCTGAATCGCCTCGACTTCTTTATCATCAAGGGAGGTTGGTTTATTGCCGACGCCAACAAAGCCGGTAATCCCGGCAGTCGTCCTAACAACTAACCAGGATGGATCACTTAAGACCATTTTAACCAATAAATATCCGGGAAATATTTTTTCCTTAACTGTTTGTTTGGCTCCAGCCCGAATCTCGATTTTCTCTTGGGTGGGGATCAAAATTTCCAAGATTTTATCCTCAAATCCCATTGATTCCACCCTCTGGCGAAGATGCTGGGCAACCCGAGCCTCTTGCCCTGAATAAGTATGGACAACATACCAGCTAGCTTTTTTACTAGGAGTCTTGCTGATGATTATATGTTCCTGCCTCGCCTTACGCGAGTCAAGGCGGGCAGGTTGGGATTTTTGTTTCATCGGATGATTAGCTCCATAAACTTCGTAAAAATATAGTCTAAAGCGCCAATAAAAACTGCGACCACCACCGAAACAGCAATAACGATTAAGGTCAATCTCACTGCCTGTTGGCGGTTTGGCCAGGAAACCTTTTCCATTTCCGTCCGGACTTCTTTTAAAAATATAAGCGGCTTTGCTTCCATAACAGAAAAATTTTACCACAAATGTTAAAATTAGGCAATGATTACTAAGGCAATTATTCTTACTGCCGGCTTCGGAACCCGTTTTTTACCCGCCACTAAGATTATTCCCAAGGAAATGCTGCCCCTAATTGATAAGCCAATTATTCAATATTCGGTTGAGGAAGCAGTTGCCTCGGGAATTAAGGAAATAATTTTGGTGACTAGACCTGGAGTTTCAGCTATCAGGAATCATTTTGGTCCAAAAATTTCCCTGGAAAAACATCTTTTAGAACAAGGCAAGGTTAACCTGCTTGAAGATTTGAAAAACCTGGCAAAAATAGCTAAATTTTCCTTTGTTGAACAAGACCCCCGCCTTCCCTACGGAACCGGAGCAGCCTTGGTTTCCGCCGCTAAAAAAATTAAAAAAAATGAATTTTTTGTTTTTATGTTTGGCGATGATTTGGTTAAGGCGAAAATTCCCGCCACCAAACAATTGTTAAATTTCTGGGCTCACCATCGTCAGGCTATTATTCTGGGTGTAGCCGAGGTGCCAAAAAACCAAGTTAGCCGTTATGGAATTTTGAAATTAAAAAAAGGCACTTTCGAGGTTGAAGATTTTGTTGAGAAACCGAGTCCGGAAAAAGCCCCATCCCGCCTGGCTAGCCTCGGTCGTTTTATCTTAAACCGGGATATTATTGATATTTTACTTGAACAAAAAGAACACATGACTCAAGGAAAAGAATTTTATTTGACCGACGCTATCTCTACTTATCTTAAGACCAACAAAGTTTTGGCCTTCAAAATTCAGGGAAAATGGTTGACCACCGGCGATCCCTTAAGCTGGCTAAAAGCGACAATTGAATTTGCTTTGGGAAGAAAAGATTTAACTCCAGATTTCCAAACCTATCTTAAAAGCCTCAAAATATAAAGAAGTGATATAATATCCCTCGATATGTCAAGTCCACAAGAATTAGGGCAATTTCCTCCAATTGAGGGAGCAATTACTTCCCGAAAAGGGCAACCACCTGAAGAAAGATTTCGCCTCATAGGCGAGCGGCAGGTTGAACGGATGCTTGCCAAAGAGAAATGGAAGATAGTTCTTCTAATAAGTCCAGAACACTTTGAGTTACTTCAAAGCTCCAAACCCTTATTTAGTGGTCCGGGGCGGCGAAGCGATGTTAAAGTGCGACCTGATGGACAGCTTCTTTATACCACTTGGCGTGACAGAGAAATAGAAATGGTCGACGGCGAGCCCCGTCTGAAAAAGCCAAAAAGAGGAGAGTTGCCTGATTTTGTGGTCCTTTGGCCCAAAAGACCGAGACTAAACTATCAAGAGCGCCTTTCCAAAGGCACAGAAAAAGTTGCCCAGCTATTAGTTCATGATCCTGCAAATATCGAAGAGGCGATAAGAGAGGTGAGTGGAATTTTAGAGGTAGATGTGGCCGGTGAGGCGAGGGAAATAATTGGTTTTGTCCAGTTCTTGTCCCAGCAATTTTTGTTTGGAGAGATCACTGATAAGCGACTTGAGGAGCTTGCCGAAAAGACAACTGATTTTTTGACTGATAAAGGTCTGGGTAAACCCTCATCGGCCGAGAGAAAAAAGATGGTGACAAGGCTTAAGAAGGCATGTGCCCGCGATTCCAAAGGAAGGATTAATCAACTCATCTCAAGGATAAGGCTTGGTTCTGCTCATCTTTATTGGACAAGAAGAATGGTTGAGGTTTATCTTATTAGAAAGAAGCATGGCTCGAACTTGGAAGACCTAACTTACGAAAGAGAGATAACCCGTTGGTCTTTAAGTACTGCCGCCGAACAGCTTGAGGACTTTGCCGGCCACGTTGCCTTTAAGAATCCGAAGGCAAAGATTTCCGATTTTCAAATAAGAATCATGTCTAACGTGCTTGATTTAATTGTTCGTCAGACTTTAGCTAAACCCAGAGTTAAAGATTATTTGCTCCCCGCCAGAGCAGCCGCCATTAATTTAGTTGGATGCGAGGAGGACAAAAGAGAAGCTAATCGACAAATATTTGGGGATGAGTTAGCGGATAAATTGTTTAGTCGGACACCAGTACCAGAACTCTTAAAGGAGCGGCAGTTTAAAGAAGCAAGGGGGAGAATCAAAAAGTCTGTTCGGTGGCTTAGGGCGACTCTAACCAAGCATGCCTCAATTGAGACGACAGAAGCTGCCTAATTTTTCTTTTGAAAAAAACTTTGGCGAAAGCACCGCCGTCATCTTTCCGAAGCTAAAAACCCCACAAAAATTTGCTCGAGCTAAAAATTGTGGAGAAGTTCTTTCTTAGAGAAAGAAAGATTAAAAAATAAAAGTAAAAATAGCTGCCAACAAAACCAAAAAGGCAATTTTTAAAAATTCTTTCTTCCATTCGATAATACCAAGATAATATTCAAGCGATAACCTATCTTTTCCAATATGAATTCTCCAGGCACAGAGCCCAATTTTTAGCAAAATTAGAATTGAAAATAAAATTAAAAGATTTTTTAAGAACATCGACGCTCCTCTAAGTTAAATAAATTTATTATTTTGAAGGAAAGTAGATATCTAAAAATTCTTCTACTCCATTCGCTATTTCTGGGTTCCAAAAGCAGCAACTGTCGTGTTCCGGTAGCTGAAAATCTACTCTTAATTTTCCAATCCCAAAATCTCCTCCTTGCCCAATGAAGACGCGTGGCGGCAAACCATTTCTTAAAATCCCCCAAATATTCCCTTCCTCTAGAGGATCAATTTGGGGATTTTCAATCAATAAAGTTCTTTTGGGTGCTACTGCGGGATTTCTATTTTCAAAGGGGCGAGTAGCTTCAATGGCTAGAACCTGACTGCTTTCTGGTAGAATTGTTAAAACAGATTCTATAAAAGAAGCACCCAGGCTTCGACCAGTAAGAATAATTTTAAGATTCGGTAATGAGCTAGTTAATTGTTCTATTTTTCTGGCTGTGTTTTGCGCCGAGGAAGATGAGAGGAGATTTTTGGGGCGCAATTCTTCTAAAATTGTAGTTTTATAACCTCGATTTTCCAATTCTCCCCGTGTCTTTTCCAATATTTCCTTCCAACCAGGGTCTTTCTCAAGAGAGGTATGACCCCAGCCTCCAGGATTGAAGACCAAAACGACATCAAAATCTTTAAATTGTTCAATTTCTTTTTGGAAAAATTCTGGCGAGGAGATTGATTGAAAATAAGGAAACCGTTTTCCTATTTCATAGGCGGCTATGCCTACCCCCGCAAGAATAAGAAAATCTCTTCTGGAAATTCTTTCTTTTAACATAGTGACGGATTACTTTAATTTGCTTATCTCTTTATGCTCTGTAACTTTGCGGCAGCGTTTGCAGTACTTACGCAAGATTAACTTGTCTGGAGTGTTGGTTTTTGATTTTTCCGTTATATAATTTTGGCTTTTACAAACTCTGCAAACCAAAATAACTGGTTGTCTTGGACCTTTCTTTGCCATATTTTCTCCTTGGAGCCTGAGTCGGGGATCGAACCCGAGACCTCGTCTTTACCAAAGACGTGCTCTACCAGCTGAGCTACCCAGGCACTTCGTCTGCTTTTGGCAGGCTCAGTATAAACTCTTAATTAGTGCTTCTTTTTCTCTCTTTTCCAGCCCTGACTGGCTTGCCCTGAGCCCCGCGAAGCGGGACGAAGGGTGCCAGGGGAGGGATTCGAACCCCCGAAGCCTTGCGGCGCCTCTTTTACAGAGAGGTGCGTTTAACCACTTCGCTACCCTGACTAGATAAATTTTTTAAGTAATTTTTCAATATCGTTTTTTATTCTAGTAACTAGTTTTTTATCACTGTACCGGATATGAACAAGGCCATAAGGCATTTTGTTTTTCTTTTTTTCCAAAAAATCTTGACGAACATAGGGTTTAGTGAATTGCTTTTGAGAAATCCCTGTAATTTTAACCCAATAATTTATTAATTTTTTGACATCTTGATTGGCATAGCAATAAAGTAAAATTCTTAGTCGTTCTTCTTTAACCCCATAAACCTCTCTCAGCATTTTCAAAAAGAGTTTAATCATCTGAGGATCACTATTGGCAAGATCCACAGTGTCATCACTGGTTTTTACACCTTCGCCTAAATAAACCATCAATCCAGCTATTTTTAACCCTTTTTCTTTATTTGTCAAAGTACTTTTGGCTTTAAACGAAGATGGGGCGGCAAGAAAAGCTAGACGGTGAGTTTCTGCTTGGTTGCGGCGAGGTAAATTATTCTTCTTCATAAATTTCATTACCTGCCAGACCGAAGCATCAACTCTCTTTCCAACTTCTCTTGCACTTAACCCATTTTTATAATATAAATCTTTAACTTTTTCTAAGGGCAGATTCATTATGTCGATAGACTATTTTATTTTAACATAGATTGATGATTTTTAGAAGATTAAACTTTAATTCGATATGGTTTGCGGACAGTCAAGCCCGATTTTAGTTTAGAGGTAATTACCAATCGGGCATCGCGGATATTGGTATGCCAGCGACAGACATTTTTTGAACAAGTGGCAAATAAAAGCTCGCGGGTTTCGGTCGCTCCTGTTGGTTGGATAGTTCCACTGACTCCCTCGGGAATTCCGTTGGTGGTGTAAGTCAACTGGTAGGAGACTGAAGAAACATTTCCAAATCCAGATAAAGTCAAAATCAACCCCAGGCGATTAGATTTAAATTTAACCGAAGATTGGACACCTCGAGAGATAGTTCCGCTCGTCACCGTTGTCCCTCCTCGACTGGTTCTTTTTTTGGCGGCAAAAACTTCGGTGGGGGACAAAAAGAAAAGGATTAAAACACAACCCAAAATAATGATTTTTCTGAGCATGATTTCAGTATACTAGTTGACAAATAAATGTCAACCAAATATCTTAAAGATATGAAGAAAAAATGGTTAGTTTTGGGGACAATCATTGGGGTGGTTATACTACTCGTCGCCACGATTGCCGTGATTCGCTTCAGAAAACCAACCGCCATCAGTCCCCTTGGAGAAACTCCAACTCAAAAAGCTCAATTACTAACCTGGGAAGACCCGGCTGGATTTAAATTTTCCTATCCTGACGGGATTAAAATTAATCCTCATGAAGAAGATACCGCAAATTATGCCCATTTAGAATTGACGGCATCAGAACATTCTGGGGGAATTTTGATTTGGATGAAAGATACAAATTATAAAGATTTGGAAGACTGGACGAAAAAAGATCCTTCGGCAAGCTCAGGACAGGTTTTTGATTCGGAATTAGGAGGAAAGCCAGCAAAAAAGGTTGCCTATGTGAGTCCCCAAAAATTAGTGGTTGCCGCTATAGATGTTGATGTCTTGGTTTTAGTCGAAGTGAGCTTAGATGAGGAGGGTTATTGGCAGGAAGTAAGCGATCAAATGCTTTCCAGCTTTGAATTTATTCCTCTTGAGGGTGAACCAACCTCGGCCGCTCCTGGCTCTGGACAAGGTGGTGGAGGAGTGATTGAGGAAGAAGAAGAGATAGTTGAATGACGCCATGAAGAAGCATCTTCTTTTGGCAATCGGAATTGTTTTGGGTTTGGCAATTGTCTTGATACTTATTGCCGAGAACCGTCAACCTGGTCTCATTTCTCCTTTAGTCCCAACTTCTTTAAAACCAAAGCCTTTGGAAAAATACAGTTTTGAAAATTTGCGAAAAAGAGAATATCCAGGCGGGGAAATTAAACTGGAGAAAGTGATAAAAGAAGAGCCCTCATATACTTCTTGGCTTTTTTCTTTTCAATCAGATGGGAAACGAGTAACGGGGATGGCTAACCTGCCTGCCACGCGAAGCCCAAAGGGCGAAGTGTGGCCGGTGATTATAATGCTTCGGGGATATGCTGATGAGGAGATTTATTTTACCGGTTTGGGAACAAGAAAGGCGGCTGATTTTTTTGCCGAAAATGGATTTTTGACTTTGGCGCCTGATTTTTTGGGATTTGGGGAGTCAGACTGGGCAAGCGCTGACATTTTAGAGGCAAGATTTTACCGACCGGTGGAAGTTTTAAATCTTTTGGCTTCAATTAAAACCCTGCCCCAAGCCCGCCAAAATTCTCAAGGAGATTTAGGCGGGCAAGCCGATTCGGAAAAGGTAGCCATTTGGGCTCACTCAAATGGAGGGCAAATTGCCCTCTCGGTTTTGGAAATTATCCAAAAGCCAATTCCGACAACTTTGTGGGCGCCAGTAACGCAAGGTTTCCCCCAATCGGTTTTACAATATATGGGCGAGCTTGATGACCAAGGGAAAAAAGTCAAGGCGGCGATTGAGGAATTTCTCAGGCTCTATGACCCGGAGCTTTTTTCAATTGACAATTATTTTGCTGATATCCAAGCTCCACTTCAGGTTCATCAGGGAACGGCTGATGAATATATTCAAAGCGAATGGACAGATGAATTTGTAAAAACGATGGAATTTCTAGGTAAAAAGGTGACTTATTCTAAATATTCTGGTAATGACCATAATTTTCAACAAAGCTGGGATTTGGTTGTTAGCCGCGACCTTCAATTCTTCCAAAAGAATTTAAGATAAATTCATAAACCTGTCAAGGATACTCCTTTACGTCTCACTTCTTTACGTCTCAAAATAGTTTACCCTGAGCCTGTCGAAGGGCCAAAATTTCCCCCTAGAAATCCAACCTCGGATTTGGTAGAATTCTCTCAGCAGAAACACGCGAAATCTCGTCTGGAAAAACAAAAATAGTGAATCAGTTAAAATTTAACCTAAAAAACAAAGACCTAGTTGCTCCTTGTGGCTTGTATTGTGGAGAATGTGATGCTTTTCAAGACGGAAGATGTGGAGGGTGTATTTCCAGAAAAGGTCTTTGCTTAAAATACACTAAAATCTGCAAAATCTATAGCTGTTGTGTAGGAAAAAAAGGTTTAAGAGTTTGCGGCCAATGTAAAGAATTTCCTTGTAGAAAATTTCCAGCATTTTTTGACACTCCTGCGTGGCGCAGGGAGGTATTGGGAAATCTACGACGAATAGAGAAAATTGGGATAGAGAAATTCTTGGAAGAAGAAGTAAAAAGAGTGAGTGAGTTGATAAAGTGTGCTGAAAAGCATGGTTTAATCCATTGTAGTCAGTGCAAGGAATGGCCATGTAAAATACTAAAAAGACCCCCGCTTATACCTGATTAAAATCATAGAAATAGCCCCAAAAGCCAAAATTCCCCCCTCAGAAAATCTGTTAGAATAAAAACATGGC
>Ga0315280_10006728_pt1 | contig 15729 bp, 12 predicted proteins | sample YL17G06_40_MG_FD_203697 | JGI IMG/M metagenome (GOLD analysis project Ga0315280, IMG submission 203697) | Sediment microbial communities from Yellowstone Lake, YNP, Wyoming, USA - YL17G06_40 | ecosystem: Environmental > Aquatic > Freshwater > Lake > Sediment | place: USA: Wyoming | collected... | reverse complement strand
CCGTCGGCCTGGCCCGTGTACGCGCTGGATTAACCGCTACGGGCTGCCGCCGGAAAAACAGCGCTGCCTGCGCTCGGTTTTCGGTGCCTTGCGCGTCGGAGCGCTCCGCACGGCCCGCTTCGGGACAGGCCGCTGCCTGCGCTGCAGCACGATAATTTCCGACAGGCATTGGGCCTAAGAGGGAGTTGAGTCCCGCGCGGCTGACCTTCACCGAGCTGCGTCTTCCCACTGCGGCGCCGACACCTCGATCTCCGGCGGCACGCGACCCGGAACTGCTGGCGTGGCTCGACGCGCTGTAACGAGAGGCCGGCTGTTCACGACCGCGTCGAACGGGCGTTCACGACCGTGGAACAGCCGTGCCAGTCGACAGTCGGGCATTCAAGCGCGCCGATCGACCAGGGGATTCACGACATTCACCCGGGGAAGTCGGCTGAAGTCCCGATCGACGCTCCACAGCTCGCGCACGCCGTGGAACCGGCACAGCGCCGCAATGCGCGCGTCGTGGACCTGGGGACCGACGACGCGGCCCGATGCCAGCAGGGGCCGGAGCACGGGCCAGTACCCGTCTGCCTCGCAGAGCAGAACCAGCGAGGGCGACTCCAACCAGGCATCCACCTGTTCGAGCGCGCGGGAAAGAGGCGTGGGCGGCGCGTAGATGCGAGGATGGGTGACAATGGCGAGGAATTCGTGGAGGCAGGGCCAGGGGACGGCCCATGGCTGACGGCCCTCGGCCAGCTCGCGAACGCGTTCGTAGGCCGTATGCGATATGTATAGATGTAGCGCAAGGGAAGGCAACGGGGCTGGAGACAATGCCTTTCGGAAATTCCAGTCCACTCGAAAGCGCAGCCAGCGGCCTGCTCCGCGGCCGGCCGTGCGGAGCGCTCCGACGGTCACGCCGACGAAAACGGAGCGGAGGCAGCGCCGTTTTTCCGGGCGCAGCCCGTAGCGGTCGATCAGGCGCGTACACGGGCCAGCCCGAGGCTCGAGCCGAAAAACGGCGCGGACGGAGCGCAGTTTTCCGGAGCGCGGAGCCCGGCCAGCAGCGGAGCAGGCTGCTGACTGCCTTCGGCTGCCGGCGGCGAATTTCCTGAAGGCAACGGGGCTAGAGAGCCGTCAGCCGGATGATGCCTGCGACCAGCCACCACGCGCCGACGAGGCGGAAGACCCACAGCGTGTTCCGAATGCCAAGCAGGAAAAGGTTGTGCAGCGGAAATGGCGACCGCAGCGGCTCGACGGGTCGGACGACCGTGCGGTACGCGAACGAGGTGACGACGACAGTGAAGGCGACGATCGTCTTGAACTGCCAGGTGCTCCACTCCTGCGCGAGAAGCGGGCGGCCGGCAGCGAAGGTGAGCGTCCCGACGAGGAGCACGAAGAGCGGGACGAGGATGCCGATGGCGATCGGTGCGCGGTAGCGGGCGACGAACGTCAGAAAGCGGCCGGCATCGTCGCGATGACGCCAGCTGCAGGCGGCAACCGTCTGCCGGCGACCGCCGGAGAAGACGGGAAACGTCACGCTCGCAGGGCTGAAGCCCCGCGCCGCATCACCTTGCGTCGCGCCGCCGACGCACTGTGCCACATCAGCGTCGTTTCCGCGGGCGGAGCCCTGCGCCATCAGGCGCCCGCACCAGAGGCACCGCTCAGTGGCGTGCCGCGCCATCCACGGCGCCGCGACGAACCGGTGGCCGAACATGATGACCACGCCGACCGCAATCGACAGCCGCGGGCCGAGCGGCTGGCGCAAGTACAGAAAGAGCACGAGCGGAATGAAGAGGAAGAGGACGATGCCTTGGAGGGCGATGAGTGGCATGTGCTCGTGCTCTTGATCGGCTCAGGGCTCACGGCTTACGGCTCAGGGCCTGTTGGCTCCTGGCGCGACGGGGCTGACGGCCGTAAGCTCGGTCAGGCCCTAAGTCCTAAGCCTCAAGCCGTAAGCCTTCGTGATCGCTCCGCCGCCGTGCGATCGCGAAGCGACACCGCGCCCACGAAGCACTGCAGCGCGCACAGGCTGCACCCGATGCACTTGCTCGCGTCGGTCACCGGATACCGGTCTGCATCGAGCGTGATCGCCAGGTACGGGCATCGCGCGCAGTTGCCGCACTGGACGCACAGGTCGCGGTCGCAAGTGGACACCTGCTTGTCGGCGTCCAGATCCAGGAAGTCCCGAATCGGGTTCGGCTGCGTGATCCCACGAAGCTCCGCCACCGACCGGATGCCACGCTCCGCCAGCAGGTGGCTCAACCCCGACTTCAGTTCATGGAGGATGCCGTACCCGTGCTTCTCGACCACCGTGCAGAACTGGACCGTATTCGTGCCGAGCGCCAGGAAGTTCGCCGCCGCCCGGTAGTTGACCGGCCCCGCGTTGCCGGACACGGTCATGCCCTGTCCGCACGCGGTGGCGAGGCAGAGGTAGCTCACGGGCGTGATCCCTTCGCCGCTCATGCCGACGACGACGCCGTCTTCCCACGCCCGCCTGCCCGGCTTGAAAGTCAGCGAAGGAAACGTGTTGGCCAGCGTCACGCCGGCCTTCTTGTGCGGGTGACGGTCGAAGACGGTCTTCACGGCCTTCAGGATCGTCTTGATGTCGGTGACCGCGCTCGTCAGCTTGAACAGCTTCGGGATGTCCGCACGGCCGACCTCCATGACCCAGTCGATGATCTTCGCCGTCAGCACGCCGTTCTGCGACACGATGTCGCCCTCGGCGCCTTCACCTCCCTGCGGACAGGAAAGGCTGTACTCGATCGCCATCGCGCCGGCCGCCTCGAGCTTGCGCGTGTTGGCCTGCCACGTTTTCCGGTCGGCCTCGTCGTCTCCTGATACCGTGCCGCCGGTGGACGCGCCTGTGAGCCGGTCGGGGTATTCCCTGACCAGGCGCTTCACTTCCCTGCAGACCCGGTCGAGCGCGTGGTCCGACACGTTGTCGCAGTTGCCCCACGTGGACTCGTCGAAGCACGTCATGTAGGCGGCCGGGATGTGGATCGGCAGGTTGTCGAACGCGGTCTTCATGATCCCGCCCGCCCAGCCCTCCTCGTAGGCGCGCTTCATCTGCTCGTAGCCGTCCGAGGCCGGCGAGGCCGACAGCAGGAACGGGGAACTCAGCGTGCGGCCGAAGAAGTCGGTTTCGAGCGAGACGGGCTCGAAGTCGTAGCCTGGAATCCGCAGCGTGCTCTTCAGCACGTTGTCGCACCTCGGTTTTCGGCGGCCTTCCAGGTAGGCCATGACCTGCGCCGCCGCGTTCTTGCCGGCCGCCGCGGCTTCCACTACCGTGGACGGGCCGTTGACCATGTCGCCCGCGTAGAACACCGACTTGTCGCGGACGGGCTTCAGGCGCGGGCGGGCGCCAATCGCCATGACGACGTGATCGATGTCGTGGCGAACCTGCTGGCTGCCCTCGACGTCGCGGACCGCCCCCGGCGAGAAGGGCACGCCGTTCGGCAGGTGCACCTTCATCACGTCGAGCCCGACGATCTTCCCGCGCGCGACGCGAATCGCGGTCACCCGCGTACGGCCGCTCACGTCGATCCCGTACGACAGCACCTCGCCGCGCTCGCGCGATGTGAGCGGCATCTCGCCGACCTTCTCCAGGGCGAACATCTCGACGGCCACCGCGCCGTGGGCTTTCGCCGCCACGGCGCAATCGAGGGCCGTGGCGCCACCGCCGATGACGGCGACCCGGCCCTTGACAGCCCACGCCCCGGGATCTTCGAGGAACTCGAGTCCCTTGATGGCATGCTCCGCGTTCGGGATCGGCAGCACGATCGGGTCCCACAGCCCGGCGGCCACCACCACCGCGTCGTAGCCTTTCCCCAGCAGTTCGAGCGGATCGGCGCCGGCCGCGCGGGCCTTCCGGCGTCTTACATTGCTCATCGCGAGGACGAACGCCACGTCGGCGTCGAGCACCGGTCGATACAATCGGTGTCCCGGAATGAGGTGGCACATGCCGCCCGGATCATCGCGCGTTTCGTAGATGTGCGCGGCGTAGCCGTGCTGGCCGAGCATGGCGGCCGCGGCAAGCCCGGACGGACCGCCGCCGATGATGGCGACGCGCTTGCCGTTGGGTCTCTTCCGCTGGAACAGGGGCATCACGCCGAGCGCGCGCGCCCTGGCGACGATCGTCGCCTGGATGGCGGGAATGTTGAGGGGCGCGTCTACCCGAGCGTGCGAGCAGGCGGCCATGCAGAACCGATCGGGGCACACCTGGCCGCAGACCCCGCCGAAGGGATTCATCGACATGATCTCGGCGGTCGCGCGCCGGTAGTCGGACGGGGCGCCCAGCCTGGCTGCCATGATGAAATCGGCCGGGGAACAGTCGCAGGGACACGCGGCCTTGCACGGTTTCTCCGCGCAGTACTCGCACTTGTCGATCTCGATCCGCAGCTGCGCGTCGGTGAGGATCGAGTTGTCGGAGGACGTGGTGGTCGCGCCTGAGTGGGCCATGGTCTCTCTTCTCTGTTGCCTATGAGACGGCGCAATTCGGAATCGGCGATCATCTTGCGGGTCCTGGCCGGTCGGCCGCGGCCTGTGTTCTCAGCCGGCGTTCTGTCGCCCGCCTCGACGCGCGGGTAAACGCTCGCGACCGCTTCGCGCGGAGCGTCGCTGATGACTCCCGCTTGCGAGGCGTGCCGGCTTCGCCCCCAGGCCGCGGCCAACCGGCCACCCGCCCGACGATTCCGGATCGCGCCTTCTCATCTGGCACCTGCCGTTTCGTGATTACCCGTAACGGCGGCTCGGCGACACCTGCACGCACCGGTCGAGCACGGCCGCCGGATCGCGGAACCGCGTGACGAGGATCATCGCGGCGATCACGAACGGCTTGTAGCTGGCCTCGCGATACGTGTCGTAGCGGTAGCGGTCGAACACCTGCGCGCTCACCTCGCCGGCGGCGCAACTGACGCCGCTCACGTCCGCCGGCAGGCAGTGCATGTAGAGCGCCTTGCCGTCGCGCGTCTTCGCCATCCGCGCGTCGGTGCACTCCCAGTCGCCGAAGCGCGCGTTGTTGTCGAGCGCATCACGCTCGAGCGCCGCGAGCCCCGGCTTGTCGCCCGCTCGCAGCAGCTCCGTGCGCCGTTGCATCACCGACATCGGCGCCCAGCTCTTCGGATACACGATGTCGGCGTCCTGGAACGCCTCGTCCATCGAGTGGACGAGGGTGAATCGGCCACCGCTCTTGCCGGCGAAGCAGCGAGCTTCCTCCATTGTCTCCGGGACCAGGTCGTAGCCGGGCGGATGCGCCAGCACGACGTCCATGCCGAAGCGGGTCATGAGCGCGATGATGCCCTGCGGGACCGACAGCGGCTTGCCGTAGCTCGGCGAATAGGCCCACGTCATCGCCAGCTTCTTTCCGCGCAGGCGTTCGAGACCACCGAAGTGCACCGCGAGGTGGCGCAGGTCCGCCATGCTCTGCGTCGGATGATCGAGATCCGACTGCAGGTTGACGACGGCCGCGCGTTGCATCAGCACGCCCGCCTGGTAGCTGTCGTCGATCGATGCGGCCATCTCCTGCTGGAAGCGGTGCCCCTCGCCCAGGAACATGTCGTCGCGGATCCCCACCGCCTCGGTCAGGAACCCGATCATCGTCGCCGTCTCGCGCACCGTCTCGCCGTGCGAGATCTGCGATGTCGATTCGTCCAGTTCTTCAGTCGCCAGACCGAGCAGGTTGCAGGCGGCGCGGAACGCGTAGCGCGTGCGCGTGGACTTGTCGCGGAAGATCGAGAGGCCGAGGCCATTGTCGAACACGCGCGTCGAGATGCCTTGACGCGTCAGATCCTCGAGCAGTTCGGCCGCGAGCAGGATCGCGCGTATCGCCGCGTCGGACAGTTTCCAGCTGAGCAGGACGTCCCTGTCGAAGAGGCCGGACTCGAGCGATGAGAGCGACGCGATCTTCAACGGAATCTGGTCGTAGGTCATACAAGTAGCGAGTAGCGAGTAGGGGCGGAGCTTGCCTCCGCCCGGAAAGTGCGTGCAGGGGCGGCCCCGTGGCCGCCCGCCGTGTCCCGGCCTGAAGGCCGGAACCTACGTCCGAATTGCGGATGCGGCACTGACATACGCTGCCGGGAACTGCGCGTAGAACATCGCCGCACGCGTCAGGTGCTCGACCGGGCACTGGTCGTCCGGCGCGTGCGCGTGAATCTCGTTGGCCGGGCCGAAGCCGACGCTCGGGATGGCGAACATCCCGCAGGTCGCCACCGCGTTGGTGGAGAAGACCCACTTCCCCACCGCCGGCGCATGCCCGAGCGCCTCGCCCGCCGCGGCGATGGCGGCCGTGACTGCCGGATGGCCGGCCTCGACCGTCCATGTCGGATAGTACTTCTTCGTCGGATACGTCAACCCGGTATAGGAGGCGCGGGCGTAATCGAGGACGCGCACCGTGGCGCCCGCGCGTCTCACGCCTTCCAGCGCCTCCACCTGCGCGACCGCGCGCTCCAGCGTCTCGCCGCGCGTGAGCCGGCGATCGAGATGGATCGTGCAGCTGTCGGCCACCGCGCACAGCGACGGCGACGTGGATCGAATCTCGGCGATCGTGACGGAACCCTTGCCGAGGAACGGGTCGGCGTCGCGCGCCAGCTCGTCGTTCAGACGCTCGACATCGAGCACGATCGGCGCCATGCGGTAGACGGCGTTGATGCCGCGTTCGGGCGCCGATCCGTGGCACGATCGGCCCGGCGTGCGCACTTCCATCTCCATCCGGCCGCGATGGCCGCGGTAGACGCCAAGGTTGGTCGGCTCGGTGATGACGACGACCTCCGGTTTCAGCACGCCTTCGCGCAGGATGTACTGCCAGCACAAGCCGTCGCAGTCCTCCTCCATCACCGTGCCGGTCACCCACAGCTGCCAGTCCTCGGCAGCACCGAGCGCCTTGAGAATCCGGGCGCCGTGTACCGCAGACGCGATACCCGCTTTCTGATCCGAGGCACCGCGGCCGTAGATCACGCCGTCGCGCAGCTCGCCGCGATACGGGTCGCAGCGCCACGCGGACGGGTCGCCGACGCCGACGGTGTCGAGGTGGCCGTCGATGGCAATGACGCGCGGACCGGAACCAATACGGCCGAGGATGTTGCCGAGGCCATCGATCTTCACCTCGTCGAAGCCGGCGCCGGCCATCTCGCCGGCGATGCGCTGGACGACCTCGCGCTCGGCCGCGCTCTCCGACGGGATCGCGATCAGGTCGCGCACGAAGCGAACGATGTCGGGCGTGTATTGCGAGGCGAGGCGTGCGATGTCGGAATGTGTGCTCATGACGTCCGAAGTCCGAGGGTTCCGCCTTCGCCGCTGCGCGGCTTCGGCGGACAAGCCGAAGGTTCCGCCTCCGCGCTCCGCGCTGCGGCGCACAAGCCGAAAGTTCCGCCTTCGCCGCTGCGCGGCTTCGGCGGACAAGCCGACCCCAAGATGTCAATCGACTCCGAGCGCAGAATCGCGGCACGGATTCTAACAGAAGTTGACAGGCGCACCCCCGGATGGACAGACTGACTGGTTCGTCCCTGGTGACCAGACCCGATGACTTCGCGCCTGCGCGTCTTCTCGCCCGCGTCCCTGTCGAACCTCGGCCCGGGATTCGACATTCTCGGCCTCGCGCTCGACCAGCCGGGCGACACGGTCGAGGGCGAGCTGCGGGAGGAGCCGGGCGTCGAGATCGTCGAGATCTCCGGCGACAACGGCCTGCTGAGCTGCGGGTCCGAGGAGAACGTCGCCGCGGTGGCTGCGGCCGACGTGCTCCGGCGCGCCGCGCACGACCGGAAGGCGCGCGGCGTGCGGTTATGGCTGCACAAGGGCATTCCGATCGCGAGCGGGCTCGGCGGATCGGCGGCGAGCAGCGTCGCCGGCGCGTTCGTCGTCAACGAGCTGCTCGGTCGCCCCTTGTCTCGAGCCGACCTGATCGAAAGCGCGCTGGCGGGAGAGAAAATCGCCGCCGTCAGCGCGCATGGCGACAACGTCGTGCCCTGCCTGTTCGGCGGCATCGCCCTCATTCGAACGCTCGCGCCACTGGACATCGTTTCGTTGCCGGTGCCCCGCGCGCTTCACCTGGCCGTCGTCCATCCCCACTGCGTCGTCTCGACCGCGGCTGCCCGAGCCTTGCTCGACGGCCGGCGGTACCCGCTCGAGGCGGCCGTCGCAAACGCGGCGAATGTCGGTGCGTTCGTCGCGGCCCTGTATCGGGACGACATGGCCCTGTTCGCGCGGTCGATCGCGGATCGGCTGGTCGAGCCGGTGCGCGCCCCGCTGGTTCCGGGATACGCCCGGGTAAAAGATGCGGCGCTCGCCGGTGGCGCGCTCGCGTGCTCCATCTCTGGCTCGGGGCCGACGATGTTCGCGGTCGCCGACAGCCAGGCATGCGCGCGCACCGCGGCCGAGGCGATGCGACAGGCATTCGCCGAGGCGGCGGGACTCGACAGCGACGTGTTCGTGGGGCAGGTGAATCGCACGGGGACGGAAGTAGTGAGCAGCGAGTAGGGCGGGGCTTCAGCCCCGCCGTAGCGCGGGCCTTCAGGCCCGCGAGCCACCAGATGCTCCTCGAGAGTACCCGCCACCAATCGCCGGCCGTCTCCTTTCGCGAGGCGCTGCTGCGCGGCCTCGCGCCCGACGGCGGCCTGTACCTCCCGACGACCTGGCCCCAGATGACGCTCGACGACCTGCACGCGTGGCGCGGGCTCCCGTTTCCGGATCTCGCTTCCCGCCTCGCGCGGCGCCTGCTCGCCGGCGAATTCGCCGACGAGGTGGTCGATCGACTGGTGCGCGACGCGCTCAATTTCCCGGTTCCCGCCGTCGAGCTGCAGCCGCGCCGGTTCGTCCTCGAGCTGTTCCACGGGCCGACGCTGGCCTTCAAGGATTTCGGCGCCCGCTTCCTCGCGCGCTTCTTCAGCCACCTGCTCGCGGAGCGCGACGAGCGTGCAACCATCCTGGTGGCCACCTCGGGCGACACGGGCAGCGCCGTCGCGCAGGGATTCTTCGGCGTCCCGCGCGTGCAGGTTGTCGTGCTCTACCCGAACGGCAAGGTGTCGCCGTTCCAGGAAGCGCAGATGGCGACGCTCGGCGGCAATGTCACCGCCGTGCGCGTGTCGGGCACGTTCGACGATTGCCAGCGCCTGGTGAAGACGGCGTTCCTCGACGCGGACCTTTCCGCTCTGCATCTCTCATCGGCGAATTCCATCAACATCGGGCGGCTGCTGCCGCAGATGTTCTACTACGTGGCCGGATACCTCGCCGCCGCGCCCGAGGTTGGCGACGAGATCGTCTTCTCGGTGCCCACGGGGAACCTGGGCAACCTGACGGCCGGCGTCATCGCGCGGCGCATCGGGCTGCCGGTCTCGCGCTTCGTCGCCGCGACCAACGTCAACCGGGTGCTTCCCGACTACCTGGACGAGGGCGTGTACCGCCCAAGGCCGTCGATTGCCACCTTGTCGAACGCGATGGACGTCGGCGACCCGAGCAACTTCGCGCGCCTGCTCGAACTGCACCATGGATCGGTGGACGAGATCAGGCAGACGCTGGTGTCGACGGCGATCACCGAGGAGGAGACGCGCGCGACGATTCGCGGCGTCTACGCACGCACGCATTACGTGCTCGACCCGCACAGCGCGGTCGGGTGGGCGGCGGCGGATCGGTTTGTCACCCAGGTCCGAGGGTCCCGCCTTCGCTCCTCCGAAGCTTCGGCGAGGCAGGCGGCGGGGCAAGCCGAGAGTCGAATCATCGCGCTGGCAACGGCGCACCCCGCGAAATTCGATGCCGCCATCCGGCAGGAACTCGGTTTCGCGCCCTCGCTTCCGCCTGGCTACGACGGCTGGGAGACGCGACCGCTGCTCGCTGTCGATTTTCCACGCGCCGAATACCCCGACTTTCGCCGCCTGCTCGTTTCACGCTGCTAACTTCGCGTCACGAATCCTTGACCGATGTCCCCGTCGGTCGTAAATTGGAGACGCCCCCTGGGCCCTACCGGCGTCGCTCTCCGGGTGATTCTCAGTTTGCGGGAGTAACGACCATGCCTGCGGTGGCCCCTGTCGGCGAAGACGCAATTTGCAGGATTCGAGGTGAATACCTCGAGATGCCTGGGCTCCGTCTGACGACAGCCCAGGCACAACGGCTGTGGAACCTCGATCGCCCGACGTGCGAGCACCTGCTCGGCACCCTGGTCGAAACGCGGTTCCTTCAGAAGACGCGCGACGGTTCGTTCGTGCGCGCGGCCTGACCCCTTCGGCGGCTGCGCCGGCCCGATGCCGTGCCGCGCCGCCCTGCGGTCGTGCACGTTGGCTTATGGCTTCGGGCTCACGCCTGCAAGCGTTTACGCTTCAGGCTACCGGCAAACGCCGGAAGCCCGAAGCCCGAGCCAGTTGTTGCCAGTCGCCACCCGCCACCCACGTCCCCCTGCCTGCCCTGACGGCCTATCCAACCGGCACGTAAGCGACCGCGTCGATCTCCACCCGCAATCCCTGGGCCGGGAGGCCAGCCACGCCAACCGTGGTGCGTGCCGGGCGATGGTCTCCGAACACGCGCTCGTACACGGCGTTCATCGCGTGGAAATCCCGCATATCGACCAGGAACACGCCGCAGCGAAGCACGCAGTCGAGTCGCGATCCCGCCGCCTCGAGAATGCTCCTGACATTCTGCAGCGCCTGCTCGGTCTGGCTCTCGACATCCGGCCCGGCAAGCCGGCCCGTCGCCGGATTCGTCGCGCCCTGACCCGAAACGAACAGCAACCCGTCGTAGACGATGCCGGGTGAGTACGGTCCCATCGGGCGCGGCAGTCTCTCGCTGTGAACGGCGGCGTGTTTTCGTTCTGCCATGTCGAACGCTCCTCCTTGAGAAATCCGCCTGGACGCGAATCCCGGGTGCCGGGTGCTCAGTGCCGGGTGCTCAGTGCCGGGTGCTTAGTGCTGTGCCAAGTGCCAGGTGCCAGGTGCGGAGCAACAGCACAAGGCACCTGGCACATGGCACCAAGGACTCAGCACCAGCACCGAGCACTCGTGACCTCCCGTTCACTCCCGTCGATAGCCCCGCAGCGCGGGCGTCGTCAGGGCAAGCAGTGCGGTGACGGCCAGGCAGCCAACGCCGCCGGTGACAACCGATACCGGCGCACCGAACCAGTTCGCGACGAGTCCCGCCTCCAGTTCGCCCAGCTGCGGCCCGCCCATGAAGAAGATCATGTTGACGCTCGTCATGCGGCCGCGCAGGCGGTCGGGCGTCATCATCTGCCGGATGATGTTGCGTAGCACCATGCTGACGGTATCCGCTGCGCCGCTGAGCGCGAGGCAGGCGAACGTGAGAAGGAAGCTGCGCGACACGCCAAAGACGACCGTGGCCGCGCCGTAGGCCGCGACGGCCCACAACAGCACGCGACCGCGCCGGTCGATGCGCTCGATGCGGCACGAGGTTCGGCACCAGCGACTGGCGCGCCGGGCCGTCGAAGGCCGCGGCCGCCGAACCGAGCGCGGCCAGCAGGTAGATCGGCCAGATGACGTGCAGGCCGCGGAACGTCAGCAGCGCGAGAATGCCGGCGAAGGCCGCCATGACGCCCTGCGTCACCAGCGTCAGCCGGCGCCGATCGAGCACATCGGCCACGACGCCGCTGACGAGCGAGAAGATGACGATCGGCACGATGCGCACGAGGCCGACCATCCCGAGGGCCAGCGCCTTGCGATCCTCCGGCACGAGAAGCGACACGTGCCAGAGAATCGCGGCCGACTGCATCATCGTGCCGGAAAAGGACACGAGCTGGCCGACCCACAGCAGACGGAAGTTGCGGTGTTGAAGCGCCACGAAGGAGGACGGCGGGGTAGCCATGCGCGTCTAGGTGAGGTCCGAAAATCGCGCCTGGCCGCGCGTCGCGTCGAGAACCGCGTGGCGGAACGCTTCGACATTGGCTGCCGGCAGGCGCAGCTCGAAACGCGCGTCCGCCTCGAAGCTCTGCGAGACCACCTTCACCTCGAACGCCTGGAACAGCTGCTGCACGGCTGCCACCCGCGGATAGCCGATGACGACGACGAGCGTGACGCGATCGACGCGTTCGTCGATCGGCAGCGTCGCCAGCGCGTGCTGCACGCAGCCCGTGTATGCGCGCACCAGACCGCCCGTGCCGAGTTTCGTGCCCCCGAAGTAGCGCGTCACCACGACGGCAACGTCGCCGACGCCGCTGTGCAGCAGCGCGTTCAGCATCGGGCGTCCCGCGGTGCCATGCGGTTCGCCAGCGTCGCTCATGCCGATCCTGTCGGTGCTCCCCGGCGGCCCCGCGACGAATGCCCAGCAGTGGTGCGTCGCGTCGGCAAACTCGGCCGTCACCCGGCTCACCAGCCCGGCCGCCTCGTCCGGCGAGGGCGCGGGTCCGATCGTCGTGATGAAGCGGCTGCGCCTGATCTCTTCCTCGACGCGGTGAACGCGGGCAGGGACGGGATAGCGGGTCGGCGATGGCATGGCTCAGCGTCAACATAGCACAGCCTGCCTTACTCCCCTTTGCACATTCCCGCCTGCCTGGAGCACAATCGCCGCGTGCTCCGCGCGGAACACCTCTCGAAACGTTTCGGAACCGTCCAGGCGGTTTCCGATCTGAGCCTCGACGTCCATCCGGGCGAGATCCTCGGCGTGCTCGGGCCGAACGGCGCCGGCAAGACCACCACGCTGCGGATGCTTGCGGGCATCCTGACGCCGACGAGCGGACGCGTGTCGATCGACGGCTTCGATCTCACCCGCAATCCGCTGCACGCAAAGCGGCGCATCGGCTTCCTGTCGGGCGACACCCAGCTGTACCAGCGCCTGACGCCGCGCGAGATGCTCGCGTACTTCGGCCGCCTGTACTCGCTCGACGAGGCGCGGCTCTCGAGACGCATCGATGAACTGATCTCTCAGCTCGACATGCGCGAGTTCGCGTCGAGGCCGTGCGCAACCCTCTCGAGCGGCCAGAAGCAGCGCGCGAACATCGCCCGCGCCTTCCTGCACGACCCCGACGTCCTGATCCTCGACGAACCGACGGCGGCCCTCGACGTCATCACGGGGCAGTTCATCGTCGAATCGATCCGCCGCGAGCGTGCCGCCGGCCGCGCGATCCTCTTCTCGACGCACATCATGGGCGAAGCGGAGTACCTCTGCGATCGGATCGTGCTGCTTCACCGCGGGCGCGCGATCGACACCGGAGCGCTGCCCGACCTGCTCGCCCGATCCGGTTGCGCGAATCTCACCGACACGTTCCTGCGCCACGTCGCGCGGAGAGAAACGGAATGAGAGTCGTAGGTTCCGGCCTTCAGGCCGGGACGACAAGGAGACTGCCCGGTGAGAATCCGCATCATCTGGACCATCTTCCGCAAGGAGATCGTCGAAACGCTGCGCGATCGCCGCACGCTGCTGATGATGGTCGGCCTGCCGGTGCTGCTCTACCCGATGATGATCATCTGCGTCAGCTGGTTCCAGCGGTCGCAGACCGAGAAGCGGGAGGAACGGGCGTCGGAGGTGGCCGTGTGGGGCGAGGAGGCGCCGCAGATCGTCGATTGGCTCGGCGGCGCAGGCAAACTGACGCTGAAGCGGTGGGCCGCCGCGCCGTCGCAGGTACAGGCGATGCTGCGGGACCCGGCCATCCGGCCGGCGCGGGCGGTGCAGGAACCGGAAGAGGCGTTGGGAAGCAGCCGGCGCACCGCTGCCACCGAGGCGGAGAACCCCGTCCTGGCGGCCGCGCGCGCGGCCATCAGCGAGCACACGGTCGACGCGGTGCTGATCACGTGGCCCGGCCTGATGCGCTCGATCGGCGATGACGGCCTCGGCTCGATCACCGTCTACTACGATTCCGTGCAGCCCGACTCGGTGCTCGCGCGCGATCGTCTCGTCGAAACGCTCGGCAGGTACCGCGCAACCCTGGTGCAGCTGCGCGAGCGCTCGCACTCGCTGGCGCCCGGGTTCGCCGTGGCCCTGGACGTCCTCCAGCGAAACGTCGCGTCCGAACAACGGCGCGGCGGCGAGCTGCTGGGGATGCTCCTCCCCTTCATTCTCATCGTCATGTCGTTGCTGGGCGGGCTGTACCCGGCGATCGATCTCACCGCCGGCGAGAAGGAACGCGGCACCATGCAGACCCTGATGTGCGCCCCCGTCAGCCCGCAGGAGATCATCGTCGGGAAATTCCTGACGGTCTGGGCGATCGCGCTCATCACGGCGCTCGTCAACGTGATCAGCCTCGCGGCGACCCTCGCGCGCCTGCTTCCGGGCACGAACCTGCATCTGCCGCTGGCCTCCTATCTCGCCACCTTCGGCATGCTGGTCCCCGTGACGCTGATCATCTCGGCGCTGTTTCTCGCGGTTGCCGCGTTCGCGCGCGATTTCAAGGACGGGCAGAACTTCCTCACGCCGGTCTACATGGTGCTCGCCATGCCCGCGGTGGCGACGATGCTGCCGGGGGTGCAACTGACGACGACGACCGCGTTCCTGCCCGTCGTGAACATCGCGCTGCTGATCAAGAGCGTGATGCTGTCGGAGGCCGCGCCGGACCTGGTGTTCCTGGCCCTGCTGTCGTCGCTGACCTATTCGGGGCTCGCCCTGGTGCTGGCCGCCCGCGTCTTCCAGCAGGAGCAGGTGCTGCTCGGCGGGCAGCAATCGATCGTCGACCTGCTCGGCCTTCGACGGCGAGCTGGCCGGACGGCCGGACCCGGCGTCGCCATCGTCTCGTTTGCGATCGTGCTGGTCGTCGTCTTCTATGGAAGCCTGCTGCTCCAGCGGGCCGGCATCGTGGCCATGGTGCTCGTCACCGAGTACGCGTTCTTCCTGCTGCCGACGCTCGCGATCGTGTTCTGGCTCGGCTACCCGGCGCGGGAGACGCTGGCGCTCCGCGTTCCGCCGCTTCGCGCCCTGATCGGATCCGTTCTGGTTGGCGTGTCGGCCTGGACGGTGGCCGCCGGCGTCCTGATTCGCCTGCTTCCGCCGCCCGAGTCGCTGGTCCGAGCGCTCGAACGGATCCTGCTGCTCGACGGCAAATCCCCATCCCTGTGGATCGTCTGGCTGATCGTCGGCGTCACGCCGGCCATCTGCGAGGAACTCTTCTTCCGCGGCTTCGTGCTGTCCGGGCTGCGACGGCTCGGCATCCTCCCCGCCCTGCTCGTCTCGGCGCTGCTCTTCGGCCTGGCGCACTCCTCGATCTATCGCCTGCTTCCGACGGCGTTCCTCGGAGTGCTCTTCGGCTACGCCGTCTGGCGCACCGGTTCCGTGGCGTGCGGCATCACCGCGCACGCGCTCAACAACGGCCTGATGGCGACAATGGTGCTGGCACCCTCATCCTTTCAGTGGCTGGGGATGGGAAAGGGGCCGTTCCTGCCGTGGACCCCAACCGCGTTCGGCGCCGGCGTTGCCATCGTCGGGCTTCTCCTGATTCGCAGCGTGCCGCAGTTCAACCACGCGCGCGCGGGGTCTGATCAGGAAACGTCTCCAGTCCCTGCTGGCTAGTCCCAATGCCTTTCGGCAATTCGTCGCCGGCAGCCGAAGGCAGTCAGCAGCCTGCTCCGCTGCGTGCCGGGCTCCGCGCTCCGGAAGACTGCGCTTCGTCGGTTGACGGCGGCGACTGACAATCCAACGTCCTGTATTCCGGATGCATTTCCTTGAAACGGGCCGCCGTCATCCAGCCGCAGCCGTTTTCTCCGCCCGCCGCTTTCTCTGCCGGATCAACGTCTTAGCTCTGGGTGGCCGAAGCTCATGCGCATGGTACGCCATTCGCAGCAGCCGTTGCCGCCTGCCGATTGCGGGCGCCTGGGCACGTTGTGCGAGGTGCGACGC
>Ga0315280_10006727_pt1 | contig 15729 bp, 12 predicted proteins | sample YL17G06_40_MG_FD_203697 | JGI IMG/M metagenome (GOLD analysis project Ga0315280, IMG submission 203697) | Sediment microbial communities from Yellowstone Lake, YNP, Wyoming, USA - YL17G06_40 | ecosystem: Environmental > Aquatic > Freshwater > Lake > Sediment | place: USA: Wyoming | collected... | reverse complement strand
AGAACAAGGACCGCCGCGACATGCGCGGGATGGTTTCGGCCAGCGCGGCGGGAGTCGGCAACCGTTCTCCGGTGTCGTAGGCGGTCAACTGCGACTCCACGAGGTGCAGCTCCAGCCCTGGCCGGCACCACGGCACCCGGTCCAATTGCCAGAGACGCCCCTCAAGGACGTCGATCAGCTCAGTGCGAACCTCGGTCATGGACGCACGCTGATAGGGATCGACCAGGCCGAGCTGCTCGCCCAGGGCGTGGTCCCCCAGACCGTCCCAAGCCCATCGGGCCAAATCGTTGGGGAACTCATTCAGATCGAAATGATCTTCCAGGGCGCAGCGCATCAGATGATGCTCCAGAACGGCGTCGGGAACGGACCGCACCGCCTCCAGGAGCTCGCGGAGATTCGTACACCGTCGCCCGGTGGCCAGCCGGGCCAAGCTGCAATCGTAGAGGGCAAAAGGTTCCATGGCGTACACTAGGTTGAATCGAAGGCCCACTCGGACAGGTCGTTGCCTTCACGCTCGCCGCAGCAGTTTCCCTGCCCCGCACTCGCCACCCCGACGTCGCGCAGAACCATCAAACGATTCTACAGCCGCCGGGGCGGATCGACAACCGCCCAGCGGGTGAGGTCGGCAGGCAAGCTAAATGACCTTGCACGATCCTGGGAGGGAAAAAGGGGACAGTCCCTATTTGTGCAAAGCACCCTTCGGGCCGTTCCGGCAAATGGGGACAGTCCCCTTTTTCCCGGACGACGCCCCAAGCTCACCGGGCCTCCATGCGCTGGACCAGCCAGTCGGCCAGCGCGGGGATGCCCTCGCCCCGGAGGGCTGCGACCTGGAAGATCGCGGCCGCAGGCGCCAGACGCTTCATGTCCTCGACCGCGCGCTGGACGCGGAAATTGGTGTGCGGCAGGAGGTCGATCTTGGTGACGACCAGGGCGTGGGAGCCCTGGAAAATCGCCGGATATTTCACCAGTTTGTCGTCGCCCTCGGTAACGCTGAGCAGGACGACCCGCAGGCGCTCCCCCAGGTCAAAACCCGCCGTGCAGACGAGGTTTCCCACGTTCTCGATCACCAGGAGCCGGACCGCCTGGAGATCAAGGTTCAAAACGGCGGCGGCGATCATGCTGGCGTCCAGGTGGCAGGCCCCTTCGGTGTTGATCTGGACCACGGGGACGCCGAGGGCGTCCATGCGCTGGGCGTCGATCGAGCCGGCGATGTCCCCCTCGATCACCGCCGGGGCTGCCCGGCCGGCGAGCCCCTGCCGGCTGAAAAGGGCCTCCAGAAGCGTGGTCTTGCCGGAGCCGGGCGAGCCCACCAGGTTCACGCCGAATATGCCCGCCGCGTCGAATTTCTCCCGGTTCTCGGCGGCCAGTTGCTCGTTGGCCTTGAGGATCTTCTTGGCGGCGACGATTTTCATCAGCACTCCTCCAACTCGATCGATTCTAGCAGCAATTCCCGGCCGCCCTCAATCGCCACGTCGCTGCTGCCGCACTGGCGGCAGCGGGCCTCCAGGTCCTCAATCTCCATCCGGCTCCCACAGGCCGCGCAGCAGCAAAGGGCCTTTGGCTCGGCAACGTCGATCCGGGCCGACTCCAGCGCGGTTCCCTTGACCAGCAGATCCAGGGCAAAGCGGAGCGAATCCGGATTGACCCCCGAGAGCCGGCCGATCGCCAGTGCCACGCGGGTGACCTTTCCCGAAGCTCCGGCCCGATGGACCTCGCTTTGAACCTGCTCGATCAAGGCGTCGGCGATAGCGACTTCGTGCACGGCTCGATGGCAATTTCCGCTTGGCGCCGGTCGAGGTCCAGGGTGACCACGACGGAATCGTCGATCCGGGCGCCTTGCTGGCGAAGGAAGGCGCCCAAGCCCCACGCGCGGCCGTCTTTGGCGGCCAGCACGCCGACCAGCCGGCCATCGGCCGTCACCAGGTCGAACTTGCCGCACACCGCGTCCTTCAGCTCGGCCGGCACCGTGATCACGGCGTACGTGCTGGCCGCCTTGGAAAGGCGATAGCTCAACCAGAGGCGGCCGTCGGCGGTCCGGCCGTGGCCGTCGAGGACCCGCGCGGGCCCCCGCTGCGCCCGGTGCCGGGCGATGAGCGACTGGACCGCCGCCGGGGTCACGCTGGCCCCCAAAAGCCCGTAGACGCTGTGGCCGTACTGAGCAATCACCGCGGAACACGCCAGGAAGGCGTGGAAGCTGAAGCGGTTCATTCCCGTTCCCACGCAGAGGTCTTCCAGGGCGCCGCGTTCCATGATCGGCCCGTGGGCCTTGAGCACGCGCACCAACTGGGCCTCCACCCCGGTGAGGACCTGTTCCCAAGGGCGAGGCGGATCGGCGATGATCCACTCCCCCTCCACCCGGACGCCTGCCGTTTGCCGGCAGAACTCCAGGAGCACGTCGGCCGGGGGTGGAGTCTTCCACATCCGGCGGTTCCGGCACACGGCCGCAGCCACGTCGCCGACGCGGATCCGCCCGGTGACCGCCAGGATCTTCTCGATCGCCTTCGGCAGACCGTGCTTGGCGATCGTCAACAGCCGGAACCAGCCCCCTTGCCGGTTCAACCAACGGAACCCGTCGATCAACTGAAGCGTTTCGAGGACGACCGTCGCGTGGTCCGAATGCGTGGCGGAGAGCGAATCGACGATTTGCCCGACCGTCGCCAGGCCGTGGTAGTAGACCTCTTTCTTGGCCGCTTCGATCACGGCTGCCGGGACAGCCACCTGCGGGGGGAGCACCGCCAAACGGCCTCTGCTCACGGCCACGACGCGGAACGGGACCGGCCGGCCCAACAGTCTGGCCGCGCTGACGACATTCTCCAACCGGAGCCCCACGGCGGTCAGCCGCGCCTCCTTCATCTCTTTTTCCAGGGCGGCGACCGAGCGCGGCAGGCGCTCGGCAAGAAAAGCAAGCGTCCGGTCCATCACTGGGGCGAGGATCTTCTCCGGGTCTTTGCGCTTGACCAGCTTGGCGCAGATTTGACGCGTCCGCTCTCGCGTCATGCCGTATCGGGCCCCGATCTCCGCCAACGTGTGGCTCTGGCCGTCCTTCCAGCCGTAGTAGCCGATCGCAATCTCCCGGTTCCGCGGATGGGGGGCCGATGCGAAAATCTGCGTCAACTCCTCCTCGAGCGTCAACTTGGGCATGGCGAGGATTCGCTCCCGCAAGCGGCGCACCTGCTGAGTTACGTATAGGGGATCCGGCGGGTCTTGGGTCCGCGTCGCGAGGCGATGGGCCAGATCTGCGGCAGTCTGGGCCTCCGAGTCGATTTCGCTTATCCGGACCCGAAAACGCGGATCATCGCCGCGGATCGAGGGGCCCATGGGGAGTCCGGCCAGTTGCTCCGCCTCCCGAGTCAACTCGCGATCCAGACAATTCTCCCGCGCCAGGTGCGACTCCAAGGCACTCAGCAAATCCACCAGGCATCGCGGACCGAATGCCCGAATGGAGAGGACGTCACCGATGGTCTGATTGCCCAACAACTCCGGATTCTCGTCGAGACCTTCCCTCGCGAGACAGAGTCGCGTGCGATGTTCCAGCGGAAGCTGGTCAAGCCGGACTGTCTTGGGAGGACGGGGAAAATGACGCTGGTGGAAAACCCGGCGGGCGCATCCGGCAGCCACCCGGGCCAACACGATCTCCGCCAGCTCGGAGATCACCTCGGGCGAGAGCTTTCCCCAGACCGTCTCATCGAGGTCCGCGAGCCTCAAGTCCTCAAGCCGGGTACCGGCAACCAGGTGGCGCGGGATCGGCTCCATGAGGATCTGACTGAGTGTGGCGGGGGCGACCCGTTCGCCCCGCCTCGGATAGCGGTTTATGCCCTTTCGGATCGCCATGGTGACGTCTCCTTCAGCCCCCGGCTCGAAGTGGCGTCCGTATTGTAGCTAATCCCGCTTGCCGTGAGAAGTCATCGGCGAAAAAGTCGATTACGGTGGGCGGCAGCGTCCCTATTCAAGGGGGTTCCGTCCCCGGCGGCTTGTCGTAATTCCTGACGTGCCAAGCCCGCGGACGAGCAGATGTCCGCCCGCCCTACCCCGGCGGCCAGCCAAACGGGCGGCCGGCCAGCATGTGGAAGTGAAGGTGCATCACCTCCTGACCGGCGTCTGGCCCGCAGTTGGTCACCACGCGATATCCGCCGGTCAATCCCAATTGCGCGGCAATCTTCGCCATCGCCGTGAGAAGGTGGCCTACCAGTCCTTCATCTTCGCTGGTCACCTCGTCGACCGAGCGAATCTCCTTCTTCGGAATGACAATCAAGTGGACGGGCGCCGCGGGATGAATGTCGCGAAAGGCCAGGCAGAACTCGTCCTCGTAGACAATGTCCGCCGGGACGTCCCGGTCAATGATCCTCTTGAAAACCGTCTTCTCAGCCATCGGCCTGCTCCACCTGCTTCAACGGGATGGCCTCGCTCGTCAGAAGCACCGGGATGCCCTCGACGATCGGGTACAGGATCGCTCGATCCTCGCGGATCAGCCCGCCCTCCATGGGCGACTCCACCGGCTGACCGGCCTTATTCTTAAGCCTCTTCTCCCCAATGGCCCGATTGAGCCGAGACACGAGCGCGTCATCGGCCAGACGGAGCGGCATGTGGTTCTCCGGGCAGACGAGGATTTCCAGCAAACCCGGGTCAATCATGGGCCAACTCCCTGCCTGAGCCCCCTCGCGATCCGATTCGCCGCGGGCCCCAGCGGTCCCAGGCACACGGCTTCAGACTGACTCAAGATGCCGCATGCCCGGTCGCTTTTCAAGATGGGACATGACGCCCCCAAGTCGTAGGGGTCCGAGAAGCCGGAGACCCTCGCAGTCTCCGGGGCTATCCCGCGCAGATAGCTCCCTTGCCCGAGCCGGGACATCCCTGGAGCGGTCGCAGAGGAAACAGACGGCTTTCGCACCGCAAACAGCCCGACGGACAATTAGACCGTCGTCGGCGAGTGGCTCCGGGAGGGACGCGACGGCGTGGACACGGACCATTCCTTGGTGAGCGTCTCAAACACCTCGGGCGACTCATACCGGATCACGTTGTTCCCCTCGGGGATCGGTCCGATCAGGCCGCGGAAGACCGGCAGGCCACGCAGTTGCAGGTCCGTGCTGCAATCGTCCACGCCGACTTGCAAGTGACGCCGCATCAGATCCTCTTCGGAGTCATAGTCGCGGATGCGGATTTGCCCGTCGGCCCCGCGGGTCACAACCCGAAAGGTGCTCTTGTTCATGACGCCGTCCTCGAGTCGTTTCCGCGTGGAGTCGTTGCCGATGGTGGCCAAGGGAATGGACGCCCATCCCACCGGGTTTATCGGCGAAGCGATGGGCCGCGTCGGAAGCTATTCCCCGGGCTCGACACAGCGATGCCATCTGAAAGAACCGGCATCCGACGCGCCGTAGCGAACTTCGTTACCACAGTTCGCAATCCGGCCGCAAAGTCGGGTCGATCGGGGGGCCTCAGCACGACGAGGATCGAATCTGCGGGCGGTCAAGGACGGAACAATACGATTGTGGGGGCCGCAATCTCCGTAGCGATTGCACGGAGACTGCGCGGAATCCCATCCGGACCGCACCCCAGCAGGTGCGAAGCGGCCAGCAGCACCACCGCAAACGAAACCCGGCGTCGAAAGTCGGTCATCGTACGCCCCCGTCATTGGCTTTGGCGCGTTTCGCGTTGGGGCTTGGCAGGCTGCTGGGGTGTTTCCACTGGCGGCTTTGCCGCTTGAGCACCATGACCGTGATGTTCGGGCCGGCCTGGGACTCGAATTTCTTCGGCCGCGCGACGGCCGGCTCAGCCGCCCAGATCTTCAGGTCATCGCCGGCCAGGGAGTAGATCCCTTGGGCTACTTGGCCGTCGGCATCCACGAGGTCGATGGACTTTGGCGAAGCGGTCGAGTCCAACCGGTATTGGCCGGTTTCCGCGGCTTGCGATCCTTCGTAGAGCGTGATCTTGCCGCCGCCGATCACCATCGTCTCGTCAGGACTTGTATCCGTCTGGCCCTCCGCCGCCGTCGAGACGAGCTTCCACGTGCCCTGGATCTCCTTGGCGTCGTCGCCCACCATGGCTTGGACGATCCTGACGACGCGGCCGCCCTCGAACCATATCTCGACGAACCGCGCCTTATCCGAGTACTTCCACGTCGTCACCCCGTCGGGCGTGGAAGCGGCTTCCTGCGGTTTGCCGAGTTCCGCCGTCACCTCGGCGGTGGTCATCCCGAGCGCAACCTGAAGCGGTCTGGCCCGCGTCTCGGCGGGCTCCGCGCCCAGCAGGAGAGAAGCGGCCAGCATCGCCGCCGCAAACGGAACGCAGCATCGAGCGTTTGACACAGTAGACCCTCCTCGCGTTCTCCGAAGTCACTTCACGGTATTACGATGGCAATCATACCTCTCATCATTGGGGCTGGGTAGGGCCCTGACGGCACACAAGAATGTCTGCCCTCCTTGTCGATGGTGCCCGCTGGACTGGCCGTAGCGGAATCCAGACATTATGCTGGTGGAACGTAAAGCAGTCCCGCTTGTTGAGAGGTCATCATGAATCTACGGAGAATCGAGTTGGACATCATCGCTCTCGGGTTGGCTCTCTTGGTTGGTCGCTGCGCCGGCGCGGCAGAGGCAGCCAAGAAGACGCCGCCCGAAAGCAAGGGCTGGGCCGGCGCGATGAAGGCCGACTACACAATCCAGCCGGTCCCGTTCACGCGGGTCCACATTGCCGACGAGTTCTGGGCCCGCCGGCTGGAGACAAACCGTAAAGTGACCATCCCCTACGCGTTCAAGATGTGCGAGGAGACCGGGCGGATCGACAATTTCGCCGTTGCCGGGCGACTGAAGGAGGGGAAGTTCCGCGGCATCTACTTCAACGACTCGGACCTCTACAAGGTGATCGAAGGGGCCGCGTACGCCCTGGCGATTCAGCCCGACGCGGAACTCGACAAGTACCTTGACGGCGTGATCGCCAAGATCGCCGCGGCCCAAGAGAAAGACGGATACCTCTACACCGCGCGCACGCTCAGCGGGCCCGGCTACATGCCGCCGGGCGGCAAGGAGCGGTGGTCCGACCTGGCCGGCGGGCACGAGCTTTATTGCGTCGGGCACCTCTACGAGGGCGCGGTGGCCCACTACCTCGCCACGGGCAAGCGCACGCTCCTGGACGTGGCCCTGAACAGCGCGGACCTGGTTTGCAGCGTCTTCGGACGCGACAAGAAGACGAATCCCGACGGCCACCAGGAAGTCGAGATCGGGCTGGCGAAGCTCTATCGCGTCACCGGCGATGAGAAGTACTTGCGGATGGCCAGGTTCTTCCTCGACACCCGCGGCCACGCCTGGGGCCGAGCACTCTACGGCGACTACTGCCAGGACCACAAGCCGGCCATCGAGCAGACCGAGGCCGTCGGCCATTCGGTCCGCGCAGGATACATGTACTCAGGCATGGCCGACGTGGCCGCCCTGACCGGCGATGCCGACTATGTGCGGGCGATCAGCCGGATTTGGGAAGACGTAGCCGGCCGGAAGCTCTATCTCACCGGGGGCGTCGGGGCCCGCGGCGGGATCGAGGGATTCGGCGCCGCATACGAGCTGCCCAACGCGAGCGCCTACTGCGAGACCTGCGCCGCGATTGCCATCGCTATGTGGAACCACCGCATGTTTCTCTTGACCGGCGACGCGAAGTACATCGACCTTGTGGAGCGGGTCATCTACAACGGCTTCCTCTCCGGCGTCTCGCTGGAGGGGAACCGGTTCTTCTATCCGAATCCGTTGGAGGCCCCCAAGGGCCGGGCCCGCTCCCCGTGGTTCGATTGCGCGTGCTGCCCGTCGAACGTGGTTCGCTTCGTGCCGTCGATTCCCGGTTACGCTTACGCCCATCGCGGCGACGCGCTCTACGTCAACCTCTTCATCGGCGGGAGCGCGACCGTGGGGCAGGTTGCCGTGGGGCAGGTTGCCAACCTGCCCCACAAAAACAGCGTCCGCGTCCGGCAGGAGACCCGCTATCCCTGGGAAGGGAAAGTGCGGATCGCCATGGATCCCGAGCGGCCGCAGGAGTTCTCGGTCTACGTTCGCATCCCTGGCTGGGCGAGAAATCAGCCGGTCCCGACGGATCTCTATCGCTACGCGGGCAAGGTCGATTCCGCCGCGTCGCTCAAGGTCAACGGCAGCCCGACGGAGGTGAAGCTGGACAAGGGCTTTGCCGTCATCCGCCGCGTTTGGCAACAGGGAGACACGATCGAGTTGGACCTGCCGATGCCCGTTCGGCGGATCGTGGCCCACGAGAAGGTCCTCGACGACGCCGGACGGGTGGCGCTGGAGCGCGGTCCGATTGTCTACTGTGCGGAGGGATGCGACCAGAAGGACGGACGCGTGCTGAATTTGCTCCTGCCGGATAGCGCCCCGCTTCGCTCGGAGTTCCGCAAGGACCTGCTCGGCGGTGTGCAGGTCGTCTTGGGCAAGGTCGCCCCCGTACGTCGCGCCAAGGACGGAAAGCCCGTCGCGGGAGCAGAGCAGGATTTCCTCGCCATTCCCTATTACGCCTGGGCCCATCGCGGCCCGAGCCCGATGACCGTGTGGCTGGCCCACGAAATGGCCGCGGCCAAGCCGCCTGACAGTAGGCCGGGCACTCCGTGACCGGCATTCGGCGTCACGGGCTGGGTGGCACCGGCGTTTCGCCAGTGCCGCAGTCACGCACGGGCAAGATGCCCGTCCTACTGTACGTTGCGCCACGGGGCGCGAGGTGAAGAATGCAGCATCGGCGAATGTTCATCGTTTGCATCGGTGTCTTGTGTGGCGCACTCTTTTCGTCCGGCCTGCGCGCCAAGGACTGGCCGCAATGGGGTGGGCAAGACGGCCGCAAGATGGTGTCCGAGGAGAAGGGACTGCCGGAGTCGTTCGTGCCCGGCGAAAAGAATCCACAAGGCGGCGGGATCGACCTGGGCACGACGAAGAACGTCAAATGGGTCGCCAAGCTCGGCACCATGACGTGCTCCACGCCGGCAGTGGCCGGCGGCAAGGTCTTCATCGGAACGGCCTCCGAGGGCCAGGGCGTGCTCTTGTGCCTCGACGAGCAGACCGGAAAGGTTCTCTGGCATCTGACTTGCCCTGCGCGAGAGGTTCCTAAGGTCATCGACGGGCGCAAGTTCTGGTTCTCGGTCTTTCCCCCGACGCTGGGAATCTGCTCGTCGCCGGCCGTGGACGGGGACCGCGTGTACGTGGTCACGCACCGCTGCGAGGTGCTGTGTCTCGATGTAAACGGCCTGACCAGTGGAAACGACGGGCCGTTTCAGGACGAAAAGAAGTACGCGAGCAAGCCCAGCAAGGAAACGGGCGCGTCGGAGGCCGGCGAGGCGAACATCGTCTGGCTCTTCGATATGTGGGAGATGGGAGTGCGCCCGGCGGACGCCTGCAACTGCTCGGTGCTGGTGCATGGCGACCTGGTATACGTCTGCACGTCCAACGGCGTGGACCGTGATGCCGACGCAAGCAAGCACGACGAATTCCGAAGGACGCCCGCGCCCTTGGCCCCCAACCTGATCGTGCTGGAAAAGAAGACCGGCCGACTGGTGGCCACCGACGAGGAGCGGATCGCGCCGCGCATGTTGCACGGGCAATGGTCGTCGCCGTCGCTCGGCCGCATCGGGGATAAGACCCTGGTCTTCCTGGGCGGCGGCGACGGCGCCTGCTACGCCTGGGAGGCGCTTTCCTCGGTGCCCGAGCGGCCGGTGAAGCTGAAGAAGGCATGGTCCTTCGACTGCAACCCGCCGGAGTACAAGGTCTTCGGGGACCTGGACCTCGTGACCCATTACAGCCGCGGCGACCGGCGTCGCAAGGACACGATGATCGGCAAGAACGACGGCACGTTCGTCGGCATGAGCGAGATCATCGCCACGCCCGTGTTTCACAACAACCGGGTCTACGTGGCCATCGGCCGCGACCCGGAGCACGGCCGGGGGCGGGGCGCGCTTTGGTGCCTGGACGCGGGCGAAGGAGCCAGCGGTCCGAGCCGGGCCGTGTCGGCCCGGAAGGGTTCGGGGTTCGGGGTTCAGGGTTCAGAGCCGGGCCGTGTCGGCCCGGAAGGGTTCGGGGTTCAGGGGAAGGGGATCCGGGGTCAGCGGCTGGGGGCTACGGAAGAAGGAAGCAGAGCGATCTGGTGTTACAAGGGTCTCGATCGCACCCTTTCCACCGTCTCCATTGCCGACGGGCTGCTCTACGTGGCCGACGTTGCCGGGCGTTTGCACTGCCTCGATGCCGACACGGGCCGCTGCCTTTGGGTCCACGAGACCAAGGCCAGGATCTGGGGCTCCACGCTGGTGGCCGATGGGAAGGTCTACCTCCCGACCGAGAAGCACCTCTGGATTTTCGCGGCGGGCCGAGACAAACGGGTTCTCAGCCGGATCAGCCTCGGCGCGCCCGTCTGGGCCACGCCCATCGCCGCGAATGGCGTCCTCTACGTTGCCTCGACGCGATATCTCTGGGCCATCCGGGCGAAGGATTGAGCCGTGTAGGTTATGCTTCAGCATAACCCCGGGTTTCGTCATGTTAAAGCATCACCTACTTGTTCCGGTCGAGAAGGAAAAGTGTCAATGCGTACGCACAACAGCGCCCGTCTTTCCTCGATGTGCCTGACTGCAACCCGTGTGATCGTCGGCGTGTTGATTTCCGTCGGCACGGCGGCGGCCGAGGAGCAATGGGCGGCCGTGGTGTCGCCGGAGAATTCTCTGGCGTTCGATCTGGTCAGGGGCGGGACGCCGGTCCTCCATCTGAGCTTGGGGGGCTGGGGACCGAACTGGGCCTGGGTGGGCATCGGCGCGAAGGAGAAGGCCAAGGGAGAGCGGCTGGCCGTGGCCGCGCCCTTTGTCGTTAACCGGTCCAGCGGCGAGGTGATCGACGTGAAGTTCCAGGCATGGAAGAGTTCGCCGCGCGAGGTCTCTTTCCGCTATGACCTGAGCGCGGCCAAGGACGTGCCGATCACCATGGTTATCGCGGGCGTCGGCGTGGAGAAGCCCCTTGCCCGGGGCAAGATCGCGCTCTCCCACAGCGACGGCCAGCAGAGCACCTGGACGCTGCCGCTGCGGATCGGCGCCGCCAAGGTCCCTGCGTCGAAGGCGGTCCTCGCTTTGGAGAATGCCGCGGAGGTGGTGATCGCGATCGATCCGCCGTGTCCCGTCTCGTTCGACGGCGACATGCGCGTCATGCTGGCGTCGGAGGTGTTCAAGCAAGGTTCGCGGAGCATCACGCTCACGCTCGGCTTCCCGTCGGACGTCGCGTTTCTGGCAAAGCAGGAGGACTTGGACCGCCTCACCAGGACGCTTGCCGGGCCGGACTGGTTCCCGTTTCAGCCGACCGGCAACGCTGACCCCAGCGTGATCGCCATGGACGACTGGCTCGACAAGCCGGCGGGCAAGCGCGGCGGGGTGCGCATGGTCGGCGACCGCTTCCAGTTCGAGGACGGCACGCCGGTGAAGTTCTGGGGCGTGAACCTCTCCTACGGCCGCAATTGCGCGCCCGCGAAGAAGGACGCCGAGTTCACCGCCGCGCGCTACGCGAAGTACGGCGTCAACGGCGTGCGCTTGCACAAATTCTCGTATCCCAAGGACAAGATGGGCATCGGCGATCTCAATGACGCAACCCGGATGGACCCCGAGGGACTCGACCGGCTCGACTACTTCTCCGCCCAGATGAAGAAACAGGGCGTCTACTTCGGCTGGTCGCACACGTTCGGCTTTCACGTCTCTGCGGGCAACCGCAACCGGTTGGCGGCCTACGACGAGATCGCCAAGAACCTCAAGGGCAACACCTACGCCTTCATCAACTTCGCCGAGGACGTGCAGGACCTGATGATGGAGATGGTCGTCAATCTGCTCAAGCACAAGAACCCCTACACGGGCCTGAGCTACGCCGAGGAGCCGGCCCTCTCGTTCATCGAGATGCAGAACGAGGACGACATCTTCTTCTACACGTCGACGAACGCCTTCAAGGCGTGCCCGACGTACCAGAAGCTGTTTGTCCAGCGGTTTTCGGACTGGCTCAAGGCCAAGTACGGCTCGGAAGAAAAGCTCAAGACGGCCTGGCAGGGCGCACTGGACGCAAACGAGAGCCTCGCCGCGCGGAACATCGTCCTGCAGACCAATCCCTGGTTTTTCAGCGACGCCCACCTGCCGGGCCAGAAGGGTGGCCAGCGCCAGCGCCTGTTGGACACCGCCGGGTTCCTCCACGACGCTCAAAACAAGTTCTACGCCAAGTTCCTCAAGGCCATCCGCGACGCCGGCTACCAGGGGCCCGTCTGCGGCTCGCCCTGGCAGGCGCCGGCCATGGTGCCGCACTATTACAACCTGCGGTCCGACTACCTGGCGGGCTACATCGACCGGCACAACTACTTCGGCGAAAAGCTGTTCGACTCCATGCTCAGCAGGCCGGGGAGCGGATACTTCTCCAGCGGCTTGCAGCAGGTGATGGATCGCCCGTTCGGGCTCTCCGAGTGGATTCACGTGTATCCTTCACTCTACAGCGCGGAGGGGCCGGCCATCATCGCCGCCTACGGCATGGGGCTCCAGGGCTGGGATGCCTCCTACGAGTTCCAATCCCAGGCCGCGGCGCGGATGTTCAACGACCGGGTCGGGTGGTTTCCGTGGGGCGTCTGGGAGGCCGACGTGCCTACGCAGATCGGGCAGTATCCCGCCCTGGCCCGGATGATCTACCGCGGCGACGTTCAGGAGGGCGAAGTGATCTCGGTACGGCGCGTGAGCCTGGAGGAATTGGCCGCCGGCAAGTTCTCCTTTGCGGACAAAGTGATCCAGCAGGGTGACGTCAAGTCGTTCGGCGGAAGCGTGCCTCAAGAAGCGCTGGCCGCGGGCCGGTTGGTCGTCCAGTTCACCGAGAAGCGGGAGCCATCCACGAATCTCGACATGGAAAAGTACCGCGACGGCCCGGTGATCGCCTCGGCCACCAAGCAGCTCTTCTGGGATAGTGCCGGAAAGGGCTGCTTCGCCGTCAACACGCCGGGCACCAAAGGCGTGGTGGGTTTCGCGGAGGGCAAGAAGCTCCGGCTGGGCAACGTGACCATCGACGTTGCCTGTCCGTACGCTTCGATCTTCGTCACAGCCCTGGACAAGGACGCGACCCTGACAAACGCCAAGAGCGCGCTGGTGACGGCAGTGGCGCGCAACTGCAACACGGATTTCAAGTACTTCACGATCGACTCCAAGGTGCTGGAAAACGGCAAGGCCCCGATCCTCTTGGAGCCGGTGAAGGCAACGATCGCGATTTCCGGTCGCGAACTGGCGGCAGTCAACGTGCTCGATCACGACGGCCGCCGCACCGGCAAGACGCTCCCGGTCCAAGATGGCCGATTCACGATCGACGGCTCACGCGACCGGACGCTCTACTACGAGGTGGTCTTTCGATCGCCGTGAACGAAGAGAGTAGTGGCTGAGATGACGACGTGTCGAGACCTGACTTTGGGCAGGTTGACGCGGTGGTGATCCAGTCCGCGTTTCACGGGTCTGCACCTATCATGAACAGTTGCGCCGCTTGAGCGTAGTACAGCCGCCCGGCCTCGTCGGCGGCCAGCGTCTGACAAGGAGAATGGGTGAGCGGGATGAGCCGCTTGGAGGGCAGGTCGATCCGGAAGATGCCCTGGTCGCTCGCTCCGTAGAGCTTGCCGTCCGGAGCGGCAAGCAAGCGGTGAAACCCGGCATGGTCCTTGACCTGTGCGAAAGGAATGGTCCACTGGGTTGCGAGCGTGAAGGGATCGAGGCCCTGCAGGTCGGCGGGCGTCGAGATGGCGAGCGTGCCGTCGGGAAGCAGGAGCATCGCCGTGCAGGCCATTTTACGCTCCTTGACCTTGCGCAGGGTCTGGGGATCCAGCGCAAACAGGACCCCGCCGCCGAAGCCGTAAACGGCATGGTGATCCGCCTCCAGATGGCTCACCGTGCCGCCGGGCACCAGATCCACCAGGACTTTGCGCTGGCCGGTGGCCGGGTCGAGAACCGCCAGCCCCCCGGTCGGAGCGCTGTTGTAGGCCGGCACGGTGCCGCAATAGACCTTCCCCTGCGGCCCCTCCACGATCGACAAGGTGCGATACTGCCCTCCTCCCACGCGGCCGAAATCCCGCGGATTGCAGTCGGGCCCGCTCCCCAGCTTATAAGGGCGCGAGGGATCGTAAACCGCGATGTGCGCCCCGACGTAGCAGCCCATCCAGATCCGCTTGCCGTCGCGCGAGCGGCACATCGAGTCGCACTGCCCGGCCGCGAGGAGGATTCGCCCCAAGTCTTGGATCTTCCTGGTCTCCGGGTCGCAGCAGAAGAAGTGCTGGTTGATGAAGGTGGCTCCATAGATTTTGCCGCCGGGGCCCAGGGTAAGCGTGGCCGTGATGGCCATGCCGCCGCGGGGCTCGATCCACTGCCGCTGGTCCACGATCTGGCCGGTGCGGAGATCGAAGATCCGCTGTTGGTTGTCGAACACGGCCAGCAAGTAGCGGTCGTCCAACACTGCCTTCGAGTCGCCGAGAAAGGAGGCCACGCGATGGGGCTCGGCCGCGCCGGGGGCGATCCGGTAGAGATGCCCGTCCGGCAACGACCCGCAGTAGACGTTGCCTTGGGAATCCGCCGCCACGGGCATGAGCGCTTCCTCATCGGCCGGCGGTGCGACCTCGCGCAGTAGCGTGCAAGTGTCGGCATCGAATACCAGGACCTTGCCCGAGTACAGGATCGAGGCATATATGAGATTGCCGCCGCGCACCAGGTGTACCACGGTAGACTGGGGCGCGAAGCGCTCGGGCAGCACGTTGCGGTGCGAGCCGTCCGCCGGATCGTAGACCACCAAGGCCGCCCGCGTGCCGACGCCGAACCACGCCCTCCCCTTGGCGTCGCAGCAGACGGCCCGCAGGTACTCGGCGCCCGGTCGCGGGGCGATGGTTCCGGGGCTGGTGAGTGCGTCGGATTTCGCGTCGTAGACCAGAGGAATACACTGCGGGTAGCCCGCCGCGAAGACCTTGCCGTCGGCGCCGGCGGCGCAGCCCCACAGATACGTGGTCGGCTGGCTTGCACTGCCGAGGTCGCGCATCACCTGCGTCTTGGGGTCAAACTGGACCAGTCGGCCGCGGGCCGCCATGCCGACGTAGACCTTGCCGTCGCTTCCCGCGCAGAGGCCGTAGCCCCCCTGACCGCCGAGCAGGTTCCAGCGGTACACCTTCTTCAGGCGAATATCATAGGCCAGGAGCTCCGCGCCGGTGGACTGATAGTAGCTCATGTAGAAGACCGGCTGCCCGCCCTCGGGACTGGGGCCGACGGCCGCCTCGCTGTTGGCGAAGGTGACCGCCTTGACGGCGATGCCGAGGTTATGGACGTTGGCCGGATCGGCAGCCCAACCGGACGGCGCCAACGCGGCGACGACGGTAACGAGGAAAGCCAGAGCACGCATGAGCAGCAGAGCAGTAGTTAAGTGTTCAGTATGACATTCCCCGGAGCGGACATCGCGATTGTGGCGGACGGTGGATTCTTCACGACGGGTTGAAGGTTGGGACCGCGTGAGACATCAAGTGCTTAGCACAAAGTGTCTAAAGGTGACGGCAACGTGGCGTACGCTCGTGCGTCTGGCATCCCTACACGCCATTTTGGCGGTCGTCCTGGCAGCGAAACGATCGCCTAGCGCGGCTTGCGGAGTCTCACCCCGACGTTGGGGGGGGGCGACGTACAGGGTGATCGTTCCTTGGGAACCCCCGTGCTGTATAGTATATATACTATACAGCATATGGAAACAGGAGAGGCAG
>Ga0315280_10006726_pt1 | contig 15730 bp, 10 predicted proteins | sample YL17G06_40_MG_FD_203697 | JGI IMG/M metagenome (GOLD analysis project Ga0315280, IMG submission 203697) | Sediment microbial communities from Yellowstone Lake, YNP, Wyoming, USA - YL17G06_40 | ecosystem: Environmental > Aquatic > Freshwater > Lake > Sediment | place: USA: Wyoming | collected... | reverse complement strand
CGACCAGATGATGTAGTTGCAGACCAGCAGGTCGAGGTAGCCGTCCCTGTCGTAGTCGAACCATCCCGCGCTCGAAGACCACAGGCCTCGATTTGCCACGCCGGCCTTGTCAGACACATCCGTAAAGGTCCCGTCGCCGTTGTTGTGATAGAGGATAGCGCGCCCATATCCAGTCACGTAAAGGTCGGGGTAGCCGTCGTTGTCGAAGTCTCCCACGGCCACACCCTGGCCATAGAGCCCTTCGGCGCCCACCCCGGCTTTTTCGGTGACGTCGGTGAACGTCCCATCGCCATTATTGTGGTAGAGAGCGGAGCGCAAGGGTCGCGGCGGCTTGTACCACTCGGTCTCGGCGGTCTGCACGAGGTAGAGGTCCATCAAACCGTCCTGGTCGTAGTCGATCCATCCCAGGCCGTTGCCCATGGTTTCGATGTACTGTTTGTCCTCGCTGGCTGTGGCGTCGTGCTGAAAGGTGATTCCCGCGGCTTCCCGAACGTCCATGAACTGGACTGGAACGGAGATCGGTGGGAACTGCGGTGCTTGCGCCAGCAGATGGCTGAGGGCCACAACTCCCCAGGCGCCGACCATGCACGCCAGAATCAGCAGAAGTACAAATGCGCGCGATGAGCCTTGCCCGGGAAGAAGCTTGGCTTTTGGTCCCAACAGAACACTCTCCAGGAGGCAACCTGAACACTCAACTATAACCTGAACCTGCCCTCGTCCTCAATTGCGTCTCGCGCAGTGACGTATTAGACTGGCAACACTTTTTTCAGGAAAGTTGAACGGAGGACCCGGAGGTTCAACGAAGGGAGGTCGTCATGGCATCGCGTCGTAATTTCTTGGCGGCGCTGGGCGCCGGTTTTTCGGCCGTCGCTTCATCGCGTGCGCGCGCCTGGGCTGCAGCGAATGGGCCGGGTGAATCCCGCGCCCTCGAATCACTGCAAGGTAAGATCAAGATCACTGATCTCAAGATCACCCCCGTATCCGCCGGGGGCCACACTCCGTATGTTTTCGTCCGGGTTCTGACGGACGCGGGCGTTACGGGCCTGGGCGAGGCCACGCTCGAGTACAAACCCGAGGCCGTGATGGGGGCGCTCAAGGACCTCCGCGATTTTCTCGTCGGCAAAGACCCCACCATGATCGAGCACCTCTGGCAAACCATTTACCGCCTCTCTTTTTATCGCGGCGGCCCGGTGCTTAACTCCGCGTTGGGCGGCATCGACATTGCCTTGTGGGACATCAAGGGGAAACTCCTGAATGAGCCGATCTGGAAGCTGCTGGGCGGTCCAACGCGTGAGAAGATCCGCGTCTATACCCATTTCGGCGGAAACACCCCGGCAGAGACTGCTGAACAGGCGAGGAAACTCGTGGCGGCGGGCTTCCGCGCGCTGAAGACAGCCCCGAATGGTGCTTACGGGGGCGGTGCTTACAACATGGTGGAAGGGCCGCGGGAAATCCACACCATCGTTAACCACCTCAAAGCGGCGCGCGAAGCCATAGGGGATGATGTTGATCTCATGTTCGACGCGCACGGTGACCTCTATCCGGCGTTGTCCGTGCAGGTAGCGCGCGAGCTTGAGCCGTTCCACCTCCTGTTTATGGAAGAGCCAGTGTTGCCTGAAAATGCCGACGCCATGAAGAAGATTGCCGATGGGACTTCCGTCCCCATCGCCACCGGCGAGCGGCTCTTCACCGTCTGGGGATTCCGCGAGGTGCTGGAGAAAGGGATCGCGGACGTCCTCCAGCCGGACATGGTGCACGCCGGTGGTATCTCACAGTTGAAGAAGATCGCGGGGATGGCCGAGGCCTACTACGTTGCCATTGCTCCACACAACCCGCTGAGCCCTGTATGTACGGCGGCGTGCTTGCACCTCGACGCGGCCATCCCGAATTTCCTGATCCAAGAGATGGTTTACGGGAATCCCAACCGTGCTTCGCTCGTGAAGGAGCCTGTCGAAAAAGTCACGGACGGCTACGTCGCGCTACCCGCAAAACCTGGCCTGGGCGTTGAGCTAAATGAAGAAGCTATCGCTCGCCTCGGCTACAAACATTCTGGTTTCCCTGAGGAGTATCGCAAGGACGGATCGGTGGGTGAGAATTAGGTCTGTAGCTCGGAGTTCGTATCCAAGTCCGTGGTGCCGGTCTTCTAGTGGCGGGTTCGTGCCCCGACTCCCCGCGGCATAAAGCCGCCTCTACTGTTCCTGCGGTCTCCGACCGCCGCCCGAAGATTGCTCTGGGCAACCCCGCGCGTTCATTGCTTCCTTTGCGGACCCGCATTAGACTGGCACATTTCAATGGACCGTGAGCCCGTCGGTCCCCATTCTGCATGAGATCTCCGCTGCCCAAGCGCCGCCCGTCTTGAGGAGGGCCCATGCACACTTTCACACGCCTCGTCTCTATTGCCCGTCCCTATGCGGGCAGACTCTTGCTGATCGCGTTGCTCACCTCGGTCGGTGCGCTTGCAGAGCTGGTTGAACCCTGGGTGTATCGGGCCATCATCAACGACATTGCGGGCGTCTTTGTGAGCAAGGAGACGGGCCTCATACCTCAGATCCTGGAGGAACTGCGCGGAGGAGCGGCCGAAGGCGAACCCGAGCCTGGGACTCCTGCACCGAGTCCTGCGCCGGCTGTACCTGCGGCCGAGCCTGCAGCGCCCCTGGCGAGCGCATCGGCGCGCACGGTGCAAACCGTGGAGAGACGCCCGCAAGCTGTTCGCTCCCGCCGCCACAGGCCACGAATCCAGGCACCTGAACCGGTTCTGAAGCCTCCACCGCTTCCACCCCGCACCGTTTCCCACGCCATCCGCACACTGTGGTTAGGCGTCCTGGTGCTGCTGGCGGCGGCCGCGCTGGCTAAGTTCTTCGCTGCCGTGGCTGATCTGCTGGCCGCGCGAACCACCAACCGCATCGAAGAAGACTTCATTCTGAGAACCTTCCGGCATGTCCTGCGCCTGCCTTTTTCCTATTTCACCCAGCGCCCTTCGGGAGCGATCGCGCGGCAGATTGACCAGTCGGACCAGATCGCCCCGCTCTATTCCGCGCTGGCGCAGGAAGTCTGGTCGGAACTCTTCACGGCGCTGGCTATCCTCGTGGTCATGGTCTCCGTGAACGTGCAGCTCTCCGTCATCGTCCTGGTGGCGCTCCTGGTCTACGCGCTGGTCACCATTCGCATGACACGCCACCTCGAAGCTCACTTGGAAGAGTATTACGAGCTCTGGGATGAGGTATCAGGCCGCATCCAGGAGACAGTGGCCGGAATCAAGACGGTTCACACGCACGCCAATGAAGACTACGAGATCCGACGCACTACAGGCACCGTGAACCATGCTTTCCAGACCTACTTGCGCCGCAAGCAAGTGGAGACCCGTTATACCTTCTTGCAGAACACGCTGATTTACCTTTCCAAGGGACTCGTCCTGGGCTTGGGCGGGATGAAAGCGCTGGAGCACCAGTTGACCCCTGGCGACGTAGTGATGTTTGTGGCCTATCTCGACCGCATCTATTCGCCTGTGTACAACCTGACGGGGCTCTATTCGCTCATCCAGCGGCACGTTGTCTCGCTTCATCGGGCCTTTCGCCTGCTCGATATCGACGAGGAGGAACGAGGTGACCGGCAGCCGGTTGAAGTCCGCGAAGGCCGCGTGGAGTTCCGCGATGTTGAGTTTCGGTACCGTGAGGACAAGCCGGTCCTTCGCAAGCTGAGTTTCACGCTGCAACCAGGCCAGGTGACGGCGCTCATCGGCCCATCCGGCGCAGGTAAGACGACCACTGCTGACTTGCTCCTGGCGCTTTTCAGACCGCAAAGCGGCGCGATTCTGGTGGATGGCAGAGACTTGCGCCGCGTGGACCTAGACACCCTGCGGCGGCAGATCGTTGTGGTCTCGGCTGAAGGCACTATCTTCCGCGATACCCTGGCGCAGAACATTCGCTATGCGCGCCTCGACGCGACTGATGAGGAGGTCCGCGACGCGGCTCTAAAAGCGGGACTCGGCCCGGCCCTGGAGCGACTGCGGGCCGGCCTCGACACTGTTCTCGGCGAGCGGGGATATGAGCTTTCCATGGGCGAACGCCAGCGCGTCTTGCTGGCGCGCGCTTTCGTCGCCAGTCCCCGTATCCTGATTCTGGATGAGGCGACGGCCAACCTGGATTTCAAGACGGAGGATGCTGTCAAGAGAACCTTACGCGAGCTGATTCAAGGGCGCACGACTCTCATCATCGCCCATCGCCAGTCAATGCTGACGGAGGTCGACCACGTCGTGGCCATCCGCGATGGCCGGCTCGTCGAACAAGGACCGCCGGCTGCTTTGTTTGACCAGCACGGCTACTTCTTCCAGATGATGACTGCGCCGCCGCGCGGCCCGGAGTTACACGTCCAGTAGTTCGTGTAGCGCAGACCCGTTCCTTAGGTCTGCGGTTCTTCGTTGCGTTGTGAGTGTGCTACCACCGGGACGCAGGCCCTTTTGTCGAGATGTAACACGTTTCTCTTCTTTGTTCTGTGACGCTTCGGTAGAATTGCTCCCGCTTCGGGAGTGGCGGGGTGACGGAGAACGGCTCTTTTCGCGCGCACAAGCTCGAAGACTTTTGCTGCTGCGTTAAGGAGAGACGGGCATGAAATATCGCAGGTTTGGACGGACGGCCTGGATGGTAAGCGAAATCGGGTATGGCATGTGGGGAATGGCGGGCTGGACCGGATCGGACGACGAGGAGTCTTCGCGTGCCTTGCAACGTTCAGTGGATTTGGGCTGCAACTTCTTTGACACGGCCTGGGCTTATGGCGCAGGTCACAGCGAAGCACTGCTGGGTAAGCTGGTGCGGGCCAATCCGGCGAAGCGGCTCTATACGGCCACCAAGATTCCTCCCAAGAATTTCAAGTGGCCGAGTCGGCGCGAATATACCCTGGACGACTGCTTCCCGCCGGACCATATTGAGGAATATGTCCACTCGAGCCTCAAGAACGCTGGGCTGGAGAGCTTCGACCTCGTGCAGTTCCACACCTGGGAAGACGCCTGGGTGGAGGACCATCGCTGGGTCAAGACGATTGAGAACCTCCGGCGCCAGGGACTTTTTCATGCGGTGGGCATCAGCATCAACCGCTGGGAACCTTGGAATGGTGTGCGGGCAGTGCGCTCGGGACTCATTGACGCCGTGCAGGTGATTTACAACATCTTCGATCAGAACCCTGAAGACGAGCTCTTTCCTGCCTGCGCGCAAATGGACGTGGCAGTGATTGCGCGTGTGCCCTTTGACGAAGGCACGCTTACCGGGACGCTCACCCTGGAGAGCAAGTGGCCTAAGGGTGACTGGCGGAATACGTACTTCGTTCCGGAGAACCTCAAGGCCAGCGTGGAGCAAGCCGAAGCACTCAGGCCACTTATGCCCAAGGGCATGACCATGCCCGAGATGGCGCTGCGGTTCATCCTGAATAACCCGACGGTCAGCACGGTCATCCCTGGAATGCGAAAGGTTGCCCATGTGGAAGCCAACCTGGCCACGAGCGATGCCGGTCCTCTCTCCGGCGAGCTCCACGCGCAGTTGCGCCGCCATCGTTGGGATCGGACGCCAACCAGGTGGTCACAGTGAGGGGGGCGCCGCCGGCGGACTATTCTCTTTCGAAAACGACACAATCATCACACGGTGGGACAATGAATAGGAAACGAGCAGCAATTCATTGGAGCGACGCAGGAGTTGCCATATCTCACCGTCAACAAGGCTGCGCAGGTTCTGGAGCCCGGCGAGCGAGTCGTAATCATGTCGGGGGTTTATCGTGAGCGGGTTTCGCCCGCCCGCGGAGGTACAGGGCCGGACAAGATGATTAGCTACGAAGCGGCGCCGGGAGCCACGGTGATTGTGAAGGGCTCGCGCCTGGTGAAGAAGGGCTGGGAGATGTCCACTGGCTACGAGACCGGTCGCGGGGAGCCCGGCCGGCCACAGCCCGGGATCTACCAAATCAACATTGCGGGATTGGACTTTCATGGTTACAACCCCTTCGGCATGGCCAACATAATGGGTGACCGTCAATACTTGAACCCGACGCGGGCGGAGCTCAGGGCGCATGTGTTGCGGCGAGGCATGGTCTTTGTGGATGGCCGGCGGCTGGAGCAGGTAGAGCTCTACCGGGAGCTGGGCAAGAAAGACGGGACCTTCTGGTGCGAGCATCATGGCTTGACGCTGCACGTCCGCCTGCCGGGAGACGCAAACCCCACTGAGCATGAGGTAGAACTCGTCATTCAGGAGCAAGTATGCGCGCCGGAGAAATGGGGGTTGGGCTACATCCGGGTGAAGGGAATCACGTTCGAACACGCGGCGAACGGATTTCCAGTCCCGCAGCGGGGGCTGGTCTCGGCCAACGGGGGGCATCATTGGATCGTTGAGGATTGTGCCATCCGGTACGCCAATGCGGTCGGGCTCGACATCGGCTATCAGGACTGGAATAGGGTGCCGCCGTCTTTGATCGGGCACAGCATCGTGCGCCGGAATCAGGTTGAAGATGCAGGTATCTGTGGCATCGCGGGGTTGGGCGTTCGGGAAACGCTCGTCGCGTACAACCTCATTGAGAATATCGGTTGGCAGGATGTGGAGCTGATGTGGGAGTCCGGGGGGATCAAACTCCACACGACGAAGAGTTGCTTGTGGCGCGGGAATGTGATCCGGCATTTGGGCTACGCGCCGGGGATCTGGCTCGATTACGAGAATTCCAACACGCGCGTGACTGGAAACGTGATCGGAGACCTGAAGGAGACCGTGCGAGGCGGCATCTACCTGGAAGCCTCGCACGATCAAAACATGCTGGACCACAACATCATTTGGAAGGTCACCGTCGGCAAGGGTGGCTCAACGCTGAATATTCCGCCCCACGGGGGCTGGGGCATCATCACCGACGGTAGCGATGATGCCGTGATCGCCCACAATCTTTTCGGCCGCTGCCAGGACGCGGGCGTGAAGACGCGTACCGTGGAGAGCCGCATCGTGGGCTCGCGCGGCGGCACCGCGCGTGACCATCGAGTGCTTAATAACACCTTCTTCAAATGTGGAAGGTCAATCGATTTGTCCCACAAAGAAAACAAAGCGGATGGGAACCTCTATAGCAAGGGCGGCGGAGAGGTGGAGGACGAATACCAAAGCGAGGGACGCGGTCTGAACTGGATTTCGGGGCCGGAACCGCCATTGCGCCTGGACCTTCCCGCTTGGCAGAAGTATTTCGGATTCGACAGGAGCGGCGCGTACGCGGCGATGAACATCGACGTCGATCTCGACGCGCTCCAGATGACGTGGTCCGCTTCGGGCGCGATACCTGACGTGGACCCTGCCACGCATTTCCGTCGCGATTTCCTCGGTGAGTCGGTCGGAAGGATGCGCAAGCCGGGGCCTCTGGCCCAGGTCCCGGGCACAACTACGGTTATCGGCATCGACCCGCGACATTGAGTTGGCAGCATTGAGTCATCAGCCCATAGTTGTCAGCGGGCGGATTCCAGTTCGATGCTGCTGTCTGACAGTCAGCCACTGGAACCAGAAATGCACAACGAACGACGACGCATTAAATCATAGATAAAGGAGTCACTTTATGAATCCGAAGGCAGATCTCTCACGACGAAAATTTCTGAAGGAGACGGCGCTGGTGGGTGCCAGCGCGGCAGTGCTGGGAGGACTTGCGCCCGCAAACGTGCTGGGTGCGAACGATAAGATTCGGGTGGGCGTGCTCGGCTCGGGCGGGCGCGCCCAGTACGTCATGGAGTTGTTCAAGAAGTCTCCTACCGCCCAATTAGTGGCCGTTTGCGACGTTTACGGGCCACACCGCGATGAAGCGCTCAAGATTGCCGGGCCCGATGCCAAGGGCTACGTTGATTACCGCGAGGTGCTCGACCGCAAGGACGTCGACGCGGTCATCATCGGTAGCCCCGATCACTGGCACAAGCAGATGCTCGTGGACTCCGTGCGCGCCGGCAAGGATGTTTACCTCGAAAAGCCCATCATGCATTCGATCGAGGAAGGTGTGGAGATGGTGCGAGCCGTCGAGGAGACGAAGCGGATCGTCCAGACAGGCACGCAGCAACGGAGCTGGGACCATTACATCCTGGGGAAGCACATTGTCGATTCGGGGAAACTCGGCAGGATTACTTTCATTCACACCTACTGGTATCAGAACTACCTGGAGTGGACGGCGAATCCCCCTGCGATCGACACGTCCCAACTGGATTGGAAGAGGTTTCTGGGAAGCGCGCCCGATCAGCCGTTCAATGCCGAAAAGTATCTCCTCTGGCGGCACTATTGGGATTTTGGCGGCGGCATCCTAGCCGACTTGCTCACTCACTGGATCGACGTGATCCAATGGTATATGGGCCAGACGGCTCCCAAGACCGCCACGACGACGGCCCAACTGTACATTTTCAAGTGGCAGGCGCCTGACGCCGTCACCTCGGCCTATGAATATCCTGGTGACTTTATGGTGGCGTTCACCGGCGCGTACAATCATGGCATCGACGATGGCGGCATCGAGTTTCGCGGCACGCAGGCCACACTGAAGATCGACCGCGAGCACCTCGCTGTCTATCCCGAGGGCGTCAAGTGGGTCGAGGGCTCGCAGGCTCCGGAACCTGAGATCTTTGTGCGCTCCGAGCGCGACGGAACCATCGATAACGTGAGGAACTTTCTGGACTGCGTGCGCAGCCGGAAAACCCCCAACGCGCACATTCAGGCAGGCTTTGAGGCGGCGCGGACTTCCTGGATCGGCAACATCGCCCTGAAGCGCGGCATGAAAACCGTCTGGGATGCAGGTAAGGGGAAGGTGGCCTCGTGACATTCTGCGGGTCCTTTGCCGCGTCCCTGAAGAGCTCTTCGGCACTGTCGGTGGTTCTCGTCTTGGCTTTGCTCCCCGTCCGTGCCGAGGAGCCGAAAGCTCTCAAACCAATCTACAACACCTTCTCCGACGAGGAAGAGATGGCCATGGGCCGCAACGCTGCCGCCCAGACGGAGAAGCAGTCGCCGATGCTGGACGACAAGTTGCTCGAAACCTACCTGGATTACGTGGGCCAGAAGGTGGCGCAAGCGTCACGGCGCCCTCAGTTGCAGTACCACTTCAAGATTGTGGACAAGCCCTCGGTCAACGCCTTCTCGCTGCCCGGAGGCTACGTCTATGTCCACCGTGGCCTGCTCGATTTCATCGAGAATGAGTGTGAACTGACCGGCGTGCTAGCTCACGAAATTGCGCACATCGTCGCTTATCACAGCATGAACGACCTCTCGCGGCGGATGTTGGTGGACCGTCTCATTTCTGAAGGGAAGAAGGCGGGGTGGTTGAACGACGCCCAGGTACAGGACGTGTTGCAGCGATACGGCGGGCCGGTGGCACTTTTTGTGGATCGCAAATTCAGCCGCGAAGAAGAATCCGAAGCGGATCTTCTGGGCCTATACAATACCATCCGCGCTGGGTGGGATCCCGAAGGGTTGATTTCCTTTCTGGGCCGGCTGCGGAGGTTCAGCGGCGATCGTGACTTTGCGCAATCGCTTCTCATGAAGCATCCTCTGCCCACGGAGCGCGTGCAGGCGCTGCGCAACGAACTGAAGCTGAGTCCGCCTCCAGGGAACTTGGACAGGGGCGGCTTCATGTTTATGGGCGCCAAGATGCGGCTGCGAGCGCTGCCGCCACCAGCACAGCCGCGGCAACAATAATCGGTCGGAAGCATACCGAGAACGTCAAAATGCAAACCCCGTGTCGCGATTCGAGGCGGTCTTCAGCCTTTGCGTCAACAACTCCGTGTCGAAGGATGATGGGTATGTGCAGAACGCTTAGCATGATTGTTGTCTGTCTCGCTATTGGACCCGGCTCGTGGGCGCAGGACACCAGGCAGACCCAATTCTTGTTTGGCGCCGATGTTTACCCGGAGCTCCAGACGCGTGAAGAGTGGAACAAGATGCTGGATCAATTCCAAGAAGCCCATATGAACGTGGTGCGCGTCAGCGAATCCTCGTGGGGGAACCTGGAAACTGCCCCGGGTCAGTACAGCTTCGGCTGGCTGCGCGATTTTCTGGATGATCTGGGCAAGCACAATATGAAAGCCATCCTGGGGACCTCCTCTTATGTCCCCCCGCAGTGGCTTGCCGCCGGGAACCCCGATATGTTGGTTCAACTCCACCCCGGTGTTCGGGCGCACCCGATGGCGCGACACGCAGCGTGTCTGAATCATCCGGTTTATCGTCAAGCTCTCCGCCGGTATCTCCTTGCGCTGGGCAAGGAGTTCAAGGATCACCCCGCGGTGATCGGCTGGCAACTGGGCAACGAAATGGAATTCATGATCCCCGTGATTGACTACAATCCCGCCGCCGAGAAAGCCTGGGTCGAATGGTTGAAGAAGACCTACCGCACTCCCGAAGAGTTCAATCGGCGGCTGAACCTGGCCAGTTGGGGGATGAAAGTCAGATCCCTGGAGGAGGTGCCGCAGCCGGGCGAAGGCGTTGAAGAGAGTGGAAAGCAATTGGCCGCACTGACTCTTGCGCACCGACACTTCCGCCGGGATGTACTCCTGGATTTCTTCATCGAGCAGACTCAGGCCTTGCGCGACGCGGGCGTGAAACATTGGATTACCACCGATTGGAACACGGTGTGGACTGCAGTGGCCGACGATCCTCTCACCCCGAGGTCGTTGGATATTGCCGGTTTGAATTTCTACCATCCGTCTGGGGAAGCGCCCGAATTCTGGACCAATTTGGCGTGGCATCAAGACATGCACCGTTCCGCGCACGGTCTCGGCCGCTTTCTGGTGACGGAGACAACCATTGGGACGTCGGGGTCCACCGTGATGGATAACCCTTTCCCCTCGCGCGACCAGTTCCGCCTGTGGATGCTCCAGCCTGCGGCCTTCGGGGCCAGTTCGCTGCTCTACTGGAGCGGTAACCGCTGGCATGGCGGGCACTGGCCGCACTGGGGAGGAGTGTTGGATTGGACGGGCCAGCCAGAACTGGACTTCCCCTGGGTCGTCGAGACGGGGGAGTTTTATCAAAAATGGGGGCCTCGCCTTTTAGAGAATCCCGTCAAACCTCGCGCGGTGGTGTTGACCGACTTCGACCAGCGCGCGGCGCTCGACGTTTACCAGCACACCCAGGGGAGTCTCTCGGTATTGCCGGAGAGCTTTGACGCGCTGCATCGGTTGGGAATCGGTGTCGATAGCATCAACGGCGCCGCCGCGGCGGATCCTGCTAATCTTCAGAAGTACTTGCTCGTAGTCATACCCGCCGCGACCGCTCTGGACGGCGGCACCGTTCCGGCTGCTCTTAAGCGATATGTGGAAATGGGCGGGAACGTTCTGATCACGCCGTTCACGGCCTACCAGGATTGGGACGGCATCTTTCGCCGAGACGGATTTGGCGCCAACTTGCAGGTGTTGACCGGCGTGCTGGTGCGCACCGCGCGCAAGATGGGCACCGCCGCTGATAAAGGCAAGAAAGACCAGCGGGTCGCCTGGATCGGCAGCGGCATGAAAGGCCTCTCCCCGGCAGGCGTGACAGGTTATTGCGAGATCATGGAGGTCAGCCCCGAAGCTGAAGTCATTGCGAAGTTCAGAAGCGACGAACCCCTCTTGGATGGGAAACCCGCAGCGACAAGAAAGAAACTGGGTAAGGGCAGCGTGGTCAAACTCGCATTCTGGCCCAAGGATGACAGTGTGGCGCGCCTGATCCGGGAACTCGTTCCGGAACCCGCCAATCCTCTCCTCGGTCCGGCGCCGCCGGGGGTGCAGGCGGTCCCACGAACCGACAACAGCATGTTCATCGTCAACACCAACAATCGCCCCGTCATCATTCAATTGGCCAGGCAGGTCAACGACCGAATCTCGGGTAGGGCATTGATTGGTCGAACGCCACTGAAGGCGTTCGAAGTGCTCTGGATCAACTGATCACTAAAACAGAATCCTATTTCACTCCACTTAGCCACCGCGTCGGGACAAGACACGGCTTAGGGGAATGCTGACGGAGCCCAGTGCGCCGGAGGGAATGTCGCGCGCCAGGACGCGCAGCAAGGAAGCCCCTGGAGCCAGTTCCAGGCGCTCGGTCAGTGCCAGAACGTTGTCCCGCATCGCGCGCTCGTAGGTTTCGCGGTTCAGCCGCAGATTGGCGATATGCGAGGTGCTCTTAAGGTGGCGGTCCCCAGGAGCTAGTTGGACCAGCAACAAATCTAGCGTTCCCTCCCATCTTCCGTCGCGAGCCTGTAGCGTTATGTCCTTGGGGTCAAGCTGAAATTCCAGGTCAAGCGCGTCACTTGCCGGCACGGCCACCCGCACTGTCAAGCCTAGGCGCGTCGCATCGACGGGGCTCCACATGGCAGCATCCAGAACCGCTTGGCGGTACCACGGGTCGGAGGGTTCGTCCGGTTGCGCGAAGTACCCTCGGCGAAAGTGCAGCGCGACGCCCGGCCGCCTCACCTCTACCTTGATTTCGCGGAACTTGCCGTTCCACCTGCCGTGCGTCGGGTAATAACCCAGGACGTAGGTCATTCCTGAGTCCTCCAGCGCGCGTCGGAGGGCACCGCGGATGTCGTTGGTATTAAAGAAGGCACGCCCGCCCGTGCGGTCAGCCAGCACCTGCATAGTGTCGAAGGTCGCGCGTTCGGTCGCGAGTGGCTCGCGGCCGATGCTTGCCCGCTCGGGGCTAAAGTCCGGTGGCGCCATCAACCCGCGGGCATCGACGGGGTAGATCGCCAAGTTGGCGTTGTTCAGGGCGCGCGCGGCACGTTCGATCTCAGGCGCAAAGCTCTGCTGCTTGCCTGCCAGCCTTTCGGGTAATGGCACTGCCCCGTGACCGACCCAGAAGGGGAAGCTGCCCGAAACCCAGATCAGGTTCTTGCGTCCAGGTAGTCGCTCCACATGATTGGCGATGGCGACCAGCGACCGGATGGTTCTCAGCGCGCGATCTCGCGCGTAGTAGTCGATGAGGTTCAGCCGCAGTTCGTCCAGCCATGTATGGAATTGTCGGAGGCTTGTATCGGCGTCCTCGGAGAGGGACAAATCGAGCTCAGGGGTCAATTCACCTTTGTAGGTGGACAGCGCGCTGAGCAGTAGTCCCGGAGTGTCAGTGAAGTCTTGGAGGACGCGCAGACCGCGACCCAGAGCGTAGAGGGCGACGCGGTCCTGCGGCTCGAGTTGCTCGAGGAACTTGATGATTTGCTGTCGCGCGTATGCTTGGTCAGTGACGCGGGTATTGAGCCCGTCGAAGAGAATGGCAGTGGCGCTGCGGGAAATCCCGATGCCCTTTTCCAGGCGGTTCGAGAAGGTGTTCGGCGGCAGCAGCTCTGGCGACGTGGCGAGGGGCTGGTTCAATTCAACCGAGAAGACACTGATGGGCTGCGGGCGTCCTTCGTCCAGTAGGGTGAAATCGTCGCGAGTCAGGCCGGCGATCGGCTGGCCTTTCTTGTCCTGCGCGACGACACTTACCTCTACGAGGCGTGTCGTGACGCGCAGAGCGGGCTGCGGCGGAAGCGTTGAAGGCGTCTGCCCCAGGACAGCGACCTCCGCCCAGACGAGACAAGCCCAGGCGACTCGCCCCCAGTGGAACCTCTTCATGAGATTGAAGTCTAAGGGTAAAGCGCTCCGATGACAACCGCACCTGTCCGTCAAGGCGGACAGCACCGCCTCGGCACATGAAAGCAGTTCTAGAATGGAAACTTTCTGAGGGCGAACCGACGCTCGCGACGGCGGGCGCGCTGCGGCCGGTGTCTCCACAAGCCATCAGGCACGGCTGGGGCCGCGCAGAAGTCGAGCGGGCAGGGTAATGATCGCACGGAGAAGTTCGAAGACACCTTCGACTGCAATACCGACCAGTCGAAAGGGAAGCAAAAGAAGCCAGACGACCGGGTAGAGCACCAATGCGAGCAACGCGACCGGCCAGCAAAGAACTAGGAGAATGCACCATAGTAAGAACTTGACCATTGTGGTCTCCGTGAGCGCCCTTATCTGCTACGCCAATTCTTGTGGATCGTCACGCAAATTGGCCAACCAGTATGTCCTGTCTCGCTCCAGGCCGCACTCGGCCGTAGTAACACCCATCGCTCCTTCTTGCTCGCCGCAAATGGCAGGACTGCGGTAATTGATCTCGCAAGCGATGGTGCGGAGGGCCGGAATCGAACCGGCACGGGCCTTGCGGCCCAAGGGATTTTAAGTCCCTTGCGTCTACCAGTTCCGCCACCCCCGCACGTTGAGACTAAAGAACTTGCTCGATCATACCTTCTGAAGCCTCGCTGACTGCAGCAGGAATTGTAGCGGGTAGCTGTCGTTTTAGGGTTTCCGACAGCTTGGCGACGGCCTTCTGATTCATGGCTTCCAACCGCTCGAATGCCCGCTCTACGGTTTCCGGTGTGGGGTGGACATATTTCTGACTGACCGTGACGGTAGAGTGGCCCATAACCCGCATGATCGTAAACGCATCGGCCCCCGCTTCGCCCAAGCGAGTCCCGAAGGTATGCCGAAACGAGTGTATCACACAGTCAGCAAGCTTCTGATTCTCGCGTAGGCGCGAGTGTTGGGCTTCAAGGGTGTAGATCGAAAGCGGCCCGGACCCGGTTTCATTCGTAAACACATAGGCGGACTTGGCCTTAGCCTTCCGCCTTTCGAGCATCTCACGGACCCTCGCAGTCAGACCCACGTTGCGTTTGGCGTTTCGAGTCTTGCCCGACCGGACGTGAATATACCCGAGCTTCGCCCCGCCGACTGGCTCTAGGTGAACGTCGCACCATTGGAGCGCCAAGACTTCACCTACGCGAAGGCCCGTGTCTAGCATAAGCACGGCGGCGTCCAGCAAAGGCTGAGGGGCGAATTCAAGGTAGTTACGCTCTTGCGCGTGCGTCAGGACAAACTCACGGTTGCGCTCACCGGGAAGTAGTCGGATGCGTGGCACGCGGTCAATCACTTTCCATTCATGGGCCAGCCGCAAGGCTCGCCGTAGTGTTGCCAGTTCGCGGTTGACCGAAGCCGGGCTTACGGTCTTGCGCCGATGCTGGACAAAGCTTTCAATCATCCCTTCGTCAATCCTATCCAGTCGCGTATCCGCGATTGGCGTGAATTCGAGAAGCCGGGTCATCTTGGCTTCGTAGAACCTCACGGTCATCGGCTTTTCAGCGCAGCGAGTCTTGACCGAATTCATAAACCGCTTCTCAAACTCACGCAGCGTCGGGGCTGGCTTGCGCTCTACAAGCCCTACTTCGCCCTTGGCGAGCGCCGTTTTGCAGGCGGCTTCCATCTGTCGCGCTTGTATCTTGGTTTTTTGATGTTCTTTTGCGCAATTGAGTGCTTGGAGGGGGAGGAGGTGTGCCGCTGCCTTGCTCGGGGGGGAGAGCAAGGCAGCGGCCAAAAATCGCCTCGGCGGTCGCGCTTTGGTGTAAGAGGTTTCGGGGGCTGTTGTCCGGCGGGGAGGCCGATCTGCGCTGAGGCACGGACCCGGAGCAGGGACCGAGAGCCTGTCGAGTAGATAGGCCCCCCGCCCTCTTCTCCCAGGCCGAGGAGAATCAGAGGCCATTGGAGCCTGCATTTTCAAGCTCGACCGGAGAGGGCACAGGGTCGGGGAGCCGGAACCACAGCCTAACTCAAGGAGGCTGTCATGCACAAGACCGATTATGCCGGAATTGAAATCAGCGCGAAGGAACTGATCGTGGCTCTGCGCCGGGAGGGAAAGCTGAAGCCTTTGAAGTCGTTCCCCAACACGCCCCAGGGCCATCGGGCCATCGTGCGTTACCTGGGGCGCCCAGGGCGCCTGGT
>Ga0315280_10006725_pt1 | contig 15731 bp, 19 predicted proteins | sample YL17G06_40_MG_FD_203697 | JGI IMG/M metagenome (GOLD analysis project Ga0315280, IMG submission 203697) | Sediment microbial communities from Yellowstone Lake, YNP, Wyoming, USA - YL17G06_40 | ecosystem: Environmental > Aquatic > Freshwater > Lake > Sediment | place: USA: Wyoming | collected... | reverse complement strand
CGGCGGCGGAACACACGGACACCCAGGCGGAAGCTACGCCGGAGCCAAAGCAGTCAGAGCCGCCGTCGAGGCAGCGGCACACGGTATCGGCCCGGACGAGGCCATGAAAGACAGCAAAGAGCTGCGAGAGGCCATCGAGTTGTGGGGAACGGTCAAGTTCTAGAAGACACAGGCATGGAGGTTCAGGCTGATTTCGAGCGCTGTCGCGCCAGTTCCAAAGCTCTAGTCACAGCTTTCTCCGGATTCCGCTCAGATAGGATCATGACGCTTTCGCGTTCGTCCAAGAATGTTCCCTTGACGCGGTCGGCGGTTCCGCCGCTTCCCTCAATTGCGATGATCGCCTTACCTTTCAGATAGCCCGTGCATGTCTCAATAAGCGCTCCGGCTCCTCCACCAATCAGTATCAACGCGTCAGCGCTGTAAGCAGTGGCAAAATCTCTCGCCCATCCGATTCCCGTCGCTATTACCACATCACAGTACTTGTTTGCATAATGCGTCTCGTCCTGCGGGATTATTCCTACAGTGATCCCGTGGTTCTCTTTGGCGCCTTTGCACGCGGATTCCATCACTCCACCCAAGCCTCCGGTCAAGAGGACGGCGCCGCGTCTTGCTGCCTCGGCTCCAACTCTATATGCCAACTCGCGCGCTTCAGCGGTGCAATGATCTGCAGCCGAACCGATCACCACAAGTTGAACTCTCTTCTCCGCCGAAGATGTCAATGCCTTGTCCTCAGTCATGTCATATGCACCTAATGTCGCACTGATCTCAATATCGGTTCCCGAGTCCCGAAGGTTTCAATGGAACCCCGGATCATGTCTTGGAGAGATACGCGCCTCGCTGGTTTTCTTGGGAAATCGGCGACGCGGATTGATGCTAGATGAACGGCACAAGAGATGGAAGATATTCGACCACAAAACAATCAACTAGGTTGAAACAAAGAAACCTCTACGGTGGAAGTTCGAGTCCGAAAGCTTGCACCAAAACGTCATCCAACGGATTGCGCTTGTCACGTGAGCGACCGGAGGTGGCAGCCACCCTTGTTTGAGTGGCAGCCACCCTACGCGATCGTGGATGGCCGTACTGTACCGTGCTAAGAGGCCGTAAGGAGCGTCGGTTCTACACTCACGAATGGTTCAAATGTGGGGCGCCCGCACCAAAGGATTCGCACACATTCGTGGGAGACGATGACTTACGCCTCTTTCGCGCTGATGAGAACTCTCAAAGCGCCACCTCTTTCCCGGAAAGCGCCACCTCTTTGCAGAGTGTGGTCCCACATCATGTCACGCATGCCACACAAGCTGCAATACGCAAAGAGGATAGCGGGGGCATCTCGCATTGCGAGCATAGTCTGAGTAGCCGGTTATCATCGTTACGGACATCGTGTGTGCCCGCACCAAGAGACACATACAAGATATCTCAACGACGACGGTTCAAATTACGACGCCCGCACCAGCCTACCCACACACACACAATCAAACGAACGACACGTGACGGTTCAAATTACGATGCCCGCACCAGCCTACCACACACACACTACCAAGAACGACGGTTCAAATCCGGACGCCCGCCAAGCGACCCGACGACGATTCTATCTTTCGTCTTCCTCTATCTTTCGAGCAATAGGCTTCCTCGTCCTGTCCTCGACAACCTCTCCTCTTGCACTCCTCGCCATGAGCTTAGTGACTGATATGAAGAGAAACGCTGAACCAAGCCACATCATCATGAGAATAATCCAGCCAACTACGGCACGATTACTGGAGATCAAGTCTTCGTACGACTGAGGGGGACGAATGGAATCAACAAACAGGACTTTCCTAGATTCTCCGGTCGTCGTCAGCACCGGCATCACATCTCCCCTAACTATTACCACACCATCAACTTCTGTTGTCGAGACTGCAAGAAACTCAGCATTCTCGCACTTGAGTATTCCACCAATGAGCTTTGCACTATATCTCCCCTTGTCAATCACGAGACTAACATTTCCACCGTCTGTTTGCACTTGCAAGATCGTTGTGCCACGGACGGACTTGGAAGGCAGGGGCCGGAAATCGCAAAGCCCTAGCGTCACGTGACCGACCGAGGGCCCGACGAGCTCAACGGGTACATAATAGAAACCTACTAGGAAAATCAACGAGAGAAAAACACTACAGAAGAGCGCTTTGGCCAATTCGGAGTGAAGCTCCGGAGCCGATGATGACAAACGTCTAGCGCCTCAAAAGATTGAGTGTTACAATGAAGGTGACCATGATGCTGAGCAAGCTCATGAAAAAGGTCACGACCCAGGGATGCTTGTCCATCGCGGAAACTAGCGGATTCCCAAAGGCGAGAATCCGCTTCAAGAGCGGCCCTCTCAGAAGCAAGGTCTGCGTAATTGCAAGGGCGGTGAAACCTCCAAGTATCGCCAAAAACGACGAGCTGAATGCAGCTGACAGTGCGTCCTGTCCGGCGAATATGAGAGCGGTACCAGTCGGGACACCACCCATCATGTTCTTAACTATGAAGACTTGAGCAGCGAGCGAAAGGGACAATGCGGAGATCGATGCGGCCCCAAAGGCTGTGAGGGCGTCTTTGGTTGCGTAGCCTGCAATCATAGACAGAGCCAATATGATAACTGCTACTGCTCCCGCATCTAGAGTGCCCGGAATTGGCAAGGCGAGGTATTGAAGATATGAAAATCCAATTAGGACCGTAATCAGAGAACAGAGAACGATGTACAACGTGCGCTGACCTTCGCTGAGATCCAGGTTGGACATTTCGTCTCTACAAGCGAATGTGCAGAAGCTTGTCTTAAGATGTGCCCCACGAGTGGTTGTTAAGGAATCACCTAGACGAGAACGAACGACGGTTCAAATTACGGTGCTCGCGCCATGAGATCCACACACACAACCAGTCATCTCCCATGAGGGTCATAGTAGCCTGCTATGCACAAACCAGAAGCGACGACGGGTCACTTGATGCGTACAAACTGTTCTTCAAACGCGTCCATGAATGGCTTCGGCGATGCTTGACAACGAAGTGTTCAAGAGTCCCACTAGTGTGCGGAATTGTTCTTGTTTCGTAATTCGTGCCATTCCAAGCCTCTCCAGAAGTTTTGGATATTCGCCCGATTTGGGATGTGCTGCTGATTGTGACCTTAGCGCTTGCAGTATTCGAAGAGGATCAACTGACTGTTTCGCCAACATCTCCGAATAGCCCAATCTCTCAATAAGGAAAGCTTGGAGAAACCTTGTGTGAGTATTCTCTTCACTGCTTCTAGGTCTCCACGACACCTGTGCTTCCAGATCTGACTTGGACAGCAAATCCACTAAATACTTTGACAGATAGATTAGTTGGTCGTCGAACTCCTTTTGTTCGTTCCCTACCGGGATGTGTATTGATTTGATTATGTATCCATCTTCTTTGGCTAGCTCTTTGAAAATTGCGAACCCGAACTTGTCCTTCGCGATTCTGTTCAATTGTTCTCTTGTTTCATGAAGTTTGTAGATGGGATCCTTCGGTTCAGCGAACTGAGTGAGGATTTGCGTCTTGTAGAACTCCTCGTTAATTCCTCCGGAAGGAGCGACATTATACTGTTTCCAATGCAACTGTTCTTCATAGGGAAGACCACCAAGGTCGCCTAACCAAGCATGTACCAGTCCCTCTTTGTTAATCGCGATTGGTATGTTCCACATGTCAAGAAAAGAGACTTCGTATGAAGATGCGGTGTATCTGCTGTTATCATAGTACTTCCTTAACACTTCCTGCTTGAAGTAGACAGGGGTTAGAAAGTTCGGCGTGCCCTTGTTAACGAACAAATTGCTAAGAATTTCCTCGTTGCAGGTTGACTCAACCCTATTTCCTTTTTCATCGATTCCGATCAAGAAGCTTGCATATTGTTTTTGCTTGTCGACCAACCAATTGTAGTCTTCATGAATCGGCTCGTCATAGGGTCTCACTAAGTCCTTGCCGAGCAGTCTTGAGAATGTCTCGTGTTCCAGACCTAGTTCGAGTCTTCCTATGTAGGTCTTGTAGTGTGAGTCATTGTTGCGAAAGGTAGACTCTTCAGATTCCTTGCCGAGGATTCTTACGACATTCTCTTTCACGAATCTACGGTGATCATGAAACCGAACCAATATCATTCTGCGAGCTGCAAGGTAGTCCTTCAGATGAGTTGTTTTGATCCGAACGTACTCAGCTGATAGATATTCAATGACAACTTCATCCCTCACAGGATCCAAGAATTTCTGAGCGTTACAATCCCAGTAGAGATTATGATAAAGGACGAAATTCTGAACGATCTCCACCCTGTTCTCATGCGCGGTGTGAAAGTGCCTATTGATTGTGAAAGGTTCGAATTCGATCCCATTGTCAACGCGCTTGCTTCCGAGGTCGAGGATAATCACGCCTTTGGACTTGCTGAAGAACGGCTGACCAAAATTCGCGTCCAGGTTCCATTCGGGATTCTCAAGGACAGTTTGGCTATCGCGATCAGTGTCGTGGATAAGAGCACTAAATGTACCGCGGCTATCTCGAACGCTGGGTTTGTCGTCTCTTGCCACAATGATCCAGTCAGATCGAAGATGCTCTGTTGATTCTATCCAGTCTTTGAACCTCAGAAATTCCACTTCGTTGCCGCTCATCCGCTTTCAGCTCTGCCCCGTGAGCGTTTCGTGGATTCTTCTATGGACCTTGAATGACCCGAGTTGCCGGATTTCCTACGCAGATAGTGTAGCGTGCTCTTCGAAATCCCCAGAGTTTTGGCGTCTGATTGGGTCAAACCGAGAATTCTCTTTCTGATCACTTGAGCGTCCGTTCTCTCCAGCACTGGTGAGGGCTCAACGAAATCGAGTGTGTTTGATTTCCCAGCTAGAAAGCGGCTGAGTTCTAGTGTCTTCTGCTCAATGACCGTATCCCACTTCAACCCACGGTCTTTGTACCTGACCTGAGAATTGAACCGCTCCCGGAGCAAGTCCATGAACCCTTGTTTCGATTCCGGCTCGAAGCGGTATCTGTAGTCGTCACCCGTGAAGTAGAAATCAGGCAAATCCAATGCCCCGGATTCAAAGGCTTCCATTACCGACACGTCAGCTATCCAACGGAACGGCTCCTGCAAATCATACACAAGCGACTGCTTCGTCTGGTACCCGCTAGTCTCGTGAAGGAAACCCACGGACGGTTCGAGAGCTACAGTATTGATTGCTGCTCGACACTCACCCTCCAAGACGCCATACGCATAATTCAACGCCAAGTTCACGGGATCAGACGCATTATTCTGGTGGCTTGTTGTCATTCGTCCTTGGAAGTCGAAGCATTCAGGAATCACCGAAGCGTAGGCTTGCCAATACCTTAGAGCCACCCGGCCTTCAACGGTTCGAAGATCCATAACGCTGCAGGCCTTTCCGAGACGAAACGCTTCATGTTTCGTCAATCCGGCCTGTTTCTCAATGTCGTAGCGTTGAGCAAGCCAATCTAGCACCTGCAGGCTCCTCACAACCTTCGCACGCACAATCGCATTCGCTATCGAGAACTTCTTCCTCGCATCCTCGCTGGCTTTGAGTTGTGCTGCACGCAAATCCGCCTTAACCGGCGCAGGCGGCAGTATGCTGCTGATCATTGAGCCATCATAGTCGAGTATGAAGACTGGAACCTTATTCCGTGACAACCAATGGAAGGCTTGCAGTGAAACGTATCCGCTGTGACCGTCAATGATTATGCTACTGTAGGGGAAACGCCGCGGACGAAAACGATACGCGCTTTCCCTTTTGTCATCTTCTCGTCCATCCGTAATCTCCAACTCTGACCGGGATTTGAGGTTGTGGACGCGCATCTTCACGCCCCAGCCTGAAAGATGAAGAGGATTCAACTCATCTCACTACGTGGGCTATCCTATGTATTTCTCTCTGATTCTCCTCAGCATCTGCTCCGAGTACTCTGTGATTATGTCTTCTTTCGTAATCTCGCTGAGCGTTCGTGTGTCTTCCAAGAAAGCTTGCAGCAGCTCCTCGCGACGTTTCTTTCCGTAGACTGTGTCGAAGACGTGGTATAGCACGAAGTAATTCAGAGACGTTGAGTAGGTAGCCCTCCACCCCTTGTCAATGAGAATAGCTTGAAGCTTTCTGACGTAGCCATCCATTATCGGATGCAGAGCCACCGTCTTCTTAACTACAGGCATACTTCATCGCACCAGCGGTATGATAGTCATACTATCATACTTGTAATTTAAGCCTAGTCATTTCCTCTTCAGCTTTCGCGGCGGGGGCCGGTGCTCAGCGATCGCACTTTGTCATCGAGTTTCTTGAAAAGCTCTTTTCCGGCGCCGCGCCTCTCGGGTCGTATTCCTGGAATTGTGAAAATGGCCTCAATTCGCAACGCCTCCTCCTTGATTCTCGGTTCCCCGCAACGGCCATGTTGATGCTGAAGCTCCTTTCGGTGCGATTGGATAATATCTTTGTACGTGGCGCTTGCGCTGTGGGGCAGTGGGGCCAACTTCCTCCGTCTGACTTCCTTCAAAATGGCCTGGTGCATTTTCTCGAAGTACTCTTTCCTCAGTCGAATAGTCAATGGGATGTCGATGTTCGAGGCTTCCTTCGGGTCTGGCAACTTCTCATATAATGAGAGAAATGACGCTCGCAGGGGGTAAGACAATCCAGCATCTTCGCCTGGTGCAGCTCCATTTCGCCAGCGTACCCGTTTCCCTTTTCTGTCATATTCGCTGAGCACTAGATCCTTTATGTATTTGTCTGTGTTAGTTGCTTCCCAGAACTCTTTTTGACACTTCAGCAATGCATTAGGAGCCAGACGCTGGAGAAACCTTTCGGTGATCTCGCATTTTTCATCTTTTGTCCTCACTAGAAGCGCGCGCACTACCAGTTCGTCGATGTAGCGTTTGTTACAAACCAGAAGAGCAAGGCGAGGTTCTTTCATTGTCACCCAAGCTTGTTCGTGCCTTCTTTCCAACCTCACCAGTTTCTGATAGTGCCGAAACTCCCTCCGGGACAGAGGGACGTTATCCAGCCGCTTTCCCACCAATGCAAACGGCAGAGTGTCCGCTGTGAACTGGTTAGGTACCTTTGCATTCTCTTCGTTTAGTGTGCGAACCATTTGTATGACCTCTGGCGGATACCGGCCTCCAGGTCTGATTTTGCGTCTTTGCTGAAACGTGTACCTGCGTCGCAACACCTCTAGGATCTGTCTCTGATCATCCGTCCATTGCCCCGACCTAAGAAAAGCCCCCCTTTTCCTATGTGCGATCTTGAAAGCGTCCTCAATCTCCCATACTCTGAGAAGCGTTTCTCCGTGCACCTTCTCAAGTAACTTCGCTACCACTTCTTTAGGCGCAACAAGCGATAGCGCAGGGTCGGAGAAGACTGTAATCTCTCGGTTCACGCTCGAAACGTTTGGAAGTAGTTTCAAGAATCCAAGCTCTAGCGATTCAAAGTTAATGTCCGGGTTTGGCGACCGTTGATCCTCAAGAAGACGCCTCCCTTGAGGTGTCAAATAGTAGCCGGCCTTGTGGCCGCGCCCGACGTGCCTTTCCTCTCCCTTGCCTATTAGGCCACGTGCTTCCAGCTTCCGCAGCCGACTCTCTAACGTATGCTGTGAGCCGATTCGTACCTTTCCCAAAGTTCCACGTTTACATTTCTCAAGAAGGTCATTGAAACCAACCTGGCTTTCCGTGTTCGACGAAATGAAGCCGAGCACCATCAGGTCCTTATCATCGATTTTTTGCTCTGCCACGTACGACGCACCCAGACTGCACTGATAAAATGTAGCAGTTTCGGGTGCTATAATATTTGTTAATTTGCGCCATAGGGCTAGCACGTGATTGAAAGATGGATCGTAAAGTTCCGATAAGCATCTCCTTGCCAGAGTCGATCCTGCGAATAGTGGACGATAGCAGGGGCAACGTTCCGAGGTCGCAGTACATTTTGGCAATCCTACGCAAGGCTGTTGCAGCATCGAAGCCCGCAAGAAGCGTGGACGATGATCCAAGGAGAGCGAAGCAATGAGCCTCATCCGCCTCAAAATGACTATCGCAAGTGGATTCTATGACTCGCGTGCGGAATTCGCTCGCGAGTTCGAAATGCACTTCAAGACCGCGCGACGAGGATCAGTTCGAAGTGTTAGGCGGAGGCTTGCCAGTCGCGGCATCCCGATAATTCAGAGAGAGATCTATCGCCGGCATCACGTTTGGATTCCTAAGCGAAAGCTGAAGGTCCGCTTTGAGCGCGAACAAGCGGCAGCTAGAGTTCAACCCAACATCACAATCGAAACCAGAAGCATGCGGTTTCGCGGCAAGCACTGGACCGCGACCTCACTTCCAACAAAGGTGGTAAGCTATTCGAAGAGGAGACGTGGAGTTGCCAAGAAGAAGCGCGCGTAAGACCACCGGGGACCGCTGTGTCTCCCCGCAGCTTCCAATGACTAGCACGCTGAAGATAGACAAGGATGTCGTGGTGGATCGAGAGTGGATTCAGGATTACTTGGAATGGATCCGGGACTACCTGCGGCTGATACTCACGGTCTGTAAATGGTTCAAGCTGAAAGTCATAGCTGTCAGGATGTGTCCAAGCGCACGCAAGGGCCAACACTTCTACATCGACATCACACCGCCCATTGAGGCCACTTTGGCTAATCGCATTCACTACCTACTCGGGGATGACTGTCGGAGGGTTGACTTCGACCAGGCGAGGATCGGATCAGGTCTAGCTGGATGGTCGAAGCTCTTCGAACGCCCCAATGTCGAACTACAGACTATCTATCCTAGCGTCAAGGTTCCGGCCGGAACAAAGAAAACTGGAAAAGGTGGTGATAGTCGTGGGCAAAGAATCTGAATATGAGATACTGAAAGAAGGAACAAAGGAGAAGGCCAGAATCACAAGCGTGGAAACGAAAAGATCTGGTGAGGTCTTCAAGAACAGTAAGACCCCGGACCAGCAGCTCGTGGTGATCGTCGCTGACGTTGATGGCTGGGTGGGACGCGTAGGCACAATCCCCAAGCCACCCTCGAAGTACCTTTCGCCAAAGTCGAAGATGGCTCAGTTCATAACGAAATACCGGAAGCCTCCTGCAGTCGGCATGACAATAGAAGTCGCAACGAATGAGAAGGGCTTCTGGACACTAGTGCTCTAGGCCCACGAACTCTCCGACCTATCCCCCCTCTTTTTTCTTGATTCATGTTTCAGAAGGTGCAAGCGACGAAACTCAAGCCCAAACTAGTCCCATTTGGGAGAGTACAAAAGTATAGTCTACAGAGCACGGATACTCTGTGTAATCTAAGCTATACTTTTAGACTCCCCGGTTCAGCGCCTCCGGTGCTGCAAACTCGCTCCAAGGCTGAGAAGAAACGGTTCCAGAAAGACTGCAACACAACACTCCAGAATGCTGGCAAGGTCGAGTCATGGCTGAAGGGGTGGCTGCTGCCCTCAATCATCCCGATCGTTGATTCGATGTCCATCAATCTGAGAGTTCCACGCGGTATGAGGAAGCTTAACAGTTGCCTCATTGTCGCCCCGAGAGGTTCAGGCAAGACTGAGCTGCTGGAGCATATTCTTGCAGCTAGCAACCGTAGGCATTTCGTGGTGTTGCCTCCGAAGATCTTCGAAAGCGAACTTGTAAAGAAAGGGCGGGAGTACTTTCACAATAAGATCATGGTCCTCAGCGACCTGATAGTGACGTTCGAGGGGATGGCGAGGAAGCAGAGGGAGCAGCTCGTTAACTTCTGGACGAAACTCCTCGAAGGAAACTACGCAAGGGACCGGGATGCTCTAGAGAACGTGAGCACGCTTGCCCTGTTCGGCTTGGCGTCGGAGCAGCTTGACAGGTTCAGAGACGAACTCATGTCCGCAACATTCCTGGATCGAGTTCCCCCTTTCAAGCATAATGTGACGACAGAGATGAAGCGGGAGATCTTGCGCTTCAGAGCTAAACTCCAACGTCGGGAGGAAGCATACGAGCCACCCGTTCTCAAGCTTCCTCTACCTGAAAAGATCGATGATTCGAGTAAGATCCAGGTAGCATTCCCTCGTTCCAGAGATATCGAGAATCGGATAGTGGAATATGCGCTTGAACTTGACGAGTATGATGTTCAGAGTTGCGCCAGAGCACAAGACTACATCAAGAACTTCATGCGATCCAACGCGCTTCTAAACGGCAGAAGGAAAGTGACCAAGTCAGACCTCTACCTGTACGATCTCGTGCATCCGCTCTTCCTAGGCAGCATGGGCGAATTGGGAACAGAAAACCGTGTCCGGTCTCTCATCAAGAAACATCCGGACAAGTCAGACAGGGAAATCATCAAGATGAGCGGCCTCTGCAAGGGAACCTTCTACAAGTACAAGAAAATCCTGCAAACGAAGGGTGTTATCTGAATGACGATCAAACACTTTTGGAAAAGAGCATTGTTGGGTGATGGCTCTGCCGGCGTCCAAGTTGCGGCCGCAACAATACCAAGTCACAAAGGAGGTGATCTCTGAAGTTGGATGAAGTTGACAAGGACGCAATCGAGTGCATCAAAATTGAAACCGCCGGTGCAAGGAATATTGAACTCCTCAAGAAAAAGGACTCGCTGTTACAAATCAGAACAATGAGGGACCAACCGATTCTCAAATGCGGAAAAACGTACGCAGTCGTCGACGGCGCAGGAACAGCATACATCTACGAGGAGAAATAGCTTCCATATCGACACATCTGCTAGGCTAGGAGTAGTCGGGCATCCTAGCTTCTCCACTCCTTTTTTTTGGGCCTAACGATCACTATTCAGCTAAGTCGCCACGAAGTCCCAGAGCATACAGGGTGTCAGATGACACGCCTAACAGGCCTGAGGAGATGTCTAGAGGAAGCGGAGAAGCCGTATGCGTTGGTCAATGTCTAGTTTGCGCCGGCGACGAGGCCTCGGCCTGAACCCGAATATGCCGAACGGTGGGTCGTCGGATTCATCTTCGTCTTCTTCCTCAGGATCTTTCTCTATGTGTGTTCCGTGGAGTATGCTGCGTTTGCATTTCCGGCAGACCATTGTGGCGACTAGTTCGTTGGCTACCCAGTTGACGTAGTATATTGGTTTCATTCGCCAAGTTGACCTGCCGCAGCCGGGGCATTGTAGCTGTTCGTTCGCTTCACGTTCGATTCCTGCTGTGAATTGTTCAGTTTCCAGTTTCTGTTGGAATTTCTGATCATCGATGGCCTCTTGGTCTAGCCTAGGCTTGGCTCGTTGACTTCTGGGCTTGACTCGTTGACTTTTAGGTCTCGGAGTTCGGTTCTTGGCTGGCATTCATGGTCGCCATGCTTAGGATGAGCCATGATTGCCTATGTTTTGAGGGTTGTGAGCATCTCTTTCACTAGGGAGTGACTCTACTTACCCTCACATCTCTCCGGTTCATATTCACAGTTGAATCTGTCGCGGTTATGATGCGAAGAGCGAGACGATTGAGGGAGTATCAGTCGCCGTGGGCTAACCAGGATGCGTGTTTGCATCCGGCTCCGGTGAAGTTGCTGAAACTCAACGAGGCTGACGAGACCCTCCTTCGATGCGTCGTATGCGGCAAGGTCATGACAGCAAGTGAACTTGGCGTGAGGTGAGCAGTCTTGGCTGAGAAAGAAGTCAAACATGACCTGGCAAGCCTCGTAGCTGAGATTGCTAAGGAAGAATGCAAGAAACTGTACGAGAAGCGGCTTGCAGGCCTCGAAGAAGAACTGGCAGCGTTATACAAGACGGTTGAGGAGTATGTTGATCATCCTGAAAGCAAGTTCGAGAAATGACAGCGCTGCGGCACAATGCGTCGCAGACACCTTCGCGTGAATTCCATACTCTGCATCGGCAAGGAGGCGAACGAACTAGAAGAGACACAAATTCTGGGCATAGACGAAGAAACGTATGTGGAATATCGTGAAATTCACTAGTATCTAGCTAGCAGTAAGGGTTTCGTAGGCCTGAGGGTCCGTCATCCCTTACTCGGATCGCAGAGATCCAACAAGATGCCTCACGGTCCTTGATTGGGGCACCATAGAGACAAACGCTGTTTTGTAAGCAACCGTGCCGGCTGGCTCTGTTCGGCTCGGTCTGGTCTCCGCCGAATAGGATAAATCCTCCTCTGCGGCCGGACTAATTGATCGGGGGAGCCATGAAACACTTCAAAGACGTGGATAGTGTCAATCGAAAGAATGGCAAGAAGGTCTTGCATGACATCTCCCTTGGAAACGGTGAAGGACTTGTTGTAGGACTAAACGACCGATTCTACCGCTTCAAATTCGTTCTGACAATCTACGTGCTAGTATTCACGACAGTGTTTGTGTACCTCTCCTACAGAGATTTCCTTCAATGGTTTCTCCCGATCAGTGCCATGGTTGCATCTGCCATCATCGCATGGCCGGTGGGTGAGCGGAAAGTTCGCACGAGGGTGTCCATGGTCCCAGGACTCTATCAGTTTCGAGATCGAAAAATCAGGCTGACTGTCATCAATCTGGGAGATACCACTCTGATCGGAGAACTCGTTCTTGCGGTAGGGTGGGCTGAATGGACAGTATCGATACGACGACTGCGACCCATGATCAAGTTCCAGGCATTCGGGTCAACAAGTCTCATGTGGGGGATGCGCCTCATGGAAAGCGGTGATGTTGTCAGAGTTTCGGAGAGCGACATCCGCGATGGCCTCAAGATAATACTGGATGAAATGGAAGCGCAAGATCGTGAGAATGCGAGGAAATACCACGCTCGCCTGTTGGTGCTTGCCGTTGACGCGGAGGGACTCCCGTTAGATGCCAAGCCGTTTGAGGGCCTGCTGTCAGCATGTGACCTAGGCGTCGATGTCGGAGAGTTCCCTCTAGACGCCCAGATGCCATTATTGGGGGGAGAAATACGGTTGCACTTGAAGAAAGTGAAAACAGAAATGCGCCCGGACGTGTTGGAGCTAAGATCTCCGCCATCTCAGCCCACCTCTCGTGAAGTACTCTCTCGGGTTTCTGAACTGCTGGATGAACTTAACAAACAGGGGAGAAAGAAGAGCAGAGCGGACTAGTCTCTGCGTTTGTCAGACTGAACTCTGGCCCTCGTGGCCTTGGTCAAGGAGCTCAAAGCCGCAGATTTCGTGCTAACCTAGAGCTTTCCCATTAGCGGCCTCAACAAAAGGCTTCGTTTCGAATCGTGATAAATGATGGATGAGGCGGCATGAAGCCGCCTTCAATTGTGTTTCTTGTATGAGCATTCGGAGTTGGCACATCTCTCGCAGAGTCCACGATAGGGCATGTGAGTTCTAGCGGCAACGTCTGGAGATTCTTCATAGAAGTCGGAGAAATCGCAGGCGGCAGAGTGGACCATTTCAACTAACCAGTCTTCCGGTTCTAGGAATTCACTGAGCGATGAAATTGCGATCTTGTCGCCTGGTTCCCCGTAGAGTATGCACTGAACTATATCCCACGGCCTGAGGCTCTTGGAACTCTTGGCTTCAACTTTCATCTTGTGCTGAGCAGCGTCTTCGAAAACGAAGTCGACCGTGCCATTGAATTCTCCTGAAGGCTGCTCGGGCTCTACGAGATGATACCCCATCTTTGCCATGCGCACTACTGCTTGAATCCTGCCTGTCTGGGCGAGGACCTCGAATTGTCGACGCTTCTCGAGTGGTTCTTTCATGTAGGGTTTCTGGACAAATGCTGGACAGAAGAGCTTCTTCGCAAGCTCAGACGGTTTCAGCTTGCGCTTTGGTCCGACGAGCGGCGGAAGTAGAACGGGCTTCTGATTATAGATGTCTCGCAAGTCTCCCTTGCCTTCCGTAATCCTCTTCATGACTTCACCAAAGTCTCTTGCTTCTTTCACTTCTTTCACCTCCTTTGTCGTAGACGCTGACTACTCGGAGTCGTATTGCTTAAGTAAGCGTTTGTTTACTTCGCTTACTACAGATCGTGACTCGGATGGGCAAGACTTCTAGGGAGGAATTGCAGGACCGAATCGCTCTCGACATGTTCGAGTCACTCGACAGAGGGAGATTCCGATTCGACGAGTTACTGGAGCAATTGCGAGGGCGGAGGAGGATCTGGAGACCTAATCGGGTTACGCTTACGAAGTATCTTCGTGCTGCCAAGGACGAGAGGGAAGTTGACTGGAATCCAGTGACCAAACACTATGGGCTAACGGCAAAAGGCAGATCGAAACTGGAGAGACTAAGAGTCGAGAAAGCCAATGTGGAAAGAGAGAGGGCACTCGCGAGAGCGCCCCGCTACTACAGCGGATCTATCGATTCGCTTGGTGAGATTTCGCTGGATTCCACGGATTTCTTCTCTCTTCTGGAAGACGAATGTAGAAGGGAATTGGCTTTGACTGGGTGGAACGTCCCGCTAGCTCTTCCAGTTGATGCGAGTGTGTATGGAAGTGAGGAGTTGAGACGCACTTTCGAGTTCAAAGCAGAGCAAGCTATGTCAGGTGATGAGAGTCGGAAAGAACTTTCGAACAAGTTGCTACGGAGAGAGTTCACCCCCATTGTCGAGACTATTATGTGGCACTACCTAGCCCTGCACATCGCCGACCTTTCCGATAGACACGACAGCGCGGGAAATCACCGACCCCCGCCGACCCTAGAGGATATCCTCGGATTCGACCTGCATTTTCTGTTTAGCTTCAACGGCAAGAAGATCCTCCAGAGCATTGGAAAAGAGGAGAGGAAGCGCGTGGGAGATCGGCTTGTCGGCGCAGTGCTCTTGGTGATCGCATGCGGCAGTCTCGACATGTACAATTCCCTACTCCCCGTCCTCGAAAGGGCAGACCTAATTGACAAGGACCACGCAGCCGCTGTCCACAAGGTGATGTATCAAGCACATACCTTCAACTCGCGGGAAAACGCTGCCGGCCGTGGTTTCCTCATAGCGGTGGAACGGGAGGTTATCGCCTCAATCGCTTGGGAGTACTTTATGAGGTCAGGGGTCATTCCTTCTTGAGTGTCAGTCGTTCCGTGTGGACTGCTTCCACATCATTTCGTGAATTTTGTCTTGGCAGTTAGAGTCGCGAAGAATCAACTCGACACAACTAATTCAACCCAGCGAGTCCCATGCAGAGGGTCCTACAACAAACCCACACTACCCATACAGAAGCCACACGCCACCCGGTAGGCAGCCTGACTAGGCTGGATAGGCGTGGAAGAATCTTGGAAGAAAGATGTGGAGGAAGATTCAGCTGAATCTAGAAACAGCCTAGAATAAGGATAATTGAGCACAGAAAGGAAGAAGAATCTACGCCAGGGACCAAAGATACCTTGAGAATCTTCTTCTGTTTCTTCTTCACTCCAGGGCGGAATGGAAAATTCTAGATTCTCGGTAGCTTCCTTTCTTGGCGGATGAAGCTGATTTCTATGTGAATTTCTTGTCTGAAATATCCTCAGACTTCCACGTGACACCCTGCCTACTCAGCCCGAGTATCACGTCACAGTGACACGTCCAAAACATAGAGTGCCACGTCCCCCACCAAAACCCATCCTTACCTATATCCCCGGTCTCTTGGTGCGGGCGTCGTAAATTGAACTCCGGTTTTGTGTGTGTGTGGTACTAGTGGTGCGGGCGACCAAAATTGAACCGGCGTCGTTCATGTGACGTGTGTGTGTGTGCGCACCAGCCTACCCCACACACACCGAACGTTTGGAATGCGGCGTGGGTTTCACCTTTTCCAAAATTGCCGAACTGGTAATACTCCAGCTTCTTGTCTGACGTTCTTCTGTTAGGAATGGGAGGTTTTTTGAAGATACGGTGACGTACAACAACCCGTGCTTCAGACA
>Ga0315280_10006724_pt1 | contig 15734 bp, 9 predicted proteins | sample YL17G06_40_MG_FD_203697 | JGI IMG/M metagenome (GOLD analysis project Ga0315280, IMG submission 203697) | Sediment microbial communities from Yellowstone Lake, YNP, Wyoming, USA - YL17G06_40 | ecosystem: Environmental > Aquatic > Freshwater > Lake > Sediment | place: USA: Wyoming | collected... | reverse complement strand
TGAGCTTGGTTTATGTCTTGGTACTCGTCCACGATCAGATGTTTGACGTAGCTCAGTGTGTCGGGCGCTTCTTTCAGCCTCAGGACGGCCAGAAGTATCATTCTGCCGAAGGTCAACAGTTTATGCCCATCAAGAAGATTCTCATAGCGAACCAAGCGATCGAAGAAACCTGGCACTCTCTCCTCGAGCGTCTTTCTGCTAAGCATTTCGTCCCAGACCATGTTCACAGTTCTTGAGAAGATTCTGCAGCTTTCGGAATAGTTCAGGTGGTAGTCCGTAAGGTTAAGGTCCGACCCGTGTCTCATTAAGAACGCCATTTCTTGATTTTCGTCGAGGACGCTGTAGTTTCCGTATCGGAAATGGTCGTCGAGGATTCTTTTTGCGTATGCGTGAATTGTGCCTATGTACATTTCGCCTAGCACGTTGAGCTTGCTTGGCTTCAGCTCGGTGACTCTTTGGTAGATGCGGCTCTTCATGCTCCGCGCGGCTCGCTGGGTGAATGTGAAAGCTACGATAGAAGACAGGGGTACCTCATCCGCTAAAGCAAGGTAGGCAATTCTGCGAGTCAGTGTCTCGGTCTTGCCTGCGCCGGCTCCTGCAATTACGCGGTTATACCGCGCTTTGGATAAGACTGCATCTGTCTGATCGATTGACAGTCTTGTAGGTTGAGACAGTATCCTTTCTACAATGTTCATGTCCAACTCTGGAGCCTCAAGATACTTCAACCCTAAATTGATTCATTGATTGCAGTCGCGGGATTAGTTACTTCTGAATTGGAAATTCACATTGCCGTATCATATCTCGCTCCATATTTCAAATTCACAGGCAAAAGCGCGTACTACGTTAGGTTTAGTAGTCTTCGTCTTCATAGTCGAGTTCGTCTATTTCTATTTCGTAGCATTCGGGGCACATTCCGTCATATGTCTCGTAATCTTCCTGGCTGATTTGTCGACCACACCTTTGACACGTGTATTCTTCGTCGTTCACATGAAGTCACCGAACATGTCAAGAGACTCTTCTGTCAACTGGTCATCCCAGCATTCCCAGCACATGCCATCATAAGCCTCATAGTCTTCTTCGCTGATCTCTGTACCGCAGACTGAACAATAGTATTTTTCTTCGTTTTCTGTGGGCTTATCCTTCTTCGTATAGAACACCTTCGAGCACACTTTAACCACAAGGTTTATCCCCAGTGTATTTCTAGGCTTTATGAATTCGGGATACACATCTCCCCGTTTTGCATGGTCTGCGCGTGCTCGAAGGTTCCGTAGCTCGCGCTGTTCTTGAAGCCGCAAATCCAACGTGGAGGCTAAACCAGGATACCGCCACGTTTTTCCAGCACTCACGGAAAATGCTGTCAAGCCACTCGATTACTCTATCCCAATCGCACTTGTTGCCAGTAGTTATTCTGTCTTTCTCGACTTGTTTGAGTGCACGCCTTGTTTCTTCCATTAGTATTATTGCGTTGTTCGCTATGTCTCGACTTACATACTTGAAACGACGGGTCAGGTCTTCCCCTATTATGACGGCTATGTTCTGAAGATCTTCTGGTTTTTCTTCTGCGCCAGATATTCTTCATATGGAGTACAGACTCCTTCTTTTGGGCAACAGTTTTGCGCGCATTACAACTTGCTACACTTGGCCATTCTTTCAATATTGCTCGAAAGTACTTCAAAGACTCTAATTGTTACACTTGAGCCGTCAAAGCGCGCGCCACGGGCTCGCCCACAAATATGTATAAAAAGAACGTTAGAATTGTTCGTAGGCTTTCTCAACTAATTCTGGAAGGGCGGTTTCTCCATAGTCGTCAACGACTTCACTGATTGCCTGTTGCACGCTTGCAGCCAGCAGTTTTTTTCCCTTTGCATACACCAGCAATTTCCGACCTTTTCCAGTTAACCTGTATACGTATTTCGTGTAGCCTAGGTGAGTCTCCGTCTTCTGCTCTTCCAAGTATCCTTTGTCAACAAGATCATCAATAGCAGAACTGAGTTCTCTGCTAAACGGTCCGTACAGGTAGATTTCATACTTAAAATCCAAACCTTCAATCTTTTCACTTTCGGCCTTCTTCTGTACTAGAAACATCAACTTCTGGAATCTCGTTCTTCCATTTACTTTCTTCAGAGTATCAGTCAACATTAGAGGAACTATTATTCGTTCAAACATGTTCAGCTCTCCTAGGTTCTATAGGCTGGTTCAGCAAGCTATCGAAAGTCGTCATGAAATTGTCAACCAAGTATTTTTGGCTTGTCATGATCATAAGATACTCTGTTGACAGAGTGCCTCCAGTGCAGGGAAGCAATAACAGAGAATTGTCAATCAAACAGAAGGGAAGATAGGGTGCTGACACGTTCGATACAGAAATCCCCACTTTCTTCAATCCTTTGATTGTTCTTTCGTCGGCTTTTGTTGCAAAGATTTGAATGTCGATTTTCTTCGAATTGGCTAAGGAAAATGATTCCCTTATTTCCAGATGGTCAAACCATGTGCAGTCATGGCTAAAGATTTTGATGCTCTGCTTTGCGTTCTGGATGATACCTGCGATTCTGTGCAAGGCCACTTTCTGAGGTTTAAGTAGCCATATTTCATCCTCTTGTTCTTGTTCCTCTGACAGGAGTTCTCGTGCATCCCTTATTTTGTCTATGCAACCTTGGATTTCGCCATATTTCAAAAGAAAATCTAGCAATGATACTTCAGGAGGAATTGCCTTGTATTTCTTGCCATGACCTCTACCTCGGATCTTGGATTCGCCAATCGTGCTTTCAAAATATCCTCCATCAGAAAGTCTGCGAAGCCTGTCTGCACCGGTCGATTGACGAGATACGATTCTTTCCCTGAGAATTCCGCCGGACGTTATTATGCCTTTTTTCAGACCGAATACATAGATTTTTGCATCTGTTTCATCGAGTATACCGGTACTTAACAATAGGGTTATCAATTCATCGAATGGGTCGGTGCGGGTCTTCGAACTAGCCATTAAAACCATTTATTAGATAACCATTCATTGCCTTTTAGTTTTTTTCTTCTATCACCGAAGAAAGACCACTTTATATCCTTTGGAATTCTAGGAAATAACGGTCTTCACTCTTCTCGCTCTCAGTTAATAATCCTAAATAAACGGAGAAGGTCTCTTATGTGCCCGGAATAAGGCTTCGAAGAAACGGTGATAACAATGGATAAGATCGAGCATGCGATTTTGGGTTCTCTTGTTTCACTCGGACTTTATGGAGAATACAAAAGTCTCAAGAAAGAGAATCTGACTCTTCAAGGAGTGTTGGGTTCTCTTGTTCTTGGGGGATTTGCAGGAATCCTGCCAGACGTGATTGAGCCTCCTTCCAGCCCAAACCACCGAGGCTTCTTCCATAGTTCAGCGCTTCTTGGAATACTTACCTATGGAAACAAAAAAGTGTGGGAATCCGAAAATCTTACGGGCGACCAGAAGTTGTTTGCCACCTTGTTCTCAGCTGCCTTTGGGAGCCATATTACATCCGACGGCATTACGCCGAGAAGTATTCCGCTTCTCTTGTAAGAGGGTTGGCAAGTGAAGCAAAATGGCGACTTCCATATTTGTGTGGGCGGTCGTACGGCTGAAGCAAGAACTGGGTTCAAGTGGTGCCGTGCATTTGCCGTCTGCAAAGGAGGTGAAAACGAAAAATGCGAATAGCTGATAGAAGAGGAAGCTCAGTTTTTGGTTACTTCATGCTTGCTGTGGCGATCGTTATGGTCATACAGTTTGGACTCGGAATTGACTTGTGGTCTGCAGCCCAAATGAAGATAGCCGACGGCATTCAAGTAATCTCAAAGAAAGGATACCAAATTACGGAAAATGTAAGGTTCGAACAGATAAAGGCCGCAGGAATCAAATTAACCAAGGAATCCTGGGATGGCTTTCTACAGATTTGCGATCGACTGGTTCTGAGCTGGGGACGTCTTACCGTTTACGCAGATATTGAAGCGAGAGTGATGTTCGTTTACAACACTTCTTCCCAACCACAAGAAGCTTATTACGTCACGTTCTGATCAAGCCTCACGAATCCTCGATTGCGACGTGAAGATGCCTGGAAAACCCACGGGAGAACGTTGACCAGCAGAGCTGCCAAAAACCCTTTGTAGTTCGATGATGAGAGCGCGCGCCTCAGACGTTGATAGTCACTCATCACCTGGAAATGGAGGAAGAGGCAGACATGGTATGTGATGTAGACAAGAAAGAAGGTTATTCGCCCACAGAGTAAAGAAGTGCCAGCGCTTGTTTCAAATGGCAAAGCTGATATTCTGATCATGTATAGGTGTTTCATGAAAACACGATCAATTACGGAGGCTTGAAGAAGTAGTGCTAGAAGGAGATGGAACATTGTTCAAGAGAAAAGATGGCAAGTATTTGCTGTATATACCGGTAGACATCGCGACGGATTCTCAGTTTCCTTTTGAAGTTAGAGCCCGCCCTCGTTCTGACGGCTGTGGCTGGCAATATTCAGAGAAAGTGAGAGTGAAGATCGAGTTACATCCTGAACCGAGAATGGTTGTAACCAAGACGCAATACTTAGAATAACGAATTTCCGAAGTAGGCAATCTACGTTGTTGCACTTTCTTTGACTTTTATCTGTTTAGCAAGGTCCGTTCCTTTAAATTCACCTGGAGAAATTACCTCCAGTTGGTCGAGTATCCTTTGACGGCATTCTACTGCTAACTTCAGGCAAGATTCCAGCTCACTGAGCTTTATGGTGTCAGGTGTTTTGTGTGGGAATAGCAATTTGAGGAATCCTGATGTTGTTTTCTTTATGGCATCTTGATTTCTTCCAGTCATCCTCCCGAAATCGACGTAGGCATCAACGATGATTTGGTAGTTTCTTCTTCGAAACCGAGAAAATATCTCTGCCAAATAGTCTGTGATGAAGCCGTATCCTATGGAGTAGTTCTCAGGAGCAATCTTCCGTAGTTCCCAGCCTGGATGGAAACAGTGTATTCGATCAAGGAATGCAATGTCGAGTAGTTCTTCTGGAAGAACAGAGAACAGGTGTTCGTATTGATCCGCAGGGCTCTTCTTTTCAGCGTCTACTTCAATGTTTCCAGCAAGGACAATGCTGGCTTGCGCTGAGAATTCCTGGTTTCCACGGGAGAATTTTCCGGTCTGCATGTAGTCTTTTAGTATGCTTGTTGTTGCATCTGGGTCAGAAAAACTCGTATTGGCGATTTCATCGAAGAAAACGACGTCTTTTTGACCTAGTATGCCCAGTTTCCTTGATGCTTGATTGTAGAAAAGGGTCGCTGGCGTGGTCTTGCCGCCAGATATTACAAAGCACTTGTTTGACGTGTTTCGGTACGTATATGTTTTCCCTGTCTCTCTGGGACCCAGTTCTATCATGTTGTAGTTAGCTTCGACAAAAGGGACTAGACGGAGCAGTAACAGTTGCTTCTCTCTTAGTGGGAATCTTTCTGGATCAAACCCGATGCTCTGCACGAGCAGATCGATCCAATCGTCATCCGAGAATTCGGCTCTTTTTTCTATATAATCGTCCAAGTTCAAACGTGTTACTTGAAAAGGAGTGAAATCTTTGATGAAAAATGGGTATATTCTTCCTCTAATCTCATACTGTGGATCGTATTGAATTGTCATCGTTCCCCAAGCGCCGGCCCCTAGTAGAGTATCACCGTATTCAAGGAGGATTTTCTTGTTGATGCGAACATAATTGTCTCCAATTGCTGGTACGTCAACCCAATAGTGATCCTTGCTGGCGTCAAGTCTCGCCTGAAGCTGACCAAGGAGGATGTACTCGCCTTCCTCTTTTATTCGGCTCTTGATCAGTTCTCTTGCGCCGCTCTCTACGTAATGTTCATTTATGATTTTGTCTATTCTCTGCTGCCCAACTATCGGATTGTTAGGATCAACATATTTCGCGACCAAGTATTCCATCACGTAACGGGGGAATTCCTTGTAAGCCTCATTCCATCTTGTAAGTGGTTTAAGTATGACTCGGTCGCTGAATACTGAAAGGGTCTTCTCGTCGAGCGTCGCCAATTTCTTCACTCCTTTATGTTGTCCAATCCGCCGAACTTAAACTCAACTTTGTCTTTTCTCTCGTTAACCTTAATCGGAATTACCTTCTTCTCTGGTTTCGTGAGTTTTCCATCAGGAGTTTTCCATGATAGAGAGATTTCTAGGTTTCTCAATGCAAGTGTTGGTTTTGCAAGTGAGAGAGTTATGATTTGGTCTTCCTTCGGACCTATTGTTCCTGGATGTTTTTCTTCTTCAGCCGTGTTGGTTCGAAAGATGAGTTCAAATTGAGTACCTCTGTTCCCGTTGTTTGCGATCTTGACCTCGGATTCGAAAGGAGTATCTTCGGTTAGCTCAATGTTGTCGGGGCTCGTTAAAACCAGTTCTACTGTTGCAATTGCAATCTTCTCCATCAAGATGCCTGGAACGACCATCTCGTCAAGAGATATTCCGCCATGCACGTACCGAGCGTATTTACCTTTTGGACGGGAGAACCATTTTCGGCCTTTAGCAACCGTGAAGAACCCATGTGGGAAGCTTATACGATATCCTTTCGCATTTTCCAGATTCGTCATACACCTGTAGGCAATTACCTTTTTTGTTACGTCAGGCAATGATATTTCAGGACTCCCGCCGAATACTTTCATTTCATCTTCGGGGGCGAGTTCTATGAATCCATGATCACTTGTCAGAACTACATAGTCCTTTTCTCCAATTCTTCGGTCCAGATCAGGTATGATTTTTCTCGTCAGTGTTCCTTCTATTGCATCATTGAGTTCCTGTATGTCTCCTCTGAATGTATGGATCCAATCATCACTCAAATTGTAGATCAGAACGTTGTAGAGATATGCACCTTCATCGAGCCTTTTCTGACCCACATCCGTCTCGCTGCTCACGGTAATTCTTAACTTCTCTTTTCCTTCATAACGCGAGAGTCTGAACAATCTGGACGCGAGAATGTTATGGTCTGACGTGTATCCCCCATCATAGTCCTGCCACTCAGTAGGCGATAATCCTGCGAGAATCGCTACTCTTGCAATGTCGGTTTCAGATGGCAACATCGATATATACAGTTTTTCTTCTTTGATCTCAAATTTCGACAACATGATCGGCTTCACTATTTCTTCCCAAGTGTCGAGTCGCATTCCATCAAATATCAAAATCCATATCTTCCGGTCTTTCGAAGGAGTTATCGATCTTTTTAGAATGTAGTCACAGAGAATATTAGTTGCAAGTCTTGGGTTTGACAGATATCCTTTCCAGTTTCTTTCTATGATTGAAGCAAGATTCAGGTCTGCGATCTCGAGTTTCGCCCTAGTCTCCTTCCTAATCCTTTGGATATAGTTGGTCAAAGCCTTTCTCAGATCATCGTCATAGATGGCCTGCAGACAGCTATTCGCATTTGCTATGCCAAGTTCAACTTTGAAATTACCAGTATCCTTCCACCAGTCGACAAGAGCAGAGAGATCTTTTTTCTCCTCAGGCTTATAATCTAAAGAGTGAAGAACTGAGGCTATGTTGACGAGCAGATGTAATACACTTGTAGCTTTTTGCGAAAACCTTGTCTCTATGTTTTCAACGATAATCGGGTGCCTACTGACAGTTTTGGTCCAGCCAAGATCGCTAGAATTGAGCCCTTGCCTTTTCATTATTTCTTTCAGGTAACTAATGGATAACGCGTAAGCAACCAACGGCGATTTTTCATTTTGAATTGCCTCCGCAATCGCAGCTGGATCTTTCAGATCTGCATATTCAATGACCTTACCGATCTGCTTAGGATCAAGCTTCATTTCGGCTGTCTTTGTGATTTGGAGCCCTATGCCCGGCAGCGCTTCTAGGTTCTCGAAAGTCCTTGCGATTCTATTCTCGCCGAGGATCTCTGGATCAAGGCTTAGGAGCCCCATTCCTCTCAGTTGGACGATTGGATTTGCGATGTTGTACTTCTTTGTTACTGCAAAAAGATAGAACAAGACTGCCAGTTCATCTTTATCGAACTGGAACCAAGGCGAGATTTCTGAGAATTCTCCGATAACGTTGCTTTCAATGATCTCACGAAGCATTGTCCTTTCCTCTTCGTCAAACTCGCTGGTTGAAATGATCCTGACGTATTTTGACAGTGCTTCTTGTATTGGTATGCTTCCTAGAATGAGTTCAGACAGTGAAACTCCCGGATTTCTCAAGACAATGAGCAATGCTTTAACATGATTGACATTCAACGGGGCTTTCGCTGGCAGTTCCTTTCGAAGCGTTTGATAAAGAGAATAAAATCGATGGAGTTCCTGTCCGATCTCTTTTGAATGCTCAAACAACTGCTCTGGCCATTCTACTCCGGGTATTAGCTGGCGTAGGACAGCTTGAAGCGAAAGGTCGATTGTCTTTTCGCCTTTCTCTACGATGTCGTAAACGTAGCTCAGGTCAATCCTTTCCTGCTTAGGGCTTAGAGATCTTGTGATCCAAAGAATTACTGGGTTGTCTTGATTTTCGCTGGCGCGATATTGTTGTCTAATTGTCAAATCATTTCCATGATAATGCAAGACTCTCCATGTCTTGCCATTGGACAAGTCTACGTACTTATCATCGAGTTCAAGGAAAGATTCCGGATCTAGAATCAAAACAAAGTTTGTGGCCAATGGCAAAGCACTTATTGTGCTTTCAAAAAAGTCATTGACGGTTTGGATACCTTTCCTCAGATGTCATTCTCTCCTGTTTTCACAGACTACGCCCATCTTCTTGATTATCTGATACAATGGTGGTGCGACGTTGAGCGTGTTGATTTTTCTAAAGACTATGGAACCTTCCCAGAAAAGGCCGAATTGATAGCAGAACCATACCCAGAAGCAGAGTTTTTCCTGGCTTGGTTCGCTTTCTATGTCCCCGCGTATGAACGATCTTATTTCTTGGATCTCATTTCTTACGGATGTCACTAATTCCTTCTCAGGTATTACTCTGGACTTGAATTGCCCCCAATAGCGTGCTTGTGTGTCAGTGTGAAGTTCACTTTGAATGGTGTCATCAAGGTATTTGTCGGCCCATTCAGCCAGTCCAAGTTTTTTTCCGAACTTCATGAATCGAGATCTTGTACCTTTGGTTTTCATGTCCTGGGATATGCATGAATAGACCGTGTTCACTGGGCTTCTGCTTCTTGAGGTGACCAGACCTGATTTAGCTATTCTTTCGGTCAACTCAGTCGGCCCTAAAGGTTTGTTTATGGTTTTCAGGACTTGATAAGCTGCATCACACCATGAACGATTCTGTCTGACGAGAATCTGGGCTTCTTCAGGAGTAGTCGGTTTGAGAAGACTTTCCTCGTTTCTTTCAGAAAGAGGCTGTTGAGTTGCGTTCTTTTCTTCTTGTCCCTGAGAATGCAATTTAAGAATCTCCCTGCCTTTTTCTACAGTATATTCGGGTGTTCTTTGATAGGCGATGCCTCTTCCATCCAACGGGATTCTCTTCACAAGATTATTCTTGCTTAACGTGTTCAGGGTTTGGTGAAATGTTGCTGAAGAGATATCTGGGAGTTTCTTTCGAAAAACATCCAGACTAATCGTCGAGTTCCTTTGTATCAGTTCTAGGATTCTTTCATACTTTTTTGGTTTTGGCATTCTACTGCTTCCTTTCACAAGCCTGTAATTTATTCCCTCTTTCTGTTACTTCCCAATGTTTGATAATCGCTCCTGTAAGAGAGCTTCTTTTGTTGCATTGAACTTGAGCCAGGAGTTTTCTGCGAATTCTCATTCTTGTTTCCATTCCAGTGCTTTGAGTTTACATACTTCAGCGATCTTCTTTGTCTTCTTGAAGAGTTCAGGGGCTACGTCTTTTTCGTTAATGTGATGAAGCAGATCTGCGCCTTCTTGGTAGAGACCGTTATTATAGCAGAATCCGATCCATTCGCATAGTTCAGTTTCAGTCGGCGCGTATTCGATTGTACCTTTAAGATATTCGTCAATTTGACGTGCTGTTCTGTGAGTGAGCCTTTTGATCAAACGTTCTTTTTCCGCTGTTGTAGGATTTCTCCATATTCCTTTTTCTTCAAAGAAATTCTCTTGAAGTAGCTCTTCTAGTTCTTTCTGAAGCTTTTGTGATCCAAGTGCTTTAAAGAATTCTGGTGTTATGTCACCATGCTTCCGCGGCACTCTGAGTAACTCTTCAAGCCATTCTATTGCTTCAGCTTCAGTTTTTATATATCCGAACAGCCTCTTTTGCCCCTCGGTCCTAGGCCTTTGGTAGGGAAGATACCAATAGCCATCTATTGACCTGAAATTCTTTCTGAGAATTATCTGGAAATCCTCAAAACTTAGTTTCTCCAGAGGCCTGTTCTGAAGCATGAAGAAGCCTATGGTCTTACTGTGGATCATCCTAGCGGTCCGTTCGTCACCGGGGGCTAAGGGTAATTTCTGCAAATGGTCAGCCAAGAATCCGATTATCGCGTCCTTGGTTGTTTTCCCTTCTATTCCATTCTTGATTGTTGCTTTTGGCTTGTAGCAATTTACTACAACATCATAGCCAACGGCGCCGCTTGAGGTGACCTGCTTAAATGACCTCTGCTTCTTGTCAAAGATTCCGATCATTCCTATTACGAACCCCGCCTCAGATAATCCTTCTTGGATAGCTTGCCATACTTTCCCGTCAGAGTTATGAAAAACCATAGTCATCCAGCGATTAGGCTTCAGTACACGATAGATTTCTTTGAAGGCTTTGGTCATTAGTTGTTTGTATTCAGTTATACCCTTATCTTGTGTGTTGCTGATTACAGCTTCTTCTTTTGTATCAGTAAAATGCCTAAGCCACGACTCCCACAAGAAGTTCAGTTCTGAGTACATTAGGTTTCCGCCAAAGGGCGGATCAGTAAAAGTATAATCAATTGAATCAGAGGAAATAAGCGACAAATCTGTTGCGGTTTGAATCGCAACGATCACCGGAGAGTAGGCTTTTTCAGATATCGCCCCTATTCTCTTCGCTTTTCTCTCAAAGAACTTGTAGACATTGATTTCTCTATGTAAAGATGACACATAAAGAGTCCCGCTTAATTTGCTCGGAAGGCCGCTTGCTCTTTCGCGATTCAACCTAGAACTGCCCTCAACTACAGATGTAAAGGCCCATTGCAGCTTGTCTTTCACCTCTGGATTCGAAACCCTAGATATCCTAGACCAGATTCGTGACAGCATCCAGAGGTTTCTTAACGTAAAGAAATGATTAACATGTGTTATTCCAATTCTGTCATTGCGGCGTGCCTCGTCTCCTTCAGGCATCCTATCTGATGGAAACCATAATGGATCTGAATTCTCGTCAAGAGGCCAGCAACCGTCATCTTCATCTCGCGGAAGTGTATCGAGGAAGATTCTTTTCCATCTTCTTTCGATTTCGGTCAATCTCCTTGTATCGAAGTCGCTGACCCAGTCTTCCCGTCGCCCACATGTGGGGCAACTGTAGCTTACTTTGATTGTCTCTGATCCAATTCTCTTGCATTGACTTTTTCGGAGTTCTTTTGCGCAGGAGGGACATTTGAATCTCCGACTCACCTTGCCTCTTTGATCGACTGCAACATCTGAGATAAGAAAAAGAGCGTTACATCTAGGGCATCTAAACTTATCACTGAGAATTGTATAATCTATGAGTGATTTCTGGCCGCATTTTCGGCATCTTGTCTCATATAACCACTCCGAATGAGGACTTACGTCCTTAAGCAAAGTCTTCGCCTCATCAGAAAACTCCTTCTGAGCGCCCGCGTTGGCTGCCTTACAATAGTTGTAGGAAATAAAGGCTGCACTTGGAGACAATTCAAGTAGTATAGGTATGCGATCTAGCCTGATGGCAGCAATGCCAGTCATACCAGACCCACAGAATGGATCAAGAACCAATTCTCTGGGCTTGGTGTAATGCCTTATGAAAGGTTCAATGCCCTGTGGCGGCACCTTGGTATGATAAGAATGTACATTGTATATGGCAGAGTTTTTTCCTGCTTTCACGTCCGTGGCAAATGGTTCTCGATTGTAATTATCGTTCTTTGCGTCGTACGGTTTACCGTGCTTTTGCACGAAATGAGTGACTTTTTCCAAGTTGCCATTAATTACATACTCGGTCAATCTATTCACCGAGCGCTATTCTGATTCTCTTTCCGGGTCTCTGCTTCTTTGCTTTCTCAATAGTCTTGACAAGTGCATTTCTGAAAGCCTCCACGATATCCTCAACACCATCTTCTTCGACAAACGCATGTTCTTGAACAAATCCAGAAATGGACAAGTTGATAGTCTCTATGTTAGCTTTTTCGAACAATTTAGCCAGATGCTCAACTGTGGGTTCTGAGAAGGCTTTTACGAACAGTTTTGCGTCGTCAGATTGAATTGCCTTCAACAATTCCGCGAGTCTTTTCTCCTTGTCCAAGTCCAATACGGGCTTTGTCAACATCTGGCGTAATCCAATAATTCCCTGCTGAACACTTTCGTCAAGTTGGGCGAGGAATGCGTTGATCTCCTTCTCCTCATATTTCCTAGTCAAGATAAGCTTACAGTCCTTACAAATCGGCAGAGAATCCACATTGACAGGATCGCGTGCTTTGCATGCTTTGGTTTCTATAAGTAAGTCAGAGTAAGCCGATTTGCTGGGAATCAAGTTCATGTTGAGCTTATTCAATCGTGCAATGACATCAATTCTGTCAGCTGCCTCTTCCAACTGATGTCTAGCTTTATCGAGTTTTCCATAGTATTCTCTGTGATGAATCTGATATATCGGAGTGTATTGTCGCTTAAATTCCTCAAACTGCTTCTTAATCTTTTCAAGCTTTGCAAGGTCTTTGACAAATGATTCGGGATTAAGCTGGTCTTGAATAGTAACTTTCAATGTGCATAGACTAGCCTTTTCTGCTGGCAAGATCGCTTGATCTAAGTAGGATCTTAACCCGAGGATAGTAGTGGCCTGTTCAGAGAGTCTTATGAGGTTTCTGAAAGTCTCAAAGTCGGATTTGAAAGTTTCCAGATTTTGTGCATAGACCTCGGTTATGGTCTCCTTGAAGTCGCTATAGTTTTTCGAATTACAGATCTTCTTGACGTTTTCTACACGATCTAAATAGGGAAACTTGCGCTCAAATGCATCCCAAAGAGCTCCAAGGTTGGCAGAAACGTTTGAGACTTTGTCCAAGACATTGTTGAACGACAGAAGCAAACGTTTCTCTTGCTCCATTATGTCCTCAGGTTTTGTTGCAGTTTTCAAGTCCTGCTCGGGCGCAACGATTCTAGCCAGAGGCAAGATATCATTCCAGCTCACTTCGGTGCTCCTGGAAAGAAGGTCAAAATCGTCTTCAAATCTCCCTCTCCAGTCTATTTCCGGAACGTTGAATGTTGTTATTCGAGAGCCTTTGATAGGTTGTCTATGCGCATCCTTCAGTCGAAGCTCCACACCAGGATCCCCATACCTAACAAAGCAAAGTAGGTTCAGAGTGATGACATCTCGAACCACGCCGTATGGAGGTGCGCCCAATTCCAGATATAACTTCCAAACTGGAACATCGTAATCGTTTTCTTCCAATCTCTTTTTGAAGAAACCGAAAATTGCGTTTCCTTCTGGGTTGAAGGCTCGTGGGGACGTTGATTTTGATAGATTCAGTCCGGGGGCAAAGTTCTCGCAAGCACTAAAGGCCGCTGGTCCTGCATCTCTTCTGAAAAATCCGTCAAAAATTTTCTTGGCGTCATTACCCGAGAAATTCTTCTTAAACGTCGATGAGTCAAAAAGCGGTGACTGGTATGCATTGTACAGGAGGCAGTTAACCACAGCATTGAAAATCCTGTCAAGCGATTCACTGGCAAAGACCTTTTTTTCATCAACAGCCAGCGACTGTTGAGTGTATATCTTTCCATCTGCGAAGAGTGGAAGCTGTGTTTCAAGCAAAGCATTCACATGTTCGCGCTTCTTGGTCTTTATCCATTGGCGAATCTCCTCCGCTTCAGGGCCATTTTTCGAAGCATAGACATTTTCCATTTCTGTTATAGCTAGATAGTTCAAAGCGGCCTGCTTCGCCGAATCGTTGAAAGAGCCAGGAACGCAAACTCCGATTCTCTTGTCTTTTAGACCCTTCAGGTCAAACTTGATGTTTCTAGAGAGCAAAACAAGTCTGAAGTGGACATCTTCCCTCAAGGACTCCCCATATTCTGGGCGCCAATCCCCAGTGACGACTATTTCACCCGGATATTCAATTTTCTGGAAACCAATTACGACCTTGCTTCTTTGGTCAAAAGAATAGCCAGAAAATAGCGCATTGCTTCCGCCTGTTTGTTCAGGCGAGAATACCAGACTTTTTTCCCAGCAGTCATTGATCTTGAACTCCTGCTCCGAGAGTTTCTTCTTTATATCTGAGAGTACTTGCGCAGGACGGATAGCCTGCTCTCCAGTGACTATGAAGGCAGCTCCTTTTTCTTTTATGTATTCAATCTGTGGAAGATCGCGTAGTCTGATCATCACTGTTTCAACCAGGTCTGAACCCTTGACAATGTCAGAATGAACGAGTTCCATCTCAGCTAATTGTTGTATCGAGAGGTGCTTGGGTGTTTCCAGATAAGCGAGGTTCCACAGGAATAGGGCATTGAGAACCTTCTGAGCGATCTGAGTATCCTCAAGGTCTAGGTCGATGTCCACTAATCCATCCAAAGCTGATCTGTACGATTTGTATGACTTCTGATACACATGGGTTTCAAGCTCTCTCGCCGGGTGTAATCCTATCAATAGGTCGCTAACAGTAAGAAGGCTGTCCTTTTCCAGCGCTGGCCCGTGAGCAAGTATGTCATGAAGTATGTTTATGCCAGATCTTGCAGTAGGCAGCTCTCGTTTTGTGATGTTTCTGATGGCTTCAAAGCATTGTGGGTGAAACGGAAAGATTGAGAAGAAATATTTTTTGTCCAATTTCTTGAGAAAGCTAAAGTTCTTCAAATAGAACTGATAGTACTGCTCTATTTCGGGCGTTCTTGCCTCAACGATCTCTCTAATTCGTTTAGAGACTATTATGTCATATTCTTTAGCAGCCCTGTCTGCGAGCAAGTTTATGGTTTTGAAACGATCCTCTTTCAACTTAGTGGGCGCAGGCAAGTGTGAGGCTACAATAATGTATATGTTGAGGCGGAGGTCCTTTGGCAAGACCCAAGCTAATGTTTCCAACACTTCTTCGTCGGCAGCGTATTCGCTCGATTGTTCAGTGTGCCTCATCTGACGCGCCGCAAATTCGTCTATCACAAATAGCATTCCGTTATAGCCATTTTTCAGGAGCTGATCATAAATGTTCTTCACTCTGTCTTTTGTGGTCGCCGATATCTTGGGAGTGATTTTCTCTTTCTCACAATAGTTGCTTATGAACTTGGCGAGCTGTTCTCGAGAGGTCTTTTTCGGATCCCCACCGACCTGTCTTATGAAGGAATCAATAGCATTTCTGAGGTCTTGAGAGCAGTTTTTGTACCAATCGACCATCTCATCTGCTGTGGCGATTGAGATCTTGTCTTTCAGACCTTGTTCTTCAACGGTTTCTCCAATATGGCGTTCTACGATTCTTAGAAGATTCTCCTCGTCGTCACCTACGCTAGCCTCACCTTTGAGATTGATTATCACGGGGAAAAGCTTGGTTTTGTCGAGTTTGAATCTGTAGTTTCGTATTTGTGGATCTTGCAGACGGCTCCACAAGGTCTCGCTTGTGTCCATCAGAAGGCAAGCTAGTGTTGCAATGAAATGGGTTTTCCCAGCTCCATATTCTGCCTGAACCCAGAAG
>Ga0315280_10006723_pt1 | contig 15735 bp, 14 predicted proteins | sample YL17G06_40_MG_FD_203697 | JGI IMG/M metagenome (GOLD analysis project Ga0315280, IMG submission 203697) | Sediment microbial communities from Yellowstone Lake, YNP, Wyoming, USA - YL17G06_40 | ecosystem: Environmental > Aquatic > Freshwater > Lake > Sediment | place: USA: Wyoming | collected... | reverse complement strand
CAGTTTTAATCCAAGCTTTAAAAGAAAGCAAATTGTTAAAAAATCAAAAATCAAATAGCAAAAATCAAAAATACATATCAAAAATTAAAAATATAAAAAATATCCTAAAAAGAGAGTCAGAACTTTTAAAACAATTAACCGTTTTCTTTCAAAAATATGACAAGCCGGATATTAACTTGATTGCGGTGACGGCTGGACCGGGGCTGGAGCCGTGTTTGTGGGTGGGCGTTAATTTCGCTAGGACACTATCTTATTTTTGGGATATTCCCATTGTTCCAGTAAACCATATTGAAGCACACATTCTTGTCAACTTTATTGACAAGGATTTTCAATTTTCAATTTTCAATTTTCAAAAATTATTTCCAGCAGTGGCTTTGGTGGTGAGCGGAGGACACACACAAATGATATTAATGAAAAATTTTGGCAATTATAAAATACTTGGCGAAACGCGTGACGACGCCGCAGGCGAGTGTTTTGACAAAACAGCGAGAATTCTTGGCCTCGGATATCCCGGCGGCCCAGTCATTGCAAAACAAGCCGAGAACTATTGGGACGTCATACCTCCCAAAGCTTTGGGAGGTATGACGTCCCTTAAACTTCCAAGGCCGATGATACATAGTAAAGATTATGATTTTAGTTTCTCCGGCTTAAAAACTGCGGTTTTGTATGAACATAAAAAACAATCGGCCAAAATAAGAAAAGATAAAAAATATATTCAAGCAATGTGCAAAGAAATCCAACAAGCAGTTATTGATGTTTTAATAAAAAAAACAATCAAAGCAGCAAAAGATTCTAATTCAAAAACAATAATTCTTGGCGGCGGCGTCGCAGCCAACGAAGAATTAAGAAAACAATTCGTAGAAAAAACCAGAGCACTCAACGCGTTGAGTGCTCGGCCGAGCACTCAAATTAAAAATTTTAGTGCTCTGGTCCAAAAAAACTATAATCTTTTAGTCCCTAAGCCAACATTATGTACTGACAACGCAGTAATGACAGCAATAACAGCATATTTTCATAAAACTCAAACAAGAAACTGGCAGAAGATAAAAGCAGAAGCAAATTTAAGAATCGATTAATTTGTGGTAAAATAAATTTACATGGAGTTAGACAAACAATACAACCCAAAATCAACGGAAGATAAGATATATAAGCTTTGGGAAAAAAGCGGCTTTTTTAATCCGGATAAACTGCCCAACAAAAGAAAGAAGTCGTTTTGTATAATCATGCCCCCGCCTAACGCAAACGGCTCCCTCCACATAGGCCATGCTGTTTTTGTTACTTTGCAGGATATTATAATTCGTTACCAAAGAATGATGGGCAAAAAAACCCTTTGGCTGCCAGGAGCTGACCATGCTGGTTTTGAAACCCAGGTTGTTTTTGAAAAAAAACTGGAAAAAGAAGGGAGAACCCGTTTTCAAATCCCAAGAGAACAACTTTACCGAGAAATCCTAAAATTCACTCTTGAAAACAAAAAAATTATGGAAGACCAATTAAGAAAATTGGGGGCTTCCTGTGATTGGTCAAGAGAAAAATTCACCTTAGACTCTGAAATTGTAAAAATTGTCTACCAAATTTTTGAAAAATTAAAAAAAGACGGCCTTCTTTATAAAGGAAAAAGAATCGTTAACTGGTGCACAAAACACCAAACCTCTCTTTCGGATTTGGAAGTAAAATACCAGGAAAAACGGGCCCCACTCTATTACATTAAATACGGGCCTTTTGTTCTAGCCACCGTCCGACTGGAAACTAAATTCGGAGATACCGCCCTTGCTGTAAATCCTAAAGATAAAAGGTATAAAAATTATATCGGCAAAACCGTTGAAGCAGAAGGGCTTTTGGGGAAGTTTAAAATAAAAGTTATCGCTGATGAAACGGTTGATCCGAATTTTGGAACAGGTGTCGTAAAAGTAACGCCGGCTCATGACCCTGTGGATTTTGAAATGGGCCAAAGGCATAATTTAGAGATAAAACAAGTTATTGATTTTAACGGCCGGCTTAATGAAAAAACCGGGCCCTATGCTGGATTAAAAGTTGAGGAAGCGAGAAAAAAGGTAGCAGAAGATATGGAAAAAAGAGGAATGATTGTAAAGGTGGACAATAATTATAAACACAGAGTGGCGCTTTGTTATAAATGCGGAACCGTGATTGAACCTATGGTTTTAGATAATCAGTGGTTTATAAAAATGACGGAAAAACCAAAAACAGGAAAATTATCTCTAAGAGACGCCGCCGTCAAAGCGGTAAAAGGGGGCGAAATTGAATTTATTCCAAAAAGATTTGAAAAAATATTTTTTCTTTGGATGAAAAATATCAGGGACTGGAACATTTCTCGCCAAATTGTCTGGGGAATACCGATACCAGACGAAAAAGACAAAACAGGAGATGTTTTTGACACTTGGTTTTCCTCTGGCCAGTGGCCATTTGCCACACTGATGACTAACCAAAAAAATGACTTCAAAAATTTCTATCCTACATCTGTAATGGAAACTGGCTGGGATATTTTGTTTTTCTGGGTAGCAAGAATGCTTATGCTGGGAATTTACGCCACAGGGAAAATCCCCTTTAAAAAGGTTTATCTGCATGGTCTTGTCCGCGACAAGGACAGGCAAAAAATGTCAAAATCAAAAGGGAATATTGTTGACCCGTTGGGAGTTATAGACATCTATGGAACAGACGCTCTAAGAATGGCTTTAGTTGTGGGGAACACTCCGGGCAATGATATTATAATTTTTGAAGAAAAAATCCGCGGCTACAGGAATTTTGCAAATAAAATTTGGAATGCCTCCCGCTTTGTTTTAATGAACCTCAAAGATTACGAGTTTAGTGGAAAAACAAATTTTACCAAGAAAGACAAAAAAATTCTGAAAAATCTATCAAAATTTGTAAAAGAAACAACCAAACTAATGGAGTTATTTAAGTTTTATGCTGCGGCAGGAAAAATTTATCATTATTTTTGGCATACTTTTTGCGACAAGATAATTGAAGAAAATAAAAAAAGGTTAAATAACCCGAAAGAAAAAAGGGCTGCCCAGGCCCTACTCTTGGCAATTTTAGCAACTAACCTTAAGCTCCTGCATCCTTTTATGCCCTTTATTACTGAGGAAATTTACCAAAAACTGCCAATAAAAAATAAAAAGAAATGCCTAATGGTTGAAAATTGGCCTGATTAATACTAATATTATCCTATAGAATTATATAATTATACAATTATACAATTATATAATTACGGCACTCGGTTGAAAAATGAAAATAAATTTTCATTTTTCTCCCTCGTTTGTAATTATGAACTTTCTTTTTGCTATTATAAGGTTTTTGCCTGCTGCAATGGGAAAAGCTTCTCTTGCTGCATTTACTCTTGCCGGTCGTTTTTTGGTTTATATATTTGCTGGAATTTCAAGCAGTTTAACCTGGCTTTGGCATTATTTGAGAAAAGATGTCCTGCCTGAACCCAAGGCCGCAATCTTTAAAATTTTTATCTGGGGAATGTTAATCAGTTTCCCTGTATTTTTAATTGAATTGGGACTTTCAAGCGCCTTAATAGAATTAAATTTCAGCGGTCTAGCCGCCAAAATATTATATTGGTTTGTGGCAATTGCCCTTGTTGAGGAGGTTTTTAAATATCTAATAGTAAAAAGCAAGATATTAAACAATCCTGTATTTGACGAACCAACTGATGTTATGATTTATATGGTTGTGGCAGCAATGGGATTTGCCGGTTTGGAAAATATCCTGTATATATGGGCGCCCTTTGAAGAGATTTTTGCTATCTCAGAGGTTTTGAATAGGGCCCTTGTTATTGGATTCATCCGTTTTATAGGCGCTACTTTTTTGCATGCTGTTTGTTCTGGAATGCTGGGATATTTTGTGGCCTTATCGTTGAATAAACCAAAAATAAAATTGGAATTAACAGCCCTGGGCCTGACAATCGCAATTTTCTTGCACGGCCTTTATAATTTTTCTATAATAGAAATTGGGGGACCCCTGAAACTGGCGATTCCGATAATTATTCTGGTTGGGCTGGCGACATTTGTTTCTTTGGGTTTCCGACATCTTAAAAAAATGAAAAGTGTATGTAAAGTAAATTAATTATTTATGTCTTTTTTTAAAAAAATAAAAATCAAAGAATTAGAAAAAAGCCCTGTGCCTGTCAAAAAAGAAGAACCTATTGAGGAAAAAAAAGAAAAAGATTTATTTGATTCTGACGGCCAATTAACTATTGATGTTTTTGAAACAAACTCTGATTTTGTGGTTTTGAGCGCCATTGCCGGCATATCTGCTAAAAATGTTGATATTAGCGTTGAAAAAGATATGTTGATTATAAAAGGGCAGCGCCAAAATCCGCAAGACCCCAAAGGGGACCCCAAAGGAAAAAACTATTTTTACCAAGAATGTTATTGGGGTCCGTTTTCAAGGAAAATACTTTTGCCGGAAAATGTTGATGTGTCGCGGATAGATGCAAAATTAACCAATGGCATACTCACTGTAAAATTTCCGAAGGTTGAAAAAGCATAAACGAAAAATAGAAACAACAAAAAAACGCCGCAAGGCGTTTTTTTTATTGCCAAAACAATAAAATGCCGAGGGAGGGAGTTGAACCCTCAATCCTTTGCAGGACATGGTCCTAAGCCATGCGCGGTTTCCAATTTCGCCACCTCGGCATAATACTCGACGGGAACACTTCCCGTCGTTAACCCGTCGTTAATCTCATTTTGTCCAATACTGTTTTATAAAATTCGTAGCTTCATTAGTTGTTCCAGCTATTATAACTAGTATCGTTCCAATTATAGCTGCAACTATGGCCGTTTTTGCAGTTTTCATTCTTTCCGGACTTCCGGCTGAGGTCAGATATAATATTCCCGCCACAATCCACCCGATAGTTACAACAGCTCCACCAATGGTTACAAACACGCCCTGTAGTTTTGTCGCCATTCCTGATAATTCATCACCTGCCAAAGCTATGTTCGGTAAAACCAAAGCGCCTGCCAGCAAAATTATTATTAGTAATTTTTTATTCATGTTTTTACCCAGTTAAATACCGCTTTGCGGTAACCGAGCACTCAATGTGTTGAGTGCTACGGTTATTTAACGGGGTGAATTTATAATTTATTCTTTTCAAATCTTCATACACTACTTAAATGCCCAAAGCACCTCCAACAAAACTTATTGCCGAAACAGCTATAATGATTATTGCTGTTCCGGCTATGGCCATAAATAAAGCTTTTTTGGCCATTGAAAGTTTTTCCGGACTCCCGGCTGCGGACAAAAATAAAACACCTGTTACAACCCAGAAAATAATTACTGCTGCGTAACCAACTTTCACTGCCGCATCTGCCACGCGTTGAGCCATACCCTCAACAGTTGCCGCCGAAACCACGCTCGGCAAAACCAAGACGACCGCCAGTAAAATTAAAATGACTAAAACTTTTCTCATATTTTTGGTTTTTCTATAACATTGTCTCAACTATTGTAATTATTGACCAAGCCAAAATACCCACTATTACTCCGGCCACACCCCACATAAAAGCGCTCCTTGCTTTCTGAAGTTTTTCCGGTTCGCCTCCGGCTGTCATAAACAAGACGCCAGCAATCACAAAACAAATCAGGGCAATAATCCCAAAAACTTTCCAGGCAGCATTTTTTATGCTGTTAATCAAACTGTCAAGGGTAATACCGGTTTTTTGGGCCGCTGCTGCTACTGGCAATGTTAAAATAATAACTATAAGAGATAAAGCGATTAATGATTTTTTCATAATTATAAGCGAGGAAGGAATGAGAATTTATTATCATTCCGACCGAACGATTAATTATATAAATAGTTTTTCTATTTCTATTTTATATTTTAATTTTTAATTCTCCCCCACCTATTGAGCATAAACTTTCGTTTAGTTGCGCGAAGCACAATGCTCAATAGGTGGGGGATTCGACCTTTTAATTTTATGTGCCTGTAGCCGTTGTTATCATCTTCACTATTGACCCGGCTGCTATAGCAACTATAAGACCAATTATAGCATAAGTCAGGGCTTTTTTGGCAAGATTCATCCGCTCCGGGTCTCCGGCTGAAGTTAAATATATAATCCCGGCAACTATAAACATTATCCCAGCAATTGATCCAATAACATCGGAAACAACCTTAGTTATGCTTTCAAAAAGACCTGACCAACTTGTCGGCCCAAATTGGGGAATTGCAACAGCAAAGACAAAATTAGTTGCTACAAAAAGGCTGACAATAATTATAATTATGAGTGAGGAAGGAAAAGGAAAGATTGCTTTCATTTTCCGACCGAACGAGTAATTATGTAGCGAAGCTACAATTGATAAGAAAAATTTCTTCATAATTAGACAACTTGTTGTCTCTATTCTTTTGTAAATAATAATCCGTAATGATAGGCGCTGGCTGGAAATTCTTTTTTAAGTTTCAGACCTAATTTTTCGGCTGTCTTTTTCACGTCTTCAGCGCTAATTAATCCTTGTTTTGGCCCGATTGGCGCTATTTTTGCCCAATCAATAATCAATAACTGGCCGCCCGGCTTGAGAATCCTTTTTGCTTCTTCAATTATAGCATCTTTTTTTTCTGCCTGGAATAAGACATTGGGAATCAAAACAATGTCAAGAAAGTTATGCTGGAATTTTGAACCCTTTGGCGCTTCCAAATCGCAAAGGATTGTTTCTATATTTGTAACACCATCTAAGAATGCTTTGCTTTTTAAGAAAGAGAGTTTTTCTTCCTGAATATCTAAACCATAGACCTTTCCCGTTTTTAATCTTTTAGCCAAAGCAATGGTAAAAAGTCCTGCCCCGCAGCCAAATTCACAGGCGAACATGCTGTCTTTTATTTCCAGCTGGTCTAAAATTTCCTCTGGATTAAGAAAACCGTTCATAATTTAGATTTTAGATATTGGATATTTAGTCGTACTATCTATTATCTATTATCTAATATCTAATTTTAAATACAAGTACCTGATGCCACTTTATCTCCCGGATCCAATCTCATAATTCTTACTCCCTGGGTAGCCCGGCCGAGAATAGAAATTGAATTAACAGATGTTCTAATTACTTGACCTTTTTGGGAAATAACAATCAAATCCTCTTCCTCACCGCTTAAAACCCGAGATATAACTATTTCTCCGGTTTTGGAAGTAATTTTAGCGGTTTTAATTCCTGCTCCGGCCCTGCCCTGAACTCGGTATTGAGAAACATCTGTCCTCTTGCCATAACCATTTTCCATTACCACCAACAAATAGTATTTTTGCGCCTTGTTATTTGTTACTTGTTTTTTGCTATTTGTTTCTATTACTTCCATCCCCACAACCTCATCTCCCTTTTTTAGCCGAATAGCCCTAACGCCGCTGGCCGCCCTACCCATTGCCCGAATTCCTTTTTCGTGAAATCTAATGGCAATGCCTTTTTTAGTGGTTATTATCAAGTCGTCTTCGCCTGATGTTTTTACAACTTTCTTTAATAAATCCCCTTTAGTTAATCTTATTGCAATTATACCCGACCGACGGACATTTTTGTATTCTTCAAGGCTGGTTTTCTTAATTTTACCGTTTTTTGTAACCATCACCAGATATTTAACCTTGCCTGCTTCCTCTTTTTTAATGGGCAATAACCCTAAGACCTTTTCCTCTGTGGAAATTTCCAAAAAGTTGAGCAGCCCCCTTCCCCTGGCAACCCTTGTGCCTTCTGGTATTTCATACGCCTGTGTTTGAAAAACTTTTCCTGAGTCAGTAAAAAAGAAAAGGTTGTCGTGAGTTGAAGCAGAAACAAAATGTTCAACAATGTCGTCTTGCAGGGTCTTCATACCCATTATTCCTTTGCCCCCCCTCTTTTGGATTTTATAAGTTGTCGGATTTATCCTTTTGATATAACCGCCGGTTGTTAGGGTGACAATTGTCTCTTCCAGCGGTACTAAATCAATTTCAGTGATTTCGCCAAGTTTTTGTTTTACTACTTTTGTCCTTCTTTGGTCTCCATATTTTTCTTTAAGTTCCTGAAATTCTTTTTTAAGCAGGTTTTTTAATTTTTCAGGGCTTTTTAAAATTGTTGCCAGTTCTTTAATTTTTGCCAGCATTTCTTTCAATTCATCCTCTATCTTTTTGCGTTCAAGACCGGCCAGTGTCTGCAGTTTCATTTCCAAAATGGCAATCGCCTGTTTTTCGGTAAGTTTGAACTTTTTAATTAAGTTGTTTTTTGCGTCTTCCCTGTCTTTTGATTTTTTAATTGTTGCTATAACAGCATCAATTTTGCGAAGAGCAATAGTTAAACCCTCCAGAATATGCGCCCTGTCTTTTGCTTTTTCTAAATCAAATTTGGTCCTTCGCCCAACCACATCTCGGCGGTGCGAGATGAAATAATTAAGAACTTCGGCAAGAGAAAGAATTTTGGGCTGAATTCCGTCAACCAGAGCAAGCATATTCAAATAAAAAACTTTCTGGAGATTGGTGAATTTGTAAAGTTGGTTTAAAATGCGCTGGGGCTGGTAGCCCTTTTTAATATCAATCACAATTCTCATTCCTTCCCTGTCTGATAAATCCTTAATATCCCTTATGCCTTCAATTTTTTTCTCATTAACCAGGTCAGCCATTTGAGAAACCAATTCTGATTTTTGAACCTGATAAGGAATTTCAGTGATTATAATCTGCCAGCCCTCGCCTTTTTTCTCCACTATATCTGCCTTGCCTCGCATTACAATTGAGCCCTTGCCTTGGGAATAAGCCGATATTATTTCTTTCTGGTCATAAATTAGGCCGCCGGTCGGAAAATCAGGGCCCTGAACGAACTGAAACAAATCCGCTGTTTCTGTTTTTGGATGGTCGATTAAATGAATAGTAGCGTCGATTAGTTCTGAGAGATTGTGCGGAGGTATGTTTGTTGCCATACCAACAGCAATACCAAAAGAGCCATTTAGCAAAAGTTGGGGTAAGGGAGACGGCAAAACCATTGGCTCTTTCCTGGTGCCGTCGTAATTATCCATAAAATCAACAGTGTCTTTTTCAATGTCTTTAAGTATCTCCTCGCCAATTTTTGAAAGCCGCATTTCCGTGTACCGCATGGCGGCAAATTCACCCGGGGAATCGATGGAGCCTACGTTACCTTGGCCTTGAATCAAAGGATATCTCAAAAAGAAATCTTGAGCCATTCTTATTGCTGCATCATACACTGCTTGGTCGCCGTGAGGATGATAGCGGCCTAAAACCGATCCCACAACCGTTGCCGATTTCCTGAATTTAGCATCATGTCTCAGGCCTTCTTCAAGCATCGTATACAAAATCCGGCGATGGACCGGCTTTAATCCATCGCGCACATCGGGAAGAGCGCGCGCAACAATAACCGACATTGCGTAATCAATGTATGATTCTTTCATTTCCTCAACTATTTCCCGCGATTTAACCTCTCCTATGTCTGTATTTTTTTTTAATGGTTTATTCATTAAAAGATGGCAAATTAAGTTGTTTTATGCTTTCCTCGGCCCTGAATTCTTCAAATCTTTTTATTGTGATTTTCAACCAAACAACAAAGAGTATAAAACCAATAATCACCACTATTGTCCATAAAATAATCTTTCTTTGTTTTTCAGGCAAACCCTGTAGTTTTTTTATAAATTCTTGTATATTCACTTTTGCCTAATAGCCAGTTACGGCTTTACCCCCACACCTAATCAGCAAAGGCGCTTTAGCGCCAAATTAACGAAGTTATTGCTGATTAGGTGTGGGGGTTTAGTATCACTATTTCTATTCCTTCTTTTGGCAGAGTATTGTTTTTCACAGAAAATTTTTCTTGCGGGGCAATTGAATTTTTGCCCATTGCCTTCAAAAATTTTTCTAAGCCATCTAATTTTGGTTTTATCGCCCCCCACCTATAATATAGGTGGGGGGGTAAATTATAGTGCATTGGAATCACAATCTTGGGTTCAATTTGGGAAACTATTTTTGTTGCCTCTTGACCAGAAATAGTATATGTCCCGCCAACCGGAATCATTAAAATATCAACGGAGCCAATTTTTTCCATTTGCTCGTCTGTTAATTGTTTTTGACCCAAATCAGACAAATGGCAAAATCTCAATCCCTCTGTTTCAATTGTATAAACTGTCACTCTCCCCCTTTCTTTTCCCTGGACATCGTCGTGAAAAGCAGGAGTGCCTTCAATAAAAATCCCTTTTATCTCATATTCGCCCGGACCTGTTATTAAAAAAGAACCGCCGCCTTCTGTTTTATCAGAAGCCAGTTTCACTGCCTTGATGTTGTTGTGGTCTGGGTGGTCGTGGGTGATAAGTAAAAGGTCAGCGGAAAGACGCGGCATTTTCAATCCTATTGATTCATCAAAAGGGTCAATAACAATCACTGCTGAATTTTCTTTTCCATTGGAAACATTGATTTGAAAACAGGACTGACCCAACCAGGTAATTTTTGCCATAGTTTTTATAAGTAATTAATATAATCTTATCATATTTTATTATCTACTGCAATCATAAATTATTGACCCCCACACCTAATCAGCAAAGGCGCTTTACCCCCACACCTATGTATAGGTGGTGGGGGTTTAGCGCCAAATTAACGAAGTTATTGCTGATTAGGTGTGGGGGTTGACCTTTGCAATTATCTCGTGTACCCCCCACCTTTTATTTAGTTGACGAATAAAGGTGGGGGGTGTATATTAAAAAATATTATCATGAAAGATTCAGCAAAAACAACTAAAGATGTAGTTTCTTTGCTTTCAGTCGGCTCAACTGTTGAGGCGACGGTTGTTGCAAAAGACAGATCTTCTCTTTATCTTGATTTAGGAGTTTACGGCACAGGCGTTGTTTATGGCCGAGAGTTTTATGAAGCAAAGGACTTAATAAAGGGTCTGAATGTCGGCGATAAAATTCGCGCTAAGGTGTTGGATTTAGAAAATGAGGATGGCTACAAAGAACTATCTTTAAGCGCGGCAAGCAGAGAAGTCGGCTGGGGCGGATTAAAAGAAAAAATGGCTCGGAATGAAATCTTTAAAATTAAGGTTTTGGGCGCGAATAAAGGCGGGCTTTTGGCTAGCGTTGACGGCATTGCCGCTTTTTTGCCCGTCTCCCAATTAGGCCCGGAGCATTACCCCAGAATCGAAGATGCTGAAAAGCAGAAAATTTTAAAAGAACTCCAAAAGTTTATAGGCAAGACCCTGGAAGTTAAAATACTTGATATAGCGCCAGAAGAAAGTAAATTAATTTTATCTGAAAAAGCAACGAAAGAAGAAAAGGTGAAAGAGATTTTAAAAAATTTCAAAAAAGGAGATGTCGTTGATGGAGAAATCAGCGGCATTGCTGACTTTGGCGCATTTATAAAATTTCCCTTGCCGGAGGACTCCTCCTGTCAAATTGAGGGCTTAATCCATATTTCAGAATTAGACTGGCAATTAGTAGAAGACCCGACGGAAATTGTGAAAGTTGGAGAAAAGGCGCAAGCCCAAATTATTGAAATAAACAATAACCAAGTTTTTCTTTCTTTAAAAACTTTGAAAAACAACCCCTGGCAGAAAATAGAAAAAAAATATAAAAAAGGGGATATTATAAAAGGTAGGGTTATCAAACTCAATCCTTTTGGCGCTTTTGTGGAAATTATCAGCGGCGATAAAAAAGAAGGCGCTAAAGTCAGGGGGCTATGTCATATTTCTGAATTTAAAACAAAGACCAAAATGGAGGAAACCCTTAAAGTCGGCAATGAATATGATTTTGAAATCGCCTCAATTGAGGCAAAAGAATACAGGATAAGCTTGAAGTTAGTTAAACAAAAATAAAAGTAAAGAAAATGAAAAGAGATGAACTAAAAGAAAAAGAACTAGAATTCTTGGCAAAAGAAAGAAAAAATTGTCCTGAATTATTCCAACGAGAAACCTTTTTTGACAATGCCGAGTTTTTAGAAAAATTCGGTTTTTTTATTAAAGAAAAAGAGAACTTTCCTTCTGGCTATATAAAACTTTGGCCCCAGGATTTTATTGTTGAAGAGATTCCGGGAAAAGAAAATCTTCAAACTGTAAATTTGGAAAACTTTTTTGACAGAGAAAAACCCTTCTCCAAAACCGACCCAACTATCTATGCTACTCTGATTAAATGTGGACTCTCTACCCTTGAAGTAATTGAGGAAATTAATTCTTTTTTGGGACTACCTAAAAATAAAATTCAGTTTTCTGGAATCAAAGATAAAGATGCTTTAACCAGTCAGCTAATTAGTTTTAGGGAAACAACAATTGAAAAACTTCAAGAAATCAAATCGCCTTATCTTTTTTTAAAAAATGTTTATTCGGGAAAAGGAGTTATGGAAACAGGCGGACTCAAAGGTAATGAATTTACCGTTTTAGTCAGAACCGATAATTCTTTTCAGGAAAAAAATTTCTTAGAAAATCTAAAAAAAATTGAAAGAGAGGGGTTTTATAACTTTTTTTATTTACAAAGATTTGGAACGCCAAGATTAATAAATTGGTTTTGGGGCCTTTTAATTTTAAGAGGAGAGTATGATAAAGCAGTTTTTAGTTTTTTATCTTCGCCGGGTGAAAGAGAAATTCCCTACTTTAAAAAAATAAGAGAGGAAATTAAAAATTGTTTTCCAGATTGGCAAAAAATTGAAAAGATTTTAGAGCCCTTTCCTATAATTCTTCAAAATGAAACAAAGGTTGTGAAATATTTGAAAGAAAAACCAAGAGATTTTATTGGCGCTTTAAATCAAGTTCCAGAACAGATTCAACTCTGGGTTTTTGCTTATGCCTCTTTGCTTTTTAATAAAAAACTTTCCTCTTTTTTAAAAGAGGAAATAAAACTTCCGGAAAAGTTATTTTTAATTTTAAGCAAAGATAAAAATGATTGGTTAGAATATTTTGATTTTTTAAAAGAAGATGGAATTTTTTCTCTGCCTTTAAAAAATCTAAAACCTTTCTCTTCTTTTATTCAGTGGCGAAAAAGAGAAATCAAAACAAAAGAAAAAGTAAAAATTCATCAGGTAAAAATTATTCCTGAAGGCATTATTTTAAAATTCTTTTTGCCAAAAGCTGTTTACGCCACTACTTTTTTGGCACATTTATTTAATTTAGTTTCAGGTCTACCTCCAAAAAATATTCTAACCCAAACTATTGACCTCAAAGCGGCTTTGGGAATTGGTTCTCTGAAAGAAACTTTAAATAAATTTAAAAAAATAATCCTTTCAAAAGCAGAAGATATTCTTGAGAAACCAGAGCACTAATCCGCCAGTCGGCGGATTAGTGCTCGGCCGCGCACCAATGCGACGTATTTGGTGCGCTGGTTTGAATAACAAAAAAGAAAAGCCCTATCATCTTTTTTGACGACAGGGCTTTTGGGGAGACGAGGCCGCACGTTAGGTGGGTTCAACAACAGCCCAGAGACCGTTGTTGAACCGAAGTTCAACACTCGGCTTCTTCTCCGGTTCCCGGTGGGAAGAGTTGACTGTATGGATAACCCTTCCATCCTCTGCTGGCGGATTTGCCCAAACATGACAATATCCCCAGCAAGAGACAGCGAGGAACCTGAGAAGTTCCATGATCGCCTCGGAAGAAAGAACCGTCTCTTCTCCCTGCTGACTCAGGTTAATCACCAGAACATACATTCTCTTGTCCCGCCGGGGACGGAGATGAATGTCGGTGACCTGATACCCTTCGGTCTCAAGAAATTCCTTCAGGAGTTTGTAAAGCGAAACCCCCGAGGTAATTCCTTCAGAACCGAATACCGGGACACCAGAGTCAGCAATCTGCCGGAAGCGGTAGGCCTGCCGGCCGAACTTCTCGGCCTGCTGGACATGTTCTTTCTCCTTTTCCGGAGAAAGCAGGGGCTTCTCGGCAACGCCGAGAGCCACGAACCGTTCCCGCCAATTGGGATTCAGGTTGAACTTAAGCAACACTAAATCCGGTTTTGGTGCAAATGAGACCTCTCCGCCCGCTTCCTTCCGTGTCTTGTGAAAACCACAGAACTCACCTGGGGTTTCCACAAAGTTGCGGCACCTCGCCCCCTCTTCTGTGGCAGCAGTACATGCGTACACGCCCCACCTCCTTTCTCTGTTTTCAAGTAAAACTCCCAATGAGTTCTACCCTGCTTATATTATAGCAAATAGTTAAAAACTTGTCAATCTCTTGACAGGTAAAAAATATTTTGCTATAATGAGGTCAGCACAAACTAAGTACTATTGCGCGTTGAAGGAGAGAAAAGAAATGAACATTCTCATCCTAGTTGACTGGCAGAATTTATTTAAAACTTGTGAAGGAAAATTTCATCTTGATAAGGTGGTTGAAGAAATAATCCGGAGGGCACTTGAGAGAGGCGTACTCCAGGAAATCCGGCTCTTTATTCCTAACTACCAGCTTATTGCCGGGCCCTGGAAGCTGATAAATCGGCTTCAATTAAAATATGGGTTAGCGGTAAGTATCTGCCCTTGTTTAAGAGAAGGGGCGGAAAATGGGGAAGGTTACAAGGATCTCGTGGATTTTGAGGTTCTGCGGTGGATAACGAAATATCTTCACCCAGGGACTCCTCCCGAATTGGTTGTTTTTGTAAGCGGTGACGGTCATTTTCTCGTCGCTGCTAATGAGGCGAAAACAAGAGGCAAAGAGGTTGAATTCTGGATTGTTAATCCAGAAACAACCAGTGGGGCAATTCTGGGATTTCAAACCTTTCGGGAAATAAAAATTCCGGGTGAGCCAATTTTCGCTGAGGAAGAGGAAAACGCCTTTATCGCTACCTTAGACAAAATCCAAAAAGGTGGTGAAACCGATGAAGCAGACAAGCAACGACTCTCTTTTTTGAGGAAGGCAAGCGAAATTCTTGCTGTAATAGAAGAACCATTCACTCTTGAAAAAAAAATCCAGGAAGTAAACCAGGAACTCCAGCAAAGATTAGGCATCTCTGAAAAAGAAGCAAAAGAAATACTGAAAGCGCTAATGGTCCTCGGAGCGGCTCGGATTTACCCGGTCGCTTCCGTAGGTTTAACAATAGATTCTACCTCGCTATTCTTGGAATGGCTGAGGCGGAAAACAGAACCTTGACATAAACAAAAAGCCAATGGGGAAACATGCCAAGAAAGGGGTGTTTTATGGGACGGAAAAACCGTCAACCAGAAGTCGCTGTTTCTGGAGGGAACCTTGGTGAGGCAATCCGGGAGGCGCTGAAAAAGAAGCAGCAGAACCCCGGGCCTCAAAAGGACTCTCCAAAAAAGGGCTTGAAAGACCGCCTCGCGGCGCTTCTCAAGAACCGGGCGTCAGCGGTTGACGTCCGGCAGGTCTTTCAGGAAGCGGACGATATTGTGGCCGACCCACAATACATTCGCGGGTTCGCTGCGACGGTCAGGGACGCCGATGAAATTGGCGTCCACAAACTGGCCGCCACCAAGCCCTGGGCAGAGGCCTGCGAAAAGTGGTTCGCTCTCTCCTGGGACGAACAGGAGGCAGAGCTGCGAGAGTGGGCCAAGGCAGGCGACACTCTGGCTGCTAGCGTGGTGGAAGGGCTGGAGCAGTTCAACCAGAACGTTCCACTTCGCGACGAACTCCGTGAGGCAGTGGACCGCTTTGAAAGGCCCTGCCGAGGAATCGAGAACCTCGTCCAGTTAAAGAGGTTTCTCGATGGGCTCGTGGAGGAAGGGCTGGTCCATCGGATTAATGGGCCGTCCTACATCCCTGAAGATGGGATAGTCATCACCATTGAGTCAGGGAAGCTTCTCTACGCGCCCAAGAAGGTCATCCGAACAGCCAGGATCGGCTGGTTGTTCGTGA
>Ga0315280_10006720_pt1 | contig 15737 bp, 16 predicted proteins | sample YL17G06_40_MG_FD_203697 | JGI IMG/M metagenome (GOLD analysis project Ga0315280, IMG submission 203697) | Sediment microbial communities from Yellowstone Lake, YNP, Wyoming, USA - YL17G06_40 | ecosystem: Environmental > Aquatic > Freshwater > Lake > Sediment | place: USA: Wyoming | collected... | reverse complement strand
ATGATGCTTCGTTTTGTTTGCCAAAGGTCCTTAACCATCTTGAAGAAACCTCATAAGACATAATAGATGACGACTATTACCGTGATATCGAGATTTGCCTTCTCAATTTGCAACGAGGAATAACATTCTTTCCATGCATAAGCACTTATATAACCAGACCCTTTTTTAAAGAAGGAGGCTGTTTTGGGCTTTTTCTGGTCTATGCTGGTGTTTTCTTGGTGTTCTTGTGGTGTACTAAACATTACATGTATGAAACTCCACGAATTGGTTTAGGTTACAATAGTTGGCTGTCACGTGGGCGATATGAGCAACAACAAGATGGAACGGTTCAACGGTGAAGTCAGAGACAGAGAAAAAGTCATACGAGGGTTAAAGAAAGACGATACGCCGATACTGAAAGGCTACCAAATATTCCACAACTACATAAGACCACACGAAGGATTGGACGGCAAGACACCAGCAGAAGCCTGTGGAATAGAGGTCAAAGGAAACAATAAGTGGATGACACTAATACAAACGCTACTCGACATCGATGACCGTAGAATCGTCGGAGTAGATTTCGATGGCTGTGTCTTCCTTGTCTTCAAACTGTTCAGGATTAGTTATCATAACTCCCGTCCTCAGGAGAATGTGAACTGTCATAAGCCCACCTGAACTAGAGGAAGGTAGTTTTTCAATACCGTAAGGTAGCGGTGATTTAACGACTCTAATCTCTTCCGACATACTCTCATCTCCTCTTTCTGAAGAGATCTCTTAGTTCTTTGCTCCTTTTTTCGTTTTCAACCACTATAGAATCAATCTCTTCCTTATTAATCATATGCGCTTCCTCGTCAAGTGGTATTACCCCCATCTGAACGGGTCCACCGACTTTTCCATCTTGTGATGCTGTTTCCGTAACTACGTAAGCAGCTAAGTGCTTCAGGCTCGCAACATCCATATCTCTACTATAGAGTCTGTTTAGCAAGTATAGGGCATATTGAGGAACACCACCGAGTGTGAAACCAAAATCGTGAAGATTCGGCGCAAAATCATAGTTACTCATCATACTATATATTCTTGGAATTTTCTTTTTCTCTTCAACATCATATCCAGCAATAATCATTTGTAATTGTGGTCTCATAAACGCAGTACTTTGCCCAGGAACAGGAAGGAAAGGAAATGCTGGAAACCATTCATTGAATCTTTTTCGCCCAACTTCTCTGATCTTTTCCATTATTTTTGTTGCATCGTTAATGTTCTCTGTTTCAACAGCTTTAGCAACATCCTCTATGATCATATTGCCTTGTTCGCCACCTGCCGACAATATTCCCACATTGCGGACCAAATACACTTTTTTGATAGTGTCATTCTGAGCAGTAACGCTTCTTGGATCACCAAAAGTTCCTCGACTATCGGATGCAAGCACAAATCCATCGTTGCCTTGCAGGCAAACCGTCAAGGTCATTTCTTATCGTTCCCCCTCTTAGTGCTCTTCATAATTAGCGCATAACTATTGACTATATTAAGTTAATTGCTACCATTCACTTCATCTATCTGTCATCCGACGAATTTTGACAGATCCATAAATCTGACACAGACTTGGCAGAACCGGGAATGAAAACGTTGCGCGCGCGATACTGTTGACTTATTTGTCACGTTTCGTTCAAGATTTTGGGGTTCACAAAACTGTCGCAAGAAGTTTGTCTATTTCTCTCTGTCTACGTTTGTATTGCCACTAGCAGTAACAGGGCATTTCAAACGTCCTTCACTTTTAGCGACATTGTTCTTCCATTGTAAAGGACGAAGATTTGAAAGATCGTCGCCCCCTTCTGGGGAGATGTGGTCTATCTCCCAGCCATAAATAGAACTTCTATCACCATACTTATCTCTTATAATCCACGCACCACATTGGTCCTTTCTATATTTGTTCTTATCATAGTTGGTAACGATCTCGCCCTTTTCCCAAACTTCTTGAATATTTTCTTCACTAGAAGTCGTCTTAGTACCCCCTCTTCCTAAGCTAAAATGGGATTGAATCCGTATTAAAAACCTTGGGCTTCGCGCGCCTGACAATTTTGATTTCAAATAAACTGAATGAGGATATATAAGCGAGTGAGTTTCGAGATTTTAGTGAGGGGGATTTCAGATGGTTGTAACATTTGATATAGAGACTCTTGGTTTGGATGCTTTTCAACATCAAATCGTTTTGATTGGAATGAAAATAGAAGGTAAGATCAAACAATGGAGATTGTGGGAAGAGAAAAACGAGCTCGGTATGATTTTCAAATGTTTAGAAACAATGAAAACAATTCCTCTTAATGAGACTATAGTTGGATACAATAATTTGAAGTTCGATGTTCCTTTCATCGCAACAAGACTTAGCATTTATGGAAGGTGGACTTCTGATTTGTGGGAGCTTTTGTATCGAAGGAGGAAATGGGTTGATCTTTATCAGTTTTTAGGAAATGACTTCAGAAGACTGTCTTCTTGGTTAGACAAGCTTGGAATTAAAAGAACTCATAGGAACATCAATGGAAGAGATATACCTATTTTGTTTGAAAGAAAGGAGTATGAAAAGATAAAGCAACATAACATAGATGATCTTGAAACCTCTGAAAAATTATACCTGAGGTTACTTGATGAGTTCCCTGGAATTTTAGGACCATGAAATTATTCTAAGTCATCAACCGATTTTTTACAAGCCTTTTAATCAGCCTAAGACTTTACAGGATAATGAAGGATTAAACGGCAAGACACCAGCAGAAGCCTGCGGAATAGAAGTTAAAGGAGAAAACAAATGGATGACATTAATTCAGAATGCAAGTTGTCAAGCATAATGCGAGTATTTCAGAAAGGAGAATGGAGCGAACTAGACTGATTACACAAACTACAGCCGATCAGAATACCAAAGCCTAAACCAATAGTTATGGCACCTATCACCGTTAGTTTGTAGTCGGGTTTCCCAAAGACTAGAATTATCAAGCCAAGCATTAGAGTCAAAAGCCAGAACACAACTACTCTTTTACAGAAGTTGCGTGATTTGGTGATCTTTGACTTCTTTAACTCTCTGCTTTCGCCTTTCATTCCAAAACTAGCCGAGTACTTTCTCTGGCTACTTGGCATTGTTGTTGGAAACTTCGTGGTTTGGCGTAACCATTGGGGAAAAGTTCCTTGGGATGAAAGGTTCAAATCGCCTCTGAAGCTCTTCATGTGGTTGCTAATATTCGCAGGCATCGGTCTACTTACCACCGACTATGTCGCTCCATTCTTAACGAATTTCTTACAAACCAATGTCAGTTACCTAACAGGCATCACAAGTTTCGTCTTGGGAACATTCTATGTATGGTTCATTTGGTCTGGCAACTGGAGCATTACCACTAACTACAAGTGGGTCTTGCCAGCGGTTTGCTATCTGATTACTGTTGCAAACATGTACGCCCCATGGATGACAGGGCTTCTTCCCTTCCTTCTAGCAATAACCCATTTGGGCTGAGGTTTAAGCCTAAAGCTCATAAAGGCTCACAATAGAAAAATAGCTAACTGCCGAATGAATCAATCAAAATAAGTTAAGAATGCAAACCGTTCCACGACGGTTAACAGAACCATAAACCACAAACACTAAATAAACAAGGAAACATGTTTTCTTCGAGGTGCGTTGTTTATGAGATGTGTTTTCTTTAATGGGATTAGTTGCTTTGCAGACAAAACACAAGTGTCTGACCGATGGAAACCAGACGAAAACGTCAAAAAGGAATATTGCGAAACAGCAACATTTGTCAGATGTCCTCGGTACCAAGCATTTGCACAATTCAAAAAAGAATAGAAATTAGGGACTCTACCGCTTGCAATTATAATCTTTTTTCATCAACCGTTTTTTGACAACCCTTCCAATCAACCGACAAGTTGACAGAACCAGAATGAAAAACAGTTAAATCTATAATGAATTATTATAGTCCAAGGGAGAGGTTTTTGAAAAAGCATATTCTTGTCTTTATGTCTCTGTCAACCTGGCTGTAAATAAGAATTTTTTTATATAAACAAAAATCGCGCATGTGATATCCTAAGATGTCAGAGCAGTATATTGAATTATCAAGAATCATTATTAACATCGCAATTGCCTTAATGGCTATGACCGTTCCGACTTATGCTTTCGCGTTTCCGCACTTGCGAACAGAGGCTTTGAGAAGTAAAGAAAGAATAGACAATGAACGAGAAGCTTTACAAGAAAAACTTAGGAACAAAGAATTTGCCGATTTGAAAGAACTAGAAGACAGATTGGCATCGTTATATGAGGAAGCGGAACAACTTACGTCAAAATTGGGAAAAATGTCTTTCAGAAATACAGTACTTGCTCCATTAGGCTGCTTTGGTGGAGCAGTAGTATTTGCATGCTACGGTCTTTATTATTCACAAAGTGGAGCCAATGCGTTTTTTTCCGTTTTATTAATCATATGCGGGCTAGCTCTCATTCTTGACGCTTTGAGATGTGTAGAAGGACTTGCGTTAAGACCAGAGGAAAAACATTCTGTCGATCTAGAATATAAGATCAAAACTACATCTGATTGGACTTCCTTTGAAATAGAAAGTGGTGAAAGGTGGGCTATCCATGATATTACTGTTCTTCAAGGAGATGACAGATTGATAGCCTCGCCCTACTCAAGTCCTAGAAAAATCAAGCTACAGAAGAAGCCATCTGATATTTCTCCCGTTGAAATTGTAATGAAAGCAACCATGATCATTCCAAAAGAAGAACTCTATTCAGACATTAGATACTTGATAGAAAAAGGAAGCTTGGGATCTACAGATGTGAAGATATTTTCTGGAAATACAGAAATAAGCTTTCTAAGCCACACAGGAACAATTCCTTTCAACCCTCATAATCCCAGAACATTTAAGATCCCAGTCAGTCAACACATGAAGAAAGCCTAGTTTTCTCAGGACCGCATCACAACGATAGTTGTGATCCGGTTCATCTAAGTCTCTAGCACACATTGTTTTTTAACAGCTTCTCCGCATTTTATTGTAGCCTCAAGATAATGCTACGCTACTTATATAACCCCTAATGGAGGCGATTGAGTGCAACGTAGTTTAGAACGCGTTACTGTCATAGAAAAGCCTCTGCTAGAACAAGCCGAGGCCATAATCAAGAAAAGCACTTCAGAACACAGAGGCCTCCTGATCGTAGGACTCTGCGAAGTAAGTTACAGGGGTAGAGCCAGCTCGAAACTAGAGGCGGGCGATCGAATAATTGTCGTAAAGGAAGATGGCGCTACACTTGTACATAGGCCAACGGACTATTCGCCTGTGAATTGGCAGCCACCTGGATGTCTGCTTGAAACTAGACTGCAGAAAGATGGCCTTCTGTTGACGGCGGTTCGACGTAGGCCGCGGGAGGCTCTTCGAATCCTCTTCAGACGAATATATTCAATAAGCGTTCTGAACCTTGTTGACAGAGGCGATTTCTCTCTTTTCGCAAGCGAGGAAGAGATGAGGGATGCCATCAAAGCTGACCCGAATCTCGTAGAAGATGGTCTGCGGATCATCAGCATAGAGAAAAAAGTTGAACCAGGATTTGTGGACCTATATGGAATAGACGGCCAGAGAAGACTGGTGTTGATAGAAATAAAGAGGAAGACCGCGGGAAAGGATGCGGTACTACAACTAGCGAAATACTTGGAAACAATCAGGTCTTCAACCAATCGAGATGCTAGAGGCATACTCGTAGCGCCGGATATCGCCAAAGGGGCTCAAGCCTTAATAGCAACATTGAAACTGGAGTTCAAGCCGTTAAGTCCCAGAAGATGCGCTGAAGTTCTCAGCAGAACGAAAACGGCAAGTATTTTAGATTACCTAAGATAATGTCTAACAGCTAAGAAGGGTCTCAAGGTGAAGGAGGAAGAGGGGAGAAAAAGGTACAAGGAGGTTGAAGATCTTCCGGGTGTTGGTCCAGCCACGACTGAGAAACTTAAGGCCATGGGCTTCAGCACCGTTGAGTCGCTCGCCATCGCAACGATTCGGGAACTTGTGGCAACTGGGATTGGTGAAAAACAAGCTGCAAAGATGATTAACGAAGCGAGAGACTCGATCACGTTAACCTTTCTACGTGCCGATGAGCTGTTGAAGATGAGGGAAAACGTAGCCCGACTGACGACCGGAAGCAAGGTTTTGGATGAACTGCTCGGCGGCGGACTTGAGACGCAGACGATAACGGAGTTCTACGGGGAATATGGGTCGGGTAAGTCGCAGATATGCCATCAACTCTGCGTCAACGTACAGTTGCCAATTGATCGGGGAGGTCTTGAAGCCAGCGCCCTGTATATAGACACTGAGAACACCTTAAGGCCCGAGAGAATTGTCCAGATGGCGACGCATCTTGGTCTAGACCCTCAGAAAACCGTTCGAAACATAATATACGCGGAGGCCTATAACTCGGATCATCAGATACTCCTCTTGGAGAAAGCGGATGCAAAGATTAAAGAGAATAACATCAGGCTGATCATCGTCGACTCGCTTACGGGCCATTTCCGGAGCGAGTATCTGGGCAGGGAGACACTGGCGGAAAGACAGCAAAAGATCAATAAACACATGCATCGACTCATAAGACTCGCCCAAGCTTTCAATGCCGTGGCTGTTGTGACAAACCAAGTTATGGCTAAACCGGATGCATTCTTTGGAGAAAAGGTCGAGGCTGTTGGCGGACACATCGTAGGCCATACAAGTCACACCCGGATCTTTCTCAGGAAGGCTTCGGGAGGCCGCGTCAGAATCGGGCGACTCGTGTCCAGCCCGTATCTGCCTGAGGGCGAAAGAGTCTTCAAGATCACAGAGGACGGTGTAGAGGACGTTGCCGAGGGCGAATAGAATCCTAAAAGACGAGATTAATGCTTTCTATTCAATCAATCTTCATTGAATTGTTGAACTAGGCTTGAAATAGCAGAAGATCAATTGCATAGAGTTCAAGAAGGAAGTCGCAGCTCGGGCTGGCTCGTCGTCACGTCTTGACTCCACATTCAGATGTGAATGGGATAATACCTTAATGTATTGAGAATGCCCCATAGAGTAATCCAAGTCAAGAAATACGCGCCTATGCCTATAGTGTACAGCCTTGTAGAGCTGATTGTTTCATCTATTTTTAGGATGTAATGGTAGAGGATGTAAGAGGCAAAGTACAGTGCAACTCCAAAGACTAGACCATATATTTCGATTAAGTTTAGAATGGCACAAAGCACAGCTGCTACAACACCTAGTAGAAACTTTGTCCAATAGACGGTGTCAGCAGGCGTTCGCATAAACTTCTTGAGGGAAGAGATCGACTAAACCTCCAGAGCTATTTTTCTTATATTAACGGTTCAAGGTTACTTTTTATAACTTTGCTTTGTCGCTAGGAAGAGAGATCTTGAAAAGGAGGACACAGACTTCTCAAACTGTGGTCTTGATTACTTATAAAGCTTTTAAATAGGAAAGCAGCAAGAATTATCTTAAAAGGGAGAATGTTCGATGGGACAGATTCAGCCAAGGGATGGAAAGACTTTCTTTATTCTAGGAAGCATAGGATCAATGTTGATGAGTATCGCTTCCATCTTTATGGTGATCTTTGGTTTCTACATGGTCTTCTTCGGAAGCGTGCCTTTCATGTATATTTTAGCCATAGTCAGCTCAATCGTCTTTGTGGTTGGCGTCTGCTTTGAGGGCCTTGGATACTACGGGTTTTACAGAAGTTATGGTGCACCTATGGGAATCGTCGGCTACATCTTCTCGATACTGATTCTGATTTACCTGTTCATTTGCACGATTCTGCCAACGGTTCAGCCAACTGTATATGGCGACTATATGTGGTTCTACACCTATTACACGCCGGCGATCATCTTCTACGTCGGAGGGCTAGTGCTCCTAGGGATTATGGAGATCATGTTTGGAATGACCCTGATATTCCTGCGGAACGAGACGGGTATGCCAGAGCTCTGTCTAGCGAACGGGATTATCTTGATAACGGCGGGAAGCTTCATAGCATCCTACTATGGCTCCATAATAGGATTTGTCCTATTGTTTATCGGTGGGGTCATCAACACGGTGATCTTCCTAAGGGCGAAAGTTTGAATCTCCCTTTTTGCGCCTGAAAGCATCTTTCAGGCTGATACGTGGTTCACAGCTATTCATCTCCACGTGTCTTAGCCTATCTTTGCCTCTAGCCGATAGATGCCCGTTAACCATAGGTACGATCGTAGAAGAATTTGACCATGAGTGAAGGATGCAGAAAGCGAAGGCTACGGCTTCTTCGAATCTCAGTCTATTGGGTGGCCTTCGAACAACTGTGAAATGAAGCTAGGGATAAACTTATTTTTCACTTGGAACTCACTTTTCTTCGGTGTCAAATATGAGCTTTGGGGAAGACTGGTTCAGGAGAAGGAGACGCTGGTCCATTTTCGATGAAGTAGATAGAATGTTCAAAGACATGTTTAAAGAGACCTTTGAGAGTCTACCTGAGGAATTGTACAAGGAACGCAAGCTTCCTGACGGAAGTATCGTTAGGACATTTGGACCTGTGATGTACGGCTATTCCATGACCATGGGACGGGATGGAAAGCCTGTGATCAGAGAGTTCGGCAACCTTAAACCTTCACGTTTGGGTCTACCGGTCACTGGGGAGCAGCGAGAGCCTCTGGTAGACACTATGGTAGGAGATCAAATTATTCAGGTGATAGCCGAGGTACCGGGTGTGGAGAAGACCGATATTGATCTTCACGCTACTGAGGATATCTTAACAATCTCCGTGGACACAGAGAAGCGGAAGTACTACAAGGAGGTTCAACTGCCGGAAAAGGTTGATCCGGATAGCGCCACAGCAACCTACAAGAACGGAGTCCTCGAAGTCTCCTTGAAGAAACTGGAGGAAAGGAAGCCCACACGGAAGAAGATGGGTATAGAATAAACTTCCTCCCTCACTCCTGCAAAATCATATACGCCATATTTCAGTTATTCTTCATAAAGAGATAAAGCAATGTATTGATGATGAAGATGGCGGCAGGCAAGTTCCAACACCATATGATTCGGGAAATCTTCGAAGAACCAAGAGTCATCCGAGATACACTGGGCCTCTGTAAAAGAAAACTTAGAAACGTCATGGAGGACATTAAGCCAAGCCGGTTTGGTATGATCTATATTACTGGAAGTGGAACCAGTTATCACGCAGGTCTCGCTGGACAGTACGCTTTATCCTCATTAGCAGACCTCACAACAAGTCTGATTCCAGCCTCAGAGTTTTCTACATGGATCCCCCCTTCAGCAAAGGACTTTCTCCTAATCGCTTTTTCTCAGTCTGGTGAGAGTAGCGACATATTGGCGGCTACAGAAGCCGCGGTCGATAAAGGAGCAGAAGTCTTAGCAGTGACTAATACCCAGGATAGTTCACTCGCAAAAACCGCCAAGTTTGCGCTGTTAACACAGGCTGGAAAGGAACAGGCGGTTACAGCCACGAAGACCTATGTTGCACAACTTGCAGCCATCTATCAGCTCTCCGTCGAACTTGGCGAAGGACTGAAAAAGATTTTGCAGATCGATCTAACTAAGCTAAGAAGTTCACTCGAAAAAGCGGCCAACTTTGTGGAAGAAACTTTGAAAACCCAAAATAGCGTTGTAAGGGAGATTGCAAACAAGTATAGGAAAAATAGTTTCTTCTTCTTGTTAGGTAGTGGCCCAAACTATGCGACGGCCCTTGAGGGGGCGCTTAAACTTAAGGAAAGTTGCAATATTTTTGCTGAAGGTTACGCATCTAGGGAGTTTCTGCACGGACCTATGCAGTTGGTTAATGAGAAGACGCCTATGTTTTTTATCGTTTCACCGGGCGAGAGCGTTGAAGAATGGGCGACCCTCATGAATCGTTTCAGAAAGTTTGGGGCCCCGGTTATATCAATCGCTTGTGAGGATAAGGAGATCGTTGAGAGTTCAACAGATTCAATTTTCGTTCCAAAAGGATTGCCACCTGTCTTCTCCCCAATGCTTTATGTAGTGCCTTTGCAACTATTCTCATACTACTCTTCGATCGCTCGGGGATTGAACCCGGATAGGCCTGAAAAGCTTTCCAAAGTGGTGAGGTAGAGGTGAAGGTCAAATCCATTCTATTCGACATTAACGATACCCTTTACGATGCTTCACTTCAGATACAGAACGCGAGATTGAATGCGGTTCGTGCGATGATTGAGGCAGGCCTACCAGTGGAGGTTGAGAATGGCTATCGAGTCTTGGATGAGGTGGTTGAGAAATACGGTGGCAATTACCCGAAGCTTTTTGATAAGTTGTTGGAAAGACTTGGGCTGAAATGGAATCCCAGAGTTATAGCGGCCGGCGTGGTTGCGTACAGAGAGACTAACTCGGTCTACCTGAAACCCTATCCTGACACTATACCGACGCTTCTTAAGCTTAGAGATCTGGGCTACAAGCTGGGCATCATATCAGATGGCATACCTGTCAAACAGTGGCAAAAGTTGATTCAGCTGGGAATCCAGCACTTCTTCCAGCACGTAGTCATCTCCGAAGAGCACGGATACAAATCGGTTGCGCCTGAGCTTTTCAGAGCAGCATTAACAGAGTTGGACACCAAGCCCGCAGAAGCCGTTTTCATAGGAAACGATTTGGAAACAGATATTTTGAGCGCTAATAAGGCAGGCGTCACCTCCATCAGAATAAGGAGAGGAAACTCAAGAATTGATGAGCCCGAATCTCCGGAGGCAAAGCCAAAGTACGAGATAAGCAAGCTGTCCGAGGTGTTTGAAGTATTGAAAAAGACAGAGGTCTTGACCCTCATATAACAACGTTTTTCTGTCCGACCTGCACCTTTGAAACATGGTTTTCGTCATGAGTTCCTCAGGGAGTCTACTGTACCTTTCACGGGCCGAAGTAGAGAAACTCAACATTGCCATGGGTGAAATCATTAAAGCTGTTGAAGAAGCATTCCTCGAAAAGGCAGGGGGGAGGACGGAGGTGCCGCCAAAACCCGGAATTCACCCCCAAAAGGATGCTTTCATCCATGCTATGCCCGCGTACATACCAGAGATGAGGTCGGCGGGTATTAAATGGGTCAGCGGATTTCCGGAAAACCTGAAACACAACTTGCCATACATTTCTGGTTTACTCATCTTGAACGACCTTGAAACGGGTTTCCCCATTTGTGTCATGGATTGTACTTGGATTACAGCCAAGAGAACAGGAGCAGCGACCGCTGTCGCAGCCAAATATTTAGCCAGAGAAGACTCAAAAACGCTAGGCATTCTTGGTTGCGGGGCTCAAGGCAGGAGCAATCTCGAAGCTTTGGTTACCGTTTACGGAAGCTTGGAAGAAGTAAAGGCGTACGATATCAGCGCAGAGAATTTGCGGAGGTATGTTGAAGAGATGACGACTAAACACGGAGTGAAAGTCACCCCTGTAGACTCACCTAAGAAGACCGTTGAAAACTGCGACATAGTAGTCACTGCTGGTCCAATCATTAAGAAGCCTCAACCGGTAATCGAAGCTTTATGGTTCAAAGATGGCGGTTTTGCATGCCCTCTAGATTTTGACTCATATTGGAAGCCGGAAGCCATGCATTCCATGGACAAGTTTTGCACAGACGACCATGAACAATTGAAATATTATAAGCAAACAGGCTATTTTTCCGACATCCCTCAAGTGTACGCAGACTTAGGCGAGATTGTCAGCCATAAGAAACCTGGCCGCGAAAGCTCTGATGAACGAATTATGTCAATGAACTTAGGCCTAGCTATAGAAGATATGGCAACGGCCATACTGATCTACGAGAAAGCAAAGAAAACAGGAGTCGGAACAGAGCTTCCATTGTAAGAAGGGGCTCGAGCTTAGATACAAATAGGTAGGAAGGTCCGTTCGATAAACGCCGCCTTTCACATTTTCTTCAGCTATGACGCCAATGCTTTCATCAGGCAGACATTAGGCGGTTCTTGCTCTTCAACGCTTTTGCATGACGCTGAAAAGCAGTCACTAAAAAATGACATCAAAATCTTTGAATTCATTCTTATATTGCTCGGTGAAGATTTTCATGTCTTCGACCTTAGAGCCGTACGGTCCCTTTCTAAGTAGCTTTTCTAACTCTTCAAGCCTTCTTGAGTCTCCTTCTGCAACAACCTCTACTTTGCCATCATCCAAATTCTTCACAAAACCTTTAATCTTCAGCTTTCTAGCGTGCTTTATTACATAGTAGCGGAAGCCCACCCCCTGAACCAATCCGCTTATTAGAATACGTACCCTTTTCATGATTTTACTTTCGTCTGACATAAGAAACATCTTTTTCTTTGTTCACTGATTCTTGATACTAAAAAATCTTTGGGCTGAGTCTCGAACAAAGGCGCACTCATCTCTGCGAGATCGCGTCCGTGTCCAAAATAGACAAACAATCATTTTATATTGTCCCAAAACGGATACGTGAATAGAGGATAAAATACTTGATTACCACTGTCGATAAGTTTTTTGAAAGCGTCTACGAGATTCTTGATAAAATCAAGGAGACACAGAAAGAGAATATTCTGAAGGCAGCGAACCTTATAGCTGAGTCGCTCGCGAAAGGAGGGCTCGTACATACCTTTGGCACTGGACACTCGGAGATGATCGCCGAAGAACCGTGGGCCAGGGCTGGAGGACTCGCAGTCGTTAACATAATAACTGGAAGAGACCTAACCACAATGTCTGGAATAAGTAGCTTCGTTGAAAGGATCGCGCAGTACGCTGATGCACTTCTGGCCTCTCAAGATGTAAGATCTGGAGACTCGATTATAATCATATCAAATTCAGGGATAAACGCTCTGCCTGTCGAGATGGCGCTGAAGGCGAAGAACATGGGTCTCAAAGTGATCGCGATAACAAACTTAGCCCACTCCAAATCCGCTAAAGCCAGGGGCTTTGGCAGACACCCTAGCGGGAAGCGTTTGTTCGAAGTAGCAGACGTGGTCCTCGATAATTGCGGCGTCCCCGGAGACGCTGTGCTTGAGATGGACGGGCTACCAATAAAGGGTCAGAAGGCTATAGGTACATCTACTATAACCGGAGCCTTTCTCATAGACGCAGTGTTGGCTCAGGTGATACAGAATCTTGCCGATAAGGGCGTGACCCCGCCGGTTCTTATCAGCGGAAACATAGAGGTCACGGACGAAGACAGAAGAAGGATGCGGGAGGCTATGATGAAATGGAAAGACAGGATGCCGGTATACGAATGGCTGGTCAAATACGAAAAACTGTATGGAGCTAAATAAATGGGATACAAAGATCCAATCGCAATCGTGAAGGGAAGAATACTCTCACCTATTCAAATCATTGAAAAAGGAACGCTGGTCATTGAAGATGGCAGAATCGCCGACATTGGAACAGAAGACGCGGTCGAGGTTCCGAGAGGCGCTGAGAAGATAGACGCTTCCGGCAAGATATTAGCTCCGGGCTTTATCGACGTTCACACACATGGCGCTGTTGGAAAGACTACACAAGAATCCTATGAAGCCATAAACGAAGTCTCAAAATACTTCGCCAAGTGCGGCACGACAGGCTTTTTCTCAACAACTTTTGGCTCTTTGGAAGAGATGATAAAAGGTGCGAGAGTCGCCAAAGACGCGACAAAGAAGGGCTTGGAAGGGGCACAGGTCTTAGGCTTGCATTTGGAGGGCCCGTATTTCAATCCAAGGAAGCCGGGCGCTGGAGACCCAAGAATGTTCAGACGCCCCAGCATAGAGGAGTTTGAGAAGATTCAGCGAGAATCAGATAGAGCTGTAAAGCTGATATCTATAGCCCCTGAGATCGAGGGGGCTCTAGAATTCATCGAATACGTGACGAAGAGGAGGGTTGTCGCCGCAATTGGACATTCATATGCGACATATGAAGAAGTACTGGCTGGGATCAAGGCAGGAATAAGCCACGTATGCCACACATACAATGCGCAGAGGGAGCTGCATCACAGGGAGCCTGGCGTGGTGGGCGCAGCCCTCTGCGAGGAGAGACTAATGTGCGAATTGATAGCTGACAGTTACCATGTTCACCCAGCAGCAATGAAGGTTCTATGGAGAGCTAGAGGAGCAGACCACATCGACCTCATAACGGACTCTACCACGCCAGCAGGGCTACCCGAGGGAGAATACGATTTTATGGGTCTCAAAGTCATCGTGAAAGATGGTAAGTGTGTCATACCTAGGCCGCCTGTGGGCAGTGCTTTAGAGGGGACGCCTGAGGCCGAGAAAGAAACGCTCGCCGGAAGCATGGCGACCATGAACGGCGACGTAAGAAACATGGTAAAGCTAGTCGATGTCCCACTTCAAGACGCCATCAAGATGGCTACCATAAACCCTGCGAGAGAGTTCGGCTTCGATGACAAGGGAAGGCTGGAGAAGGGAAGGGACGCTGATGTCATCGTGATCGATAATGGCCTTAACGTGTATATGACTTTTGTAGGAGGAGACTTAGTCTATCAAAAATAGATGCGGGTGTCCCGTAACTCCCCTTACTTTTTTCGCACCGTAAATTCTGGAAGCCCATGATATCATTCCCACACGCAGACAACCCCAAACGGTTTTGATCTGGTCCTTAAGCTCATTCTGGAACCTGTAGAAGAGAACCTGAGAATGAGGCGAAATGAACAGAGGGAATGGAACTGACAACACAAAGTATCATAGCCATAAAGAGTGGCAGAATAGCTACTCCTGTAGACATAGTAGATGATGGCGTAATCTTAGTCAAAAATTCAAAGATCGAAGCTGTTGGAAAAAAGGACAAAGTAACGATACCCTCTGGTGCTCATATCATAGATGCTAGGGCGAGAATAGTAACACCAGGTTTTATCGACGTTCATATCCATGGTGGTGGCGGAAGCGACATCATGGACGGCTCTTACGACGCTCTTAATGAGATATCTACATTTGAAGCTAGACACGGTACAACAGGTTTCCTTCCAACACCTTTTACAGATTCCCAAGAACGCTTATTGGCTAGTGTTAAGGCGATAGAAACAGCTATGAAGAGAGGAACTAGCGGAGGGGAAATATTAGGAATTCACCTAGAGGGCCCGTACATTAACATTGAAAGAAAAGGAGGTCAGCCACCAGAATATATTAGGAAACCAGATTTGGAAGAGTTGAGGCTTCTTCTAGAGGCGTCAAACAACAATGTTAAGATGATCACTCTCGCGCCAGAGGTGGATGGGGGATTAGAATTTGTGAGAAGAATCGTTCAATATGGTATAGTGGCCTCTATAGGACATTCAAACGCAACTTATGACGAAGCTCTCAGAGCTGTAGATGCCGGTGTAAGTCACGCATGCCACGCTTACAACGCGATGAGAGAGTTTCACCACCGGGAGCCGGGTGTTGTAGGCGCCGTGCTATCGTGCGACGAATTGACTGCTGAGTTGATAGCTGATGGAATACATGTGCATCCAGCGGCAATGAAGATATTGGTAGAATGCAAGGGAACAGACAGGATAATTCTAGTGACAGATGCTGTAGTTGGAACGGGCATGGAGGGGAGATATAAGTTGGGTGGGAGGGATGTAGTCATAACCAAGAAAGACTCTAGATTTCTGGACGGTTCTCTCGCGGGAAGTGTCTTAACTATGGACTCTGCTGTCAGGAATATCATGGGGTTGGTAGGCGTCTCGTTGCAGGACGCTGTCAAGATGGCTACTGTGAATCCGGCTAAGAAGATAGGCGTTTATGACAGGAAAGGAAGTCTAGAGGCCGGTAAGGACGCCGACATCACGATCGTTGACGACCAGCTCA
>Ga0315280_10006719_pt1 | contig 15740 bp, 19 predicted proteins | sample YL17G06_40_MG_FD_203697 | JGI IMG/M metagenome (GOLD analysis project Ga0315280, IMG submission 203697) | Sediment microbial communities from Yellowstone Lake, YNP, Wyoming, USA - YL17G06_40 | ecosystem: Environmental > Aquatic > Freshwater > Lake > Sediment | place: USA: Wyoming | collected... | reverse complement strand
TTAGCCGTCGGTAATCTGGCTTTTTGTGTTTTTTAGGTATCCATAATCCTTCAGTGATCATTATCTGCCGGATGGTCTTTGGATCTTTCTTAATACCGTGTACTCGATCTAACTTCTCTGAAGCGTGGGTGGGCTGGAAATCAAAATAATGTCGGTGTAAGAGATTTATTATCTGCTGCCGTTCTTTCTCTGGCATTCTTCTATTGCTTGACTTGCCTCGGTTACCATGGATGAGTCCCTGAGCTCCTCTTTCTTTCACTTGGTTTTTAAGATTGTAAATCTGCCGTTCAGTGAGGCGGAGAAGTTCTCCGGCTTTCTTGGCGGTAATCTCTTTCCTGATTGATCTTTTAATAACCTCGTATTTGTTTAAATCTTTTTGGGACATAGAAATGTAAGTCATAGTAGTAGAATGGTTAATTATTATATTTCCATTCTACTACACCCTGAAATTTCTATTTCCCGCTACCCTGAAATTATCATTTCCTTTCTACATACTTCTAATTTTATTAAACCCGTGCTAAAAATCCCAAATCCCAAGCTCCAAGCATCAAATAAATCTTAATTTTCAAAATTCCAATGACCTAAATAGTTTTGGATTTTGGTAATTGGGATCTCGACCATTATTTGGATCTTGAAATTTGGTACTGGGAATTTATTATTGTATTATTATAAATTTAAAAAGGGGGATGTAAAACTTACTGATTCTTTTTAATAATTTTCTCCAAGATATTTTTGGGTACTTCTTGATAATGGTTAAATTCAATATTATGACTTCCCCTCCCTTGGGTTAAGCTTCGTAAACTAGTGGCATAACCAAACATTTCACTTAAAGGAACAAAGCCATCAATTACTTTAATGTTGCCGCGATCACGCATTTCATTAATTTGAGCCCGCCGAGCATTCAAATCACCAATGACATCGCCCATATAATTTTCTGGAGTAATTACTTCAATTTTCATAACCGGCTCTAAAAGTATGGGGCTTGCTTTCTTAACTGCTTCTTGCAAAGCAATAGAACCAGCAATTTTAAAAGCGGCTTCTGAAGAATCAACTTCATGATAGGAGCCGTCATAGACTGCCACCGCTAAATCAATTAATGGGTAACCAGCGATTACTCCATTATCCATTGCTTCTTTTACCCCTTTTTGAATGGCCGGGATGTATTCTCTGGGTATAATTCCACCTTTTATTTCGTCAATAAATTCAAAACCCTTGCCCCGCTCTCGCGGTTCAACTCTTAGGAGACAATGACCATATTGCCCCCGGCCGCCTGATTGTCTAATGTATTTACCCTCGGCCATTGCTATTGCTTTAATCGTTTCTTTATAAGCCACTTGGGGGCGGCCGACATTAGCTTCAACTTTAAATTCTCGCTTCATTCGCTCAACAATTATTTCTAGATGTAATTCACCCATGCCGGAAATAATTGTTTGTAATGTTTCTTCGTCGGTCTTAATTTTGAAAGTGGGATCTTCTTCGGCTAATTTTGATAATGCCAATCCCATCTTTTCTTGATCTTGTTTGGTTTTTGGTTCAATCGCTACGGAAATTACTGGCTCAGGGAAAATTATTGATTCTAAGATAATTGGTTTATTCTCATCACAAAGAGTATGACCAGTTTTTGTTGACTTCAAACCTACCACCGCGGCAATTTCACCAGCATAAACTTCCGTAACTTCCTCACGATGGTTGGCATGCATTCTGACAATTCTGCCAATTCTTTCTTTTTCATCAGCTGAGGAGTTATAAACATAAGAACCCGCTTTTAAGGTACCAGAATAAACTCTAATAAAACATAATTTACCAACGTAGGGATCGCTAGCAATTTTAAAAGCTAAAGCAGAAAATGGCTCATCGTCAGCTGCTTGCCGAATAATTTTTTGTTCAGGGTGTTTTGGGTCAGTGCCTTCAACTGGTGGAATATCAATAGGGGAAGGCAGGAAGTCACAAACCGCATCCAATAAAAACTGGACGCCTTTATTTTTTAAAGCACTACCACAGAGAATAGGAAAAATTTCACCTTTGATTACCGCTTTTCTCAAGACTCTTTTTAAATCACTAATTCCTATCTCTTTGCCTTCTAAATATTGGTGCATTAACTCTTCGTCGTTTCCAGCAATAATTTCTACTAATTTGGCGCGATATTCTTCGACTTCCTTTTTCATATTTTCTGGTAGCTCTTTTTCTTCAATTTCTTTACCTAAATCATCTTTATAATAATAAGCTTTGCGTTTGAATAAATCGATTATTCCTTGAAAAGTTTCCGCTGCCCCGATTGGTAATTGCAAAGGAAGGGCTTTTTTAGTTAAGCGTTCAGCAATTGATTTTAAATCATTATAAAAATCTGCACCCAGCCGGTCCATTTTATTAATAAAACAAATTCTTGGAACACCAAATTTTTCTGCTTGATGCCAAACGGTTTCTGACTGTGGTTCAACACCAGCCACCCCATCAAAAATAACTACTCCCCCATCTAAAACTCTTAAGGATCTTTGGACCTCAGCAGTAAAATCAATATGTCCTGGCGTATCAATAATATTAATTCGGCAATCCTTCCAAAAACAAGTGGTGGCAGCACTAGTAATCGTTATACCGCGTTCTTTTTCTTGCTCCATCCAATCCATTTCTGCTTCACCTTCATGGACCTCGCCCATTTTATGTTTCTTGCCAGTATAAAAAAGTACCCGTTCAGTAACGGTGGTTTTCCCGGCATCAATGTGAGCAATGATACCGATATTCCTGGTTTTTTCCAAACTATATTCACGTGGCATAAAATAAAAAAATTTGAAATGCTAAAATTGTTATTTTATTAATAATTAATCAAATAGATTTTAAGCGTTTAATCTAGAATCAATCCGTTCTAAAGCTTGGGCGGTTAAATTTTCTACTTCAGTTTTTGCGCTGAGATAAAAAACGTCTTTTTTGTCAGGATAACTCTCTAACAATTCTTTTAAATGGTCAGTGCCAGCTTTAATAACTCCTAAATCAGAGTCGGGATTGTCAAGTAATTCTTTTAATTCCTTCATTGCATTTTTTATCATCCCTTCAGCGCCCGCTTCCTCAATAGTTGGCTCAATAAATCTTTCTTGTTCCATATAAAATTATGTTTTATGATTAATGATTAATGTTTTATGATTCATGATTCATGATTTATAATTTACGCAAAGTGAGCAAAAGCTTTGTTGGCTTCTGCCATTTTATGGACATCTTGCCGCTTTTTAACGGCATCACCTTCGTTTTTGGCAGCGGCAATCAGTTCATCAGCTAATTTCTCTGACATTTTTTTGCCCTTTTTCTTTTGGGCGGCTTCAATAAGCCACCGATAAGCGAGGGCTAACTTGCGATCAGCGGAAACGACTATCGGCACTTGATAATTAGCACCACCAATCCGCCGACCCTTAACTTCCAAAGTCGGAGAGACGTTTTTCACCGCCTGAGAAAAAATTTCCAATACTTCTTTACTGGTTTTTTTACTAATAATATCAAAAGCTTGATAAACAATATTTTGAGCAACTGTTTTTTTACCCCGCTCCATTATTTTATTAATAAATTTAGCAATTTGAATACTATTGTATTTTGGATCAGGTTTAATTATTCTTTTAGTAGCTCTTTTTCCTCTCATAAATTTATTTTTCCATTATTGGGGTTTCGCGTTGTGGTGAGCCTTTTTCCTTTTTTGCTCCATACAAAGATCGACCTTGTTTTCGTCCTTCAACTCCCAGGGTATCATAAACTCCCCGGACCACGTGATAACGAACGCCTGGCAAATCTTTAACCCGTCCGCCCCGAATTAAGACGATAGAATGTTCTTGTAAATTATGGCCAACGCCGGGGATGTAGGCGGTCACCTCCATTCCATTAGACAAACGAACTCTGGCAATTTTCCTTAAAGCTGAATTTGGCTTTTTGGGAGTGATGGTAGTTACTTTAATACAAACGCCCCGCTTATAAGGACTGCCTTTTGGTAAAAGTTTTTTCCGTCTTCTGATGGTATTGATGACAGTTGTTAAAGCTGGTGTTTTTGACTTTCTTTTTGAAGTCTTTCTTGGTTTTCTTCTTAATTGATTTATTGTTGGCATAATAAAATTTTAAATATATTTCAGACTAACATAAAAAAAATTATTAGTCAATAATATTGGAAATAAATGATAAAAAACTATTAAATAAATGATTAAAGATTCCTAAATTTAAAAAATTATCAAAAATAATGAAACTCAATAATAACCAAGGACCGTATTGACTAAAAGTATATTTAAACTTAATAAATCTATCAGGTAAAATTGAAAAAAGAATTTTTGACCCATCTAAAGGTGGAATGGGTATTAAATTAAATATTCCTAAAGAAAAATTAATAATTACTAGAAAAAATAAAAATATTATTAATAAATTAGCGCTACTTAAGTTAAAATTAAGACTGATAAATTTCAGAATAAAAATAAGGATAACCCCGGCAATAATATTAGACATAGGCCCGGCTAATGAAACTAATAAAACATCACGCCGTGGCTTTTTAAAATTATCAGGATTAATTGGGACGGGCTTACCCCAACCAAATCCGGCAATAAATAGCATCATTAAACCCAAAATATCTACATGAGCAAAAGGATTAAAAGTTAGTCGCCCATATTCTTTGGCTGTCTGATCACCAGCGAGATAGGCTGAAAAAGCATGACTAAATTCATGAATAGTTAAAGCAAATAGAATTGTAAAAAGATAAGCTAAAAAAATAAAGGGATTTTGAAAAATTAAACTTAGCATCTTATTGACTTAAATTAAAAGGAGTGATAGATTATTTATATATTTTAGAAATAAATTATAACTTAATACTATTAAAAAAGCAAAATCTATGGCAAGAATTTGTGAAATTTGTGGCCGCGGACCAGTCAAGGGTATCAGCAAATCTCATTCTCATCAAAAAACGAAAAGGTGGTTAGGTATTAATATCCAGACAAAAAAAATTAATGGTAAAAAAATAAAGGTTTGTACGGCTTGTCTTAAAACTTTAACAAAAAAATTAGCGGGGTAAATCCTCAATAAATTTAGCTAATTTTAAAATTGACCCCTCTGCAAAATAATTGCCAATTATCTGCATGCCGATTGGCAATTTTTGTTTAGTAAAACCAATTGGCAACGAAAGCGCCGGCAGCCCAGCAATATTAACGGAAACAGTAAAGATATCTGATAAATACATGGCTAGTGGATCGTTCACTTTCTCGCCTAATTTAAAAGGTGGCGTCGGTGTGGTGGGCATTATTAACAAATCAACTTGCTGAAAAGCTTTTTGAAAATCATTTTTAATTAATTGCCGCACGGCGACTGCTTTTTTATAATAAGCATCTTTATAACCAGCTGAGAGAACAAATGTCCCCATAATAATTCTTCTCCTGACTTCAGGACCAAATCCTTGACCACGATTTTTTTGGTAAAGCTCCCAGAGAGTTTTGCCTTCATTCAAATTTTTACCATAACGTAAACCATCATAACGAGCAAGATTGGCTGAAGCTTCAGCCGGCTGGATAATATAATAACACGCCAAGGCATAATCCAACGATGGCAAACTTATTTCCTTAATTTTTAATCCTTTATCATTAATCGTTTTAATTGTAGCCTCAATGGTCTTAGCAATTTCTCTATCTAACCCTTTATCAAAACATTCTTTAACTATTCCGATACTTAGATTATGGGTTATCGGTCTTAGGTTATTTTTATAATCCTCCACTTTTTTATCCAAAGTTGTTGAGTCTTTTGGATCCACTCCGGCAATTTTTTCTAAAACAATTGCCGCATCTTCAACATTTTTTGTTAATGTTCCCACTTGGTCTAAGGAAGAAGCTAGCGCGATTAAACCCCAGCGGCTAACTCGGCCATAAGTCGGTTTTAACCCAACCACTCCGCAAAAAGCCGCAGGCTGACGTACCGAACCGCCAGTGTCTGATCCCAGAGCAAAGACACATTCATCAGCTGGCCCAGAAACTGCGGCAGCTGAACCCCCAGATGAACCACCGGGTACTCGAGTAGTATTCCAAGGATTTTTTACTGGACCAAACCCAGAATTTTCATTGGAGGCGCCCATGGCAAATTCATCACAATTGGTTTTACCTAAAATAACTACCTCTTCTTTTTTTAATCGTTCAATAACAGTCGCATCATAGACAGCAGTATAATTTTCTAAAATTTTTGAAGCCGCAGTTGTCCTAATATCCTTAGTCATTATGACGTCTTTGACAGCGATTGGTACGCCTTCTAAGAGTCCAATTTCTTTTTGGGAATTTATTTTTTGGTCCACCCTTTTTGCTTGACTAATTGCTCCTTCTTCATCAACGGTAATAAAAGTATTAAATTTATTTTTTTTAACTTTAGTTAAATATTCTTTAGCGATTTCCAGACAGGAAAATTTTTTTTGCTTCAAGCCTTCATGAATGTCTTTAATTGTAAAATTTTTTTCAAGCATAATTATTTTCTGTCAAAAATTGATTTAGTTTTTAATAAATTGCCGCTCCGCTCAGCAAATTGTCCTAGAATCGTTTCTTGTTCTTCTTTAGTAGTTTCAACAACTGAATCTGATCGTAGATTTTTATTTTTTTCTAATTTAAGACCGCTCGGCTTAATCTTCACTTCTTGCAATTTTTCCACAAACTCTAAAATTTCACTCAACTGTTTTAAGTAAAGCTTTTTTTCTTTATCAGTTAATTCCAGTCTAGCAAGATTGGTTAAATGATCTAGATCTTTAGGAGTGAATTTCATAAGTTTATTTTATAATCAAATTCTACCGCCTCTGAATACTTCTCAGGCGCTGGAAATCTTCTCCCCGCGGCTGCAAAAATTATTCTATCAATTTCATTATCACCTGTTGCCACCCATCTAATAAATCTCATTAAATATTCCCTTGCTACTGCCATTTTACTAGGCTTTTCGGATTCCGGTCCATAATTTATTTCTTGTTCAATCATTAAAAGTTGGGTACAGTATAAATTTACTTCCCATTCATCAAATTTCATTGAAAATTCTATTTCATCATCAACATCTTTAAATAATGATGGATCTTTACCATTAAAAATTTCTTCAAATGTATAATAAATTTTTTTAAATCCCTCTGGATTACTCAATCTCTTAATATATAAGTCTATTAAAAGTCTAATGTGGGTTGGGTTAAATTCTTTTTTACCAGGAATTACCATACTAACCGCAAAATCTTTAGGTGATATTTTCCCTGTGTGAGTTACAGCAATTTCAACTCCATTTTTACTTGTATAAATTACTCTTCTTTCCTCTGGATTTAGTGTTAATAAATCTTCCATTAATTGTGACATTTCCATAAATTTAAAATTAATAATCTTTTCTAAGGTAGGAGGAGAAATGTCACGCTAACCTTTAAATTATTTTTATAATAATTTGTTATTTATCTTTTTTTCTAAGTCCATAAATCTTTTAATCGATAAATCTAAATATTTTTTTTCTTTATCAATCCCAATAAAATTTCTTCCCAATTCATATGCAACAATCCCCGTAGTAGAGCTACCTGTAAATGGATCCAAAATCCAATTTTTTTTATTAGTACTAGCTAAAATAATCCTTTTTAATAGTTCAATTGGTTTTTGAGTTGGGTGTTTGCCAAATTTCTTTTCACCATTTTTAGGAGTACCGATTGCCCAAACCGATCTCATTTGTTTATCTGGATTCTTCAAAAAATCATTTTTGTGCCAATTGCCCTTTTTCATTAAATCATAATTATATGTATGCTTAGCTTTTTCATCTTTTTTAGCCCACAATAATGTTTCATGACTGGCAGTAAAATACCTTCCGCTAAGATTTGGTGAGGCATTGGGTTTATACCATATTATATCGTTCAAAATTTTATAACCAAGCTTTTGCAAAGCAAATCCGCATTGATAAATTGAGTGGTAAGTACCGCTGATCCAAATTGTTCCATTTGGTTTTAATACTCTTTTACAAGCTTCAATCCATTTTAAATGAAAATCAAAATCACCTTCAAATCCCCTGCTTTTATCCCAATCACCTTTATTTACTGATACTCTTCTGCCTGCATGAACAGTAAATCCCCCGTTAGAAAGATTATAAGGGGGGTCAGCAAATATCATATCCATTGATTCTTTCTTAACGGTTTTTATAACCTCAAAAACATCTCCTAAATAAAGGTTGAATTTATGTTGCTTGTCTTGAAAATATGGTTTCATTATTAATATTTATTAAAATAAAAATTAGTAAATTTATATATATCTATTATGATTTATTTCATGAAAAGGCGAACTATTAAGCTCAGGCTTTACTTTCACAGAGGCAGATTTGCAATTTGGGCACTTATAATAAGCTGGATTTCACAAGGATGTATTCTAACCAGATTTTTATCAACATCCCAACAGCATGAACAGAAAGGCCCATCTTTTTTACTTTCAGATTCAAGCCAATAAGCATTATTCTCGTATTTTAGATTTTCTTTAATTTTTAATTTTTCTTTTAATTCTCTATTTTCATCACGTAACTTACTGTTATCTTCTATTACCTCCAAAGCTTCTGCTTCCACATTTAAAATCTTCTGATAAAGTTCTATATTATCAACTTGTTGAATTGTTTTCGCTATTGATTTTATATCGTCTATAATACTCACAATATTTTTGATTAATGATTATTTCTTTTAAATTATCCTTATTTTAAACTTTTATTGAATATTTGTAAATGGCTAAAAACAAACAAAAACCCCGCGCTTTTAACGCAGGATTTTATTGAAATATTTTAATTTATCTGTGCTTTTTACCCTTTGCTTCAAGCATTAGTCTTTTTATTTCCAATCTTTTTTTTGTTTTATGAGAGTGGGATTTTTGCCTTCTGCCGAAAGCTTTACGTCTTTTTGCCATAGAAATTTTTTTATATTTGATTAATATTACCCTCACTTTACCACTTTTTTAACTAGAAATCAATTTGAAAATCAATAATGATATTCCACTCCATCCTTCACCCCCGGCGGCCTTAAACTCTTCCTAAACCCAATCCGATCTGGAGCATTTTTGCCTGTCTCCCACATCTGGCCGTAAATCACGGTAAAATCGCCGAATTTGTCGTTGATATCATCCAAGGCTTTATTTAATTCCCTTTTTTTTAACTTGTCTTCAAGGAAAGACAATTGGTTATTGGAAGGAATTAAATTGCTGACACTGACCGCCAGCATGGCGACTCTGTCTGGTAAATTAAAATTTTTTAAGACGCTAAAAGCTTTTTTAAAGATATCCCTGGTGGTAAAAAAACTGTCATTGGTTTTCAATGATTTGCCATAACCACCTCCATGTGAGTAAGACCAATACATTGAGAGGTTTTTTGCCTCCAAATTTTGTTCTCTTAAACGCCTGCCAGTCTTCTCACACAGCTTCATTAAAATTTTCCCCAGATATTCTTTGTCTGTAGTTCTTTTTGACATACAATAAGAATGGCCAATGGACTTGGGCAATATTTCCTCGTCATTTTTAACATGGTCTATCTCAATGCCATTAACATTAGCCCAGAGATAATAACCCATGATACCTAACTTTTGGCGCAAATTAGTAACTGGGTAATTTTTCAGATCCAGCAGATTATTAATGCCCAGCTCGTTTAATCTGATTTTTAATTTATCACCAATGCCCCAGGCCGCGGTTAATTCAACTTTTTCAAACCATTGCTCGGCTTGTTCAATATTTTTAATAACAGTAATACCATCTTTTTCACCACAATCAGAGGCAAACTTAGCTAAAAATTTGGTGAATGAAAGTCCTTGCGATGCCTTCAACCACTCCCCAACCTCGTTTTTAATCCTTACCTTGATTTCCTCGCAAATCTTCTTGGCTTCGGAAAAACTTTTTACCAAGCCGGTTAAATTCAAGAATGCCTCGTCAATGCTGTACGGTTCCAAGGTATCAGTATATTCTGATAGTAAACCAAAAATCCGTTCAGTGGTGGAACGATATTTATCCGGATGGTTTTCTAGGATAATAATTTGCGGGCAAAGCTCCCTGGCCAGACGAACCGTTAAACCGGTTTTAACTCCGAACTTCTTGGCCTCCATTGAAGACGCCAGAATACAACCATTATTACTTAGATAAGCGCAAACACCCACAGGCTTGCCTCTCAAAAACGGATTAGCCTGCTGTTCCACTGAAGCAAAATAAGAATTCATGTCGATGTGTAAAATTATGCGTGGCATAATTAAATTCCAAATTACAAGCACCAAATATCAAATAAATTCCAATTACCCAATATTCTAATATTAAAAACACGCCTCTAGCCGTCCCTTAGTCATGCTGGAGCGAACCGTAGTGAAAGCGAAGGGAGCGATAAGCATCTAAGGGCGGCAAGTTCGAGACCCTATCGTTTCGTCGGGATGCTCTACCCCTCCTCGCTCCAGGATGACGGACTGCTTCAACAATAAAGTTTAATAACTTGGTTATTGGTCATTATTTGTTATTTGGAATTTGGTGCTTGGTGCTTAAAAATTAGCCTTCATTATAAACCTCTTGAATCCGCCATTGCATAGTTTCCGGATCAAACCGCAAATTAAAGCAATTAACCCGATCATTTACCGAAAAATAAAAAATCTTTTTTCCCTCTTCCGCAGCATGATAAACTAAATTAACCTTATCCACCAAATATCTTTTCCCCCGCCATTCAAAAGTAAGTGGTTTAATTTTTTGCCCATGAAAGCTTACTAGGACTTTGATGGGTTCATTAACAAATTCGTACATATATTTTAGAACCGATAACCTATTACCAATAACCCTTAATTTATATTACTTCAGCGCTGGTGATTGGTTATAGGTTATTGGTTATCGTAATTATAACCCGAACAAAAACCGAATACAAGAGATTGACAATAATATCAAAATATTATTTCATTACCTTGAAAATAAATGTTCTTAAATAAAGAGGCAAAAAATGCTACCACAGTTGGCTAAAAAAAATGGCTGGGCCGTTTTAAAAAATGGCCTTTGGTTAAAACAACTTTTTATTTTTCAAGGGACCTTGGTAAGAATTGTCGAACTAAGCGGCAAAAAAACCAAGCCCTACAAAGTTGAGGCAGTCTACCCTGCTGCTGGTGAAAATAATAATTTAATTTTTGATGTCAGCGCCCAAGATCTTTTTGCCCTCCAACATCAACCCGGACAATTATTATTTGAACTTTTACAAAAGACTTCCTTTCCGGTGTGTATTGGCGGTTCATATATTTTGGAAATAGCAAAAATTTTTGAAGCGGTTTATAATTCACCACTAGGCAATGGCGTAATTTCCGAGCAAGGCCTAGAGCCACATTTTCCCTTTACTATACCGCAGGTGGTGGTAGACCACTTAATAAAATTTGACATTTGTCAAAGGGAAATAATCGATGGTAAAAAGAAATTAATTTTTCCCCAACTGATAAAAAGACCTGTTTAGGGTCTTTTTTTATAAAATGCTTATTGAAATTAGACGAGATAAAAAATAAAAATTAAAATTATCGCCAAAATAAACCGGTAGACTGCAAATCCAATTAAACTATGATTTTTCAAAAAATTAAGTAAAAATTTTAAAGCCAAAAGTCCAATAATGAATGAGCTTAAAAATCCAGCGAGATACACCAGCCCAATTTCACTCATTAAATTATTAAAACCTAAATCCAAAACTTGTTTTAAAGTGGCACCGAAAATTGCTGGGATTGCTAAAAGAAAAGCAAATTTTGCACTACTCTCTCTGGTTAACTTTTTACTCATCCCGGCAATAATCGTTATACCACTACGTGAAACTCCAGGAATTAATGATAAAATTTGAGCCAGTCCAATAAAAAGACTGTCCCCTAAATTTATTACTTCCAAACTTCTTAGTATTTTAACTGTCCTTTCTACAACAATAAATAAAATCCCTACTATTATTAAGCTGGTAATAACAATTGGGAGGCTTCTTAAATTAATCTCGATAAAATCGCCAAAAAAATAACCAGCCACTGCCACTGGAATTGTCCCGATAATAATAAACCAGCTTATTCGTTGATTTAAATCACGACGAAAATCTGGTTTAAAAATACTTAGGAAAAATCCTTTGATTAATTCTATAATTTCTTTATAAAAATAGATTAATAAAGCTAATAAAGTTCCGGCGTGTAGAATAACATCAAAAGTTAAATTATTAAATAAAGGGGAGTCAATAATTCGATGAAAAATAACCAGATGGCCAGTGCTGGAAATTGGTAAAAATTCAGTTATCCCCTGAATTATTCCTAAAATTATTGATTGGCTAAGATCACTTATCATGGTATAATATTTATAATGGTTGGTTGGCGTCCCGCCGCAGGCAGGACGCCAACCAACCTCCATTATCTTATTTTATGAAAGAAAAATATTATTATCTAATAATTCCCTTAATCGTTATAATCATTATTCAAATAATCAAGATAATAGTAAGAATTTTTCAAGGTAAATTTGTTTGGAAAAACCTAGTTGATTACGGTGGTATGCCATCCGGCCATACTGCCCTTGTAGTTTCTTTAACCACTTTAATTGCCCTTGATTACGGCCCGGATAACATCTTTTTTGTCATTAGTTTAATCATAACAATTTTAATAATTCGTGATGCCATCGGTTTTCGTCGCTACCTCTCAGACCATAGTAAAGCAATTAATAATTTAATTAAAGATTTGCCTGATGAATTAGAATACAAATATAAAATCCAAGAAGAAAAAATTGGCCACACCACTGGAGAAGTTTTAATTGGGGCAATTGTTTCAATAATTTTAACTTATCTTTTATTTTTCTATTTTATTAAATAATTTTTTAATTTTATAAGCAGGGATTCAAATAATTGAACTCCTGCTTTTTTTACAACTGACATTTCTCGAAATAAGCATTTCCCATAAAGCTATTCGAACTGCCTTACCTATTATTTATTTTGGATAAAAAATTTTTTTAGTAGGACATAATTTTTGTAATATACACTCTAAACATTTCGGTTTTTTAGCTATACAAATCTTTCTTCCATGTTCAATTAAGAGATAACTAAAATCTCCCCATTCTTTCTTATCTAATAATTTCATTAGATCTTGTTCAATTTTATTAGGATCACTATTTCTACTAAAGCCAAGTCTTTGACTTAATCTTCGTACATGAGTATCAACTGCAATACCCTCGACCTTACCAAATCCATTCATTAGCACAATATTAGCTGTCTTTCTAGCTACACCAGGTAATTGTAATAATTTTTCCATTGTATTTGGCACCCTACCATTAAAATCTTTTAATATTTTTCTTGCTGCAGAAATTATATTTTTTGCTTTATTATGATAAAATCCAGTGGAACGAATTTCTTGTTCAAAAATTTTAAGATTAGCATTAGCATAGTCTTCTACTGTTTTATATTTCTTAAAAAGAGTTTTTGTTACTGAATTAACTCTAACATCTGTACATTGGGCAGAAAGTATAGTTGACACTAATATTTGCAAAGCATTTTTAAACTTCAGAGCTATCTTTGCCCCGGAGTATTCTTTTTTAAGTAAAATTAATATTTTATCAATATTATTTTTGAACATAACTTTAATAAGTTTTTATTTAAAAATTTTGCCTGTCTCATTACTCCAAAAAAGTAAGTCTAAATATGACATTGGAATTTTTATCTTTTTAGAAAATTCTCTCAATTTATTTTCAGTATTTAGATATTTCTCTTTTGTAAGAGACTTTGGGAGTTCTTCGATAATACCAAATTTCATTAAGTTTTTTAATATATGAATATCTAAAATAGCTAGATTTTCTCCAAAGCCTATATTTCTCAAAAAATGGCTTGCTTCTTTAAAACCAATGCCTTTTATATTTCTTATCAGCCATTCCCTTGTAAAAAAAATATCTTTAGTATTTAATTTGTCTTTTATATAAATACTTTCATTTATTTTGAAAAATTCTCTTGCTCTAATAATGTATTCTGATTTATTGTTATAAAATCTGGCTTTTTTTAGATAAGGACGAATTTCATTTATGCTACCATTAAATAATAATTTATTATCTTTTAACTTTCTTATAATTTCATAGCAAATCTCTGCCTTTGACTGAGGAGTTAAAATACAATAACATAATTCTGAAAATATCTCATTATCACTTTTAGCCCAAGTTGTTTTAAAATATCTTAACCTTTTTAATATGTCGGATTTTTTTATACTGTATAACTTCTTTAATTGAACTATTTGATTATTGTACATTTTTTAAACACCTGTCTTTTAAGATTGCACCTAAATCTAAAACGTTTAATTTGCCATCTTTATTTATGTCTTCATTACCTAATGTTCCACAACATTCATGACAAAGATACATCATTTTTAAGTATTTTCCCATAACAATTCTAGGAATATCATATCTTCTTTCTAGACCATACCATTCAATTAAATCTTTATCTCCTTTGGATGAATTACAATTCCTACAAGAAGTCACAATATTATGAATTTCTTTAAAATGGCATTCTCTTTTTGGAACTATATGATCAACACTTAAATTTTGTCTACTACCACAATAAATGCATTTATTTTTATTAATTTTTAAATCTTCTCTTAAAATTTCTGACCACTTTATTATTCCATTTTTTAACTCTATAAATTTTTTCATCACAAAAGGATATTGCTTTCTTCCAAAACCTGCTGAACCAGAAATTAATTTAGCATATTCCCAAAATATTAAGTCCTTAACTGTTTTTATTGCTGGTGGTGGCATAAAATTAACTTAAAAATGCAAAACTTAAAAATTAAAATTTAATAAATAAAAAGTTTTGATTTTTGATTTATATTAAAGAATGACCTTTCATTTCATTAGGTTTTTTTAAACCCATGATTTTTAAAATGGTTGGCGCCACATCAGCCAGTACCCCGGCCGGCATGACTTTGCTTAAATCACTCACTCCCCCGGTAAATGTTGTTTTATCTTTAAATTCATTACCAATAATAATCAAAGGAACCGGCAGATTACTATGCTCTTTATCAATGCTCCCTGTCTGTAAATTAAATAAACCTTCGGCATTACCATGATCAGCAGTTAAAATCATCACCCCATTATAGGAAATAATTGATTCATATAATTTACCAAGACAATCATCAACACATTCAATAGCTTTCACCGTGGCTTGTAAATTACCGGTATGACCAACCATATCGGGATTGGCATAATTAACGACGATGAAATCATACATATTTTTATTAATTTCACCAATTACCTTATCCGTAATCTCTCTCGCACTCATTTCGGGCTTTTGATCATAAGAAGATACCAAAGGTGATGGTATTAAAATTCTTTTTTCATTCGGGAAAGCTTCTTCTTGACCGCCATTAAAGAAATAAGTAACATGAGCGTATTTTTCAGTCTCCGCAATATGAAGTTGATTTAAACCAGCTTTGCTAATTACTTTAGTTAATGGTTCATGAACTATTTCCTGAGGAAAAGCAACTTCTACTGGTAAATCTTTCTCATATTCAGTCATGCTAAAAAAAAGTAAATTTCTTAAATAACCTTTCTGCCTTGGAAATTTTTCAAAAGTAGGTAGGACGATGGCTTTCGTCAATTGTCTTGCCCGATCACCCCGGAAATTAAAAAATATAATAGCATCTTTATCAGTCACCCCTCTAAAATTTGATTGTTCAGGTGATTTAACCTGGGGTTTAAATTCCTCATCAAAGATGTTTTTCTTATAAGAAGATTGAATAGCTACCAATGGATCACTAAAATATTCAGGACTTTTTGCTTCGATAATTGCCT
>Ga0315280_10006718_pt1 | contig 15743 bp, 13 predicted proteins | sample YL17G06_40_MG_FD_203697 | JGI IMG/M metagenome (GOLD analysis project Ga0315280, IMG submission 203697) | Sediment microbial communities from Yellowstone Lake, YNP, Wyoming, USA - YL17G06_40 | ecosystem: Environmental > Aquatic > Freshwater > Lake > Sediment | place: USA: Wyoming | collected... | reverse complement strand
CTGGGATGATCAGCTAACTGAGGAACCAGGTGACTTTTTTCTCGTCCATTTTACATCACATCTCCAAACATGTCACCTGGTTCCTCAGTTAGCTGATCATCCCAGCACTCCCAACACATACCATCATAATCATTGTACTCGTCTTCAGAAATCTCTCGCCCACAAACAGAACAATAAAACTTCTCATTTTCATCTTTAGCTGGAGCGCTATTTTCCTCTTTTTTCTGCTTCTTCAAATGTATCACCAAGAACCTTCGTTTCACTCTCACTCACAAACTATCACTAAATTTAAGTCAAACACGTAGATTCTAAACATTTATGAATCCAATGTTCATATTTTTGCTCGAACTCACTTTGCGGTGTGCACCTTCCATTGCTCTAGACAGTAGTTTTATAAAATTATGAATTTTAATTGTTCTTTGTGATTGTTGGTGGAAAAAAATAGTATGTTGCGATTTCTCGTTACCTTTGCATGTGCTCTTTTTACAGTTTCGATTTTTCTACCTTTCCTCCAAACGTGGTGGGTCCCAGTCGAATTCCATCTTCCTTCTGGTCCTCTTGCGTCTATCTTCTGGTCTTTTAAGAAAACCGGGTGGTCGGCAGCGTGGTTAAGTGGTGGGCAAAAAGAAGTGTGGTTCGCTGATTATTGGGGGCGAGATGAAGCGATGATGTCTGCTTTAATCTTTATGTTTGGATTTCAGCTTCTCACAGTTTTGTGCTCTGTAGTGGCAATTTTTAGGGTTAAGCCCTATCTCCTCATTTTGTCAATGGGTTTTAATTTTTCCACAACTTTTTGTATGTGGCTTGTGAGCCACACACTAAACCCTTTATATAATAAAAGTTTTGAATCTGGTTTTTGGCTCACTTTTCCTTCGGCAACAGTATATCTTGTAGCTTTCCTTCTGTCTTGGAGATGGTTTCAAAATCGCATAGACATCATGCACGCTTCCAGCAAGAGTTTTGGCGGGCCCGGAGGGATTTGAACCCTCGCCAAAATGGAGATATGTCCCGAAAAACCCTTTTTCTGTTTGTAGTTCGCTCTTAGACTTTTATGAAGTCTTTAAAATGCGAGCGTTAAATTCGGAAAAATCCGGGTTCGTCTTCCTCTTCTTCGATGGTTGGTAAGCCTTTCTTTTCTCGCCAAAGGTTCCGCAAAACGATTAATTTAGCCTGATAGAAGTATCCTCCTTCGCGGAGCTCTTTCCGTTCCGCCGTTATGCTCTTAAAATCCTCGCCCATAGTTTTAGCCTGCTCCATCTGATAAAGCTCCTGAGCCTTCTCCCAAATCATAGGTCTCACCCAAGGCCAAAATTTACCAGGCTGCCTCTGCTTCGGCACTTAAGTAACGCTCCATAGTTTCTTTTTGAGAAAAATAGGGGCAAGCGTCTGATGTTAGCTGGTGTTGTTTAGCGAAGGCTCGGAGCATTTGACAGATCTTGTGTGTGCTTAAAGGGTCCTTTTGTCGGGTGTAGCAGACTCGTGCAGCCATGATTATCGGCAGAAAAGAAATGAGGGGACAGTTGGGGCAGATCTTAGGTTCTGATTGGGGCATTGTTTTCACCTTTTAACATGTTGCTTACCTCTATGGTTTACAATCAAACGTGCAAACAGTTCCGTTTTTTGGCTTATGCTCACATGTTCTGCATACGTCGTGCTTTTCCATGTGTTTGTTAAACTTTTTAGTTGCGTAATACCGCTTACAGATTGGGCAGAACTTCATTAAGACGTCGTTCATTGTTAGAGACCTCCAAGGCTTAAGGGAGAAGAAAAAGAAAAGGTGGGGCTGTTGTTTGCGTAGAAGGCTTTAAATTCTTTTTGGAGACTTTCTAAGTCTTCTTGGGCGTGTAGAAGCTCTAAATCGTCTGCGTTTAATTGGAAAAGCTCTAGGTCTTTTGTTTTTAGTCTTTTAAGCTTGTTTATTTTTGCATTTGGTTTTTTAATCTTATTTATTACTTTTTGAGGGTTTTCCATTTTTCACTCTCGCCTTTCTACTTTGTCGGCTTTTCTAAAAATGGGTTAGAGTCGCTTTCTTGTGAGAAAATAAACTGCAAAAACGGCGGATTTCACACATCCGTGCAGAGATGCGAATTTCTTATGTGAAATCTTCAAAATTTTGAAGATAAACTTTCAGTTTTCAGCGTGAATGAGGCATGGACCAGAACAAGTAAACTTTTGTTTACATCACAAACCAAAAGTGTAAGCTTTATTATAGTTGGTCGACTTTTTCGCTTAATCAGGGATTAAGATTGGACTTGAAACAGTGGGAAGAAGAACATGATAAATTAATAACTTTCTCTATCAAGAAAGTTGCTCATAGCGAAAAAATAGATATGTTGAAGGATCTCGTTCCCGAGTTTAAGGATCTGAGGAACAAAACTTATGCATTTTGGATACCTCCAGGGGACCCTGAGACTGCGGAAAAAAGCCCCATCAATAATCTTGGGACTCTTTTAAGTTTTTGCATATATGATCACATAATTGTTCCGATCTCCCCTGAACTTAACAAGGCTTCCTTCGCCTATAAGTATGGACTCTCGAAAGAACGTGGGTGCCGAGTTAGTTTTGACCAATTTCTTAATTTCGTGAGAGACGGAAAATTGAAACTTATACTAACAGCGCATCCCAAACATTACTCACAAGACTTTTTAAAACAAATTTTTAAAGCCTGTGAACAAGGAGAGGCAGGCTATTTTCCTCCCTCTACGTTTAGAATAGCGGATTTCTCTATTACTTTAAAAATGGCAAAACTCGCGATTTCGGATGGAGTCGAACTCACAAAAAAAGGATGGATAGAGATCGCCACAAGAAAACATCCAGAATATGGGTGGCATGAGTGTAAGAAGGACATCACAAAAACCCTTAATGACGTCGATTTAGAGGACTTAGCAAAAATTCAAGACATTGAGCCTTCTCAGAATGTTCTCAACATGTTGACGACAGATTTGCAAAGCTTACGGGTTTTAGGTTTTGAGAGAACTGCGCAAATTGCATTTAAGTGCCTCCAGCTCTGCCCTGAACTTGGGTTCTATGTGTTCAGCAAATACTCGCATTACTTAGTTGACCCTATATTTGTGGGATTGTTAGGGTTCAGCAACTATTGTAAAGAAGATATCCAAGACATGCTTCTTTTGAGGATGATTCCAGAGGATTTAGGTTATATTTGGAAGGACTTGCTTTCCTCCCCTCCCGCTTCTTCTTCGATCTTAAGTCCGCAAGTTACGTTGAATACTATTGAGTTATATGGAGACGAGTTAGTGAGGTTTGTTGATGTTCACGCTGAAGAAGAGCTGAAGGACAGCGTAAAGAAAATGAACACTTGCTTGGCGAGATTTGATGGTATGGGTGCCATGGAGAGTTTCGAGAGGTTTGATGAGATAGTCTCCGAAAGTTTTAACAAGGAAGTTCGCAGCCTCTTAAGGAAGGGACAAGTAACAGCGAATATTCTACAATTTGGAAAAAGTTTTCTTGATTCTTCGGCGAGGTTTACGCCCTTCCTAGCCGCGGCTATGGCCGCCACAGGTCAATTCCAATGGCTTCCAGCAATATTCTTTGGCTCTGTAGCTGCAAAGTATGCAGAACATAAACTAAACGAGATCAAGCCTGAGGACATAGTGAAGTGGTTAAGTGACATTTGGCCCTTCTCAGATCCAGGTCTGCCTATCACCTTGTGGTATGCACGCGAAAAAGTGAACCATCCAACCAAAAAGAGGCATCCGCAGAGCATTAAACACCCTTCTTCCAAAACAAGTAAACCTTCGTCTGCATTAAGAAGCCGCAGACTTTAATTAAACGTGCAAGCCTGTCGAGGCTGGCTTTCATTACTTCTTTTTTATAAAGCTCTTTTTTCCGAAGGGTATGTGGCAGAAAAAGTATTTCATAAAGCGTGCGTGACAATGTTTAATGAATGCTTCTCTCAACTTTTCTAAATCTTCATCGTTTAGGGTTTGGAGCTTATTCAAAACGTATTTCTCGCTTCCCAAAAGTTGAATGTTAAAGCCGAGCTGCTGCAGGATTTCTGCAATGGCTAAGGCTTCTTTTGGCGTTGGCTGCTCTGCTGCGATAACCTAAAAGCTTTCGGTCAAAATATGTTTCGTGCGCACATACGGTTTAAAGTGCCTTTTTGATTTTATCCAAAAGAGCTGCAATTTCTCTGCCTTTATCTGTTAATGAATAATGCGCCTGTATTGGTTTAGTTGTCACAACCCTTCTGTGAATTAAACCCTCTTCATCTAATTCTTTAATATTGAGAGAAAGTGTTCCCCTGCTTACTATCAGCTTTGTCAAGTCTGCATATCTCACCTCGCCCTTTTCATGAAGGAAAAGGAGTATTTTAACGGATGGTGTTTGCAGTAACGAGGATATTTTCACCATTCAAACCCTTGTTTATCATGAACTTCACTCTGTTGATAATACCATAACACGCAAAGCCGAACAAGGTTCAACCAAATGAATTATATCTTACATTCGCGCTTATCTTGGCGGCGAGATTTTGGAACCTGAAGTTCACATAGTCGAAAGATACATGCAATTGGTAAAGAAGTGCTTCACAATGACAAACATTATGCTTGAAGGCGGAAAAGAGATTGACCTATTGGCTTTTAACCCTCTTTCAGGGGAGAAATTTCACATTGAGGTAAGGATAGCAACTGGGAGAGGATTCCGTTTAAGGCTGATTGACACTCAGACAAAGAAAGGCCGCAAGCATAGAAGAGGCTTAGACACACTGAACGAGATCAAATTTTCGCATCCAACAGTTGTTGACGCCGTCATAGGAATCTTTGGCACTGGCGAATACAGGAAGGTGCTAGTCGTATGGAATGTTGAAGACAGCAGGGTAATTGAACAGGCAAAAAGCCTCTATCAGATTGATATATGGAAGATTTCGAACATCATAAGCCAGTTGACGCAAGAAGTGAAAACAAAACCATACAGAAACGATGTTTTAAGAACAATCCAGCTAATTTCCAGAAGAGTTAGCAAGTCCTAACTTCACGCGCTGATTTCCTTTTTACTCTTCTTTACCTGATGTGTTTTGTTTCTTCTTGCCGTTGAAGTTTTCTCTCCCGATAAAACTATTTTCATTTTCGCGTTGCGTGTGCTTTCAATGCTGCTCTTGTTCTGATTCCCTCTTTATCGTTGGATAGATATTTCCACAAAATGTCGAACCTTGCAGAGTATTCTCTTGAAGTTATGTTCTTGACTATTCGTTTCTTGCTTTTCTCGGCAAAAATGTGCAGTTGCGACTCCTTGAACGAAGTTAGCCAAACAACCCTTGTTCCGAGTCTTTTTACTCGTTCTACCGTGTATTTTTCAAGATCAGTTTCTGGAAATAGCTTTTGAAAGTCGGGTTTCACTTCGATGCAGACAATATTCCCTGCTTCATCGACAAGATATATATCTGGTTGAATATCGCCTATGAATTTCTCCTGTCTAACCTTTTCCAAGTTATAAATGTTCCAGTTAAGTGCTTGAAGCATTGGCAGGATGTAGTTCCTTTGAAGGTCCTGCTCTGTGGGTGGATTCTTCTTGTATCTCTGATGATCATGTGCATATTGTTCGACTATGATTTTCACTCGTTTCTTTGATTCTGATTTATTCAACAAGAGCCCTCAGTACCCTTGACAGTTCTCTCATTCATTGATGGCTTTTTCCAACGTAGCGACAAGAAATTCGTCCCCTGCAATCATCGGACCATTGATTTCTCTCCATTCACCAGACAGCCCGATTTTTCTGATATCTATCGCCTTGGAGAGAGGTTCGCGCTCTGGACTGATTTGGTGATCGAGACATATTAGATAGGCTTTCTTTGCTCCATTCTTTAAGTAGCCTTGTATTTGTTTTCCGGCCTTCGCGAAATCACGTTGTTTCAACGGATAATCGAAAACGGAAAATTTTAACTCTATTGCGATTTCCTGGTTATCGCCTATAGCTATGTCCGCTGCGAAGCCACCATACTTATGTTCTGTACGTATTGGATATTCAGTCATTTCTTTCTGTTCCATAGCCATTACAAGTTCAGCGTACATCGCGCAACGAAAATCTGACTCACTTATCATTGCCCAGTTGTATTTGCTGATGTTCTTTACAAAAGATTCACAGGCATCAAACAGCAATTTCTCGAGACTTGGAATGACCATCTTAATCACCAATAATTCTGAAATCAAAATTGTGTAACCACGTTAATCAATCTTACTTCATGCTAAAGCTGACTCGATTCAGAAAACAGCATCCCTTACCAGTAAACGTGTGTTGAATTTTTCGCCCTCGCTCATAACATTCTAAATTGGTCTTCTTTAGCTGAAATAAGCTCAAAAAAACGCGGATATTGAAGTGCGGGGGGTGGGATTTGAACCACCACCACAGTGGACACTGTACTAAACCGTCAACGATCCCCATGATTATCCCTCATTTACACGGTTGCGCGGGAATAGCGGGACAGAACCTCTACAAAAAAATTGAAAGGTCTATCACCGTTTGGGGAGGATAGGGAAGGTGTTCAGTAAATCAAGCTAGTAGCATACCGATATAAAAAAAGAGATAGTAAACCCTTAGCTTTTATCTCTCTATCTATCCCGTTTTGTGATAGACCCTTCTAGGTTTTTTGAGCCCTCAGCATAAGGAGGCGCTGGACCAAATATGTGAAACGTTGGGATAAAGTGAAAGCGAAACTCTGCGTTTGGCCTTTTTGCAATACGCTGAAAAACTAAGCTTAGTAACTGAAAAAGTCGACAGCTAACGGCAGGGTCTCTTTAAACTTCTGAGAAGCTCTTTTGGTTGAGCAAAGTCTTGGCCACATTTTCATATTCCTTACATGCTGAGGAAAAAACGCAACTTCAGCATCGCCCATTGATAAGTCTACTTATAGCTTCAAATCCGAAAGAGAAAAGTTAGGAGTTAGCACTGTCTTTACGTGACTAGACTTACCATAGTATTCAGGGGCGCAATCATAATAGATGTTACTTGCTTGATCATAAACTTCATATGCATGTAGCAGCGCAAACCATGCTTCTCTTTTCTTGAATAGTCTTTCTGGACCCACTCCGATTTTTTCGCATCCATACTTTGCAATGCCATACATTGAAGACCAGAATGCAGATATCATATACATTCTCTCCAAATCCTTCTGCTTTGTGCACTTCCTAATCTTTTGCAGCACCCTTTTGAAATTTTCTTCCATGAAGGTATGCTCGGGAGGAAACTTCACCTCAGCAAAATGGAAAACAGCTTTAATTGAAAATTCTATACACTCTTGGCATGCAGAAATTGCCTCAGGAAAATGATTCTTGTCAAACTGGACTTTTCCCTCATCAAGTTTGTTACACGCATGTGTCATGAAACTAAATCCCATATGTTTGGACATTTCAAAGATAATTATGACAAAAATACTGATAAATTTTTGGGCATCTCTCAAGACCTTTCAGTCACTTTCTGCCCAGTGTAGGCTGAGTTGGGTGATAGAGAGAAGATAACTAGTATTGAGTTTAGAACCACCAATCAGAAAAATCCTTTGGAAAAATTCATAAACTCCACGGACAATCGCCTCAAAAATTCCGCTATTAGTTCGTGTGGACGTGTGTGTGCACTCTTTCCGCCTGTTAATAGTCTCTCTGTTTCTTTAAGGAACATATTTGTCCCTCATGAAATATCCTAAAAGCATAAGTCTCACATCAACAAAATTCCTGAAAAAGGTTGTGTGACACAAACGAAGGTTTACTTATTTTGAGAGTGGATTGGCTTTTTGCGGCTTCTAACCGTGACTTTGAGTCCTGTGCCCTTCTCACGTTTCTTCATGTATCTTGTTTCAACCTTGACTATCTCTATGTCTTTCCTTGCATGTATATGTCTTAGGACGTCGAACTTCACTTTTCCGAGGGCTCTGAGTGTAACCCTGTCATCTGTCTGTAATCGGTTTTCGAGTTCCTTCTTCCATTTGCCGTCTCAATCGCAAAATATGGGAAGACCTTTTGGCTTTTCACTTTTTTTGGTTGGCATACAATCCCGTTGCTTTCTTTGCGTTGTGCTAATGCTATAATCTCTTTACGATTCTGATAAGCTCTTTTGGCTGAGTAACCATTTTGCCACATTTTTGGCACTTAGAAACTTGTAATGGTTCATACATGGGAATGAAAACTTTGACCTTGGGCTCTGGAGAATCTTGCTCAACGACAACCTTGTTTACTGAAACTCTGTTCCAATGGCGACAAGTTTGACAGCGCATTCTCAGAATTCGCATAAAAGATTTCCTCAGGTATACAACATACTCGCTATATCGTAGATAAAGCTAATTAAAGCTCGTAAGCCTTCATGGAATACGCAAAAGAACTAAGCCTCATAACAGAAAAAGTACACGGAAAAAATTTAGAAACTCAACTTTCCAGCCCAAACAGAATTTTTGTTTGTCTTATTAATGGATAACATAAAAAGAAAGGGGTAGTAAAGAGCGTCTTCATTTTTCCTTGCGTCTTCTCTTCGTTGAAGATGCATATTTTAGTAACATTAGTAGACCAATGCTCATCATTATAGATGGGAGTATGACCATAAGGAATACCAAGTATGTGGATATTGCCGGTATTATTGTTTCTGGATCTGTTATTGTTACGCTGAATTTTATGGAGCTGATATCCGTTTCGGCTGTTGCATTGAAAGTGTGCTGTGAATACCACGCTTTTACCTGGCTCTTCGTCCATATTGTTCCTTTTAATGCATAATCCAAGTGTATGGTAACGTAAACTATTCCGTTGGGAGGCACGTTGTAGGCTATGATTTTGTTGTCTAAGAATGTGCAAGTTGATGTTATGTCAATGGTGCGGTCGAGGTCTGCATAGACATGTATTGGTCTCGCGCCTTTCAATATGAAATTGGCATCTATGGAATAGACAACTGTTATGTTTAGTGGTTCAGGCCAAGTGTTGTTTACCAGTATGTTGAAGTAAAATTGTCCAGGATTGGTAGCGGTCAAATTGTAAAGCCCGGTTTTGCTAGAAGGCGTGAATACAGCTCTGAAGCTTTCAATTTTGTTGAAATCGCTGTCTGTTATCCATGTATTAATTACATGAACTGCAGCCACGTATTCGCTTTGAGTAAGCTCGCTGTCCGAAGTGAAAGTGTGCTCAAAAACGCCATCACCATCAGAATCTATTTGGACGGTAACGCCTTTTTCACCTGATAAGAGGGCATTCCAGTCAATAGAGTATTCATGGACTGTATTAGCCGACGTTGGAATGTCTATCGCCGTGAACAACGTAGTTTCTCCATGGTCGACGTAGGCAATTTCCAGACCATATGTGCCCTCTCCCGTCCCGATTACGCAGTGCCTGAGATCATTGTCTGGGGAGAATACAATGATCGTGCCTTCGTAATAGAACGAATGGGGAATCTCGCACTTTGTTTCTCCAGCTATCAAACCAGTGACTCTTCCATGGTTGTCGGAGATGTGCAGCTCACCTGGACTGCAGAGATTCTCATTGAGGACTATGGAAGGCGACTCGACGTCCAAATACAGATTGTTCACGTGTCCAGCTTCTGTCGGAACATCCGTGATCCATTCACCGTCTTCCAGCTGCAAAGCTGCGAAAAAGTAGTTTCGACCGTCATGAAGCAGGGTCAACTCACCCTCATAGCTGAAGGTCTCACCAGGATCAATCGTGACGTCCGTTTTGAAAGAGAAATCCTGAACGTAGCCTTCCTCGGTTCTTCCTCCAACGGTCACTGCATGCAAGCTTATCGGAAGAAGACCAACGTTCTTGATCATGAAGTTCGCGTTTATCTTGTCACCTTGATAGCAGGTGCCTTCGTGAGCTAAATCAAGTCCTTCAGTTAGTACCACGTTTGGGGCAGCTATGGAAGTCAATTTTTCTTCCGCTCTCAGAATCACGCTCTCCTTTTGAGGGGGATAGGAACACATGTTCGCCAACAGATCCTTGGATATAATATAATACTGGACAAGCTTGTATAAGTCGAACACTTCATCTACAATGCCTCTCATCACATTCAGGACTTTGCCTGATATGGTTGTGGAGACGCCCAAGTCGGCGAGTATTGAGGTGAGTATGCCACTATATTGTACGGTTATCTTGCAGGTGTAAATGACAAGCATCTTGAACGCGGCAAGACTGCCTACTGGGTTATCTTGGAGGTAAATCCCAATATCCTTTAGGGAGTTGCCTAGTTCCTCTAGATATCCCTTGGTCTGTGTCCAGCTGTCAAGCATGATTTTAGGTGGAACGCAGACTCCAACGAGGCCTCTGCAAACAACTGCATCTAAGATTTTCAGGCCCAACAACTTCCCATCACTCCAATCGTCCTTCAACTCGATTCTGATTTCTTCCCCGTCTGCTGGCGAATAGAGTAGCGATTGCGTTGCCCCAGAATACGGACCTATGTAAGGAATCTCCCAAATCTGATCTGTTATGTCATGCCAAGATTCTCCAGGCATTCTACTTGAAACCGTTATCTTATACCACATATCACGTCTATTTTGCAGATCGAATTTGATCTTGTCGAGGTATCCGACTGGACAGTACGCTACGGGCACGAAAAGCTTCAGATTCATCCATCCTTCCGGATATACAATTTTGAATTTATTGCAGACTGTGAAATCGGGCTCTTTGATATTGTTGTTTCCAAAATCCTGCCACTCGCTGAATGTTCCATGTTCATCGGCAGTTCTTGCTCTCCAATGATATTGTCCGCGGATCAAATCGTAAACTTGGATGGTAGCCAGGCTTCCGCTGTCAACAAGTGGGCTTTCTTTGAGACCTCCCTTTGTTTCGTCAAATTGCCCATTATACTCTGTAAGCTGTCTCAACTCTACTTCTAGCTTAACTAAACCACCATTGGGACTGCTAACTACGCCTGCGAATTTCACAGTGCTTTCAGCGATCATTCCTCCTACGGACAATTCCAATCCGCTTTGCCAGTATTGAGAACACAGTATTTGAGGCATAGCTTTGATTTCCAGAGAGATGTACACGCTGTGAGTCAAAGCGCCACTGGTTCCAGTCACAGTCAGAGTGTAGCTTCCAAGCGGTGCTGTTCCGTCGACTGTAACTGTTAGAGTTGAGGTCTCTGAGCCGCCGGCTGGTGGTACCACAAACTGAAGATCGAATGACGCCGTGACTCCCGACGGCATTCCAGATCGCGTAAGTTCAACAAGGTTATTGAATCCGTTAATCGAGGTTACGGTGATAGTTGATGTGCTTGAACCGCCTTGCTGAATGGTCAATGAATTTGGAGAAGCCGTGGTCGAAAAGTCTGGAGATTGTGGAGTTAGCCCAAGCTTTACGAGCCAAAAATCATAGTTGCTAACGCCAAAAGAACTTGTCGTGCCTCCTAGTGCGTATCCTCCGTCGCTCGTCTGCACCAAAGCAGGCCCCCAATCATTGCCTGTTCCTCCGTAGGTCTTCTCCCACTGCATAGCGCCCGAAGCGTCGGTTTTTACCAGCCAAAAATCATTGCTGCCTGCGCCAAAAGAACTTGTCTCGCCTGCCAGTGCGTATCCTCCGTCACCCGTCTGCAACAAAGCACGCACCTCATCATTGCTTATTCCTCCGTAGGTCCTGTTCCACAGTGCGTTGCCCGACGCGTCGGTTTTTACCAGCCAAAAATCACGGTCGCCAGCGCCAAAAGAATATGTCAAGCCTGCCAGTGCGTATCCGCCGTCGCTCGTCTGCACCAAAGCATACGCCTCATCAGTGCTTGTTCCTCCGTATGTCTTGTTCCACTGCATACTGCCTGAAGCATCAGTCTTTACTAGCCAACAATCCCAGCTGCCAGCGCCAAAAGAAAGTGTCTGGCCTGCTAGTGCGTATCCTCCGTCAACCGTCTGCACCAAAGCATACGCCCAATCATTGTTTGTTCCTCCGTAGGTCTTGTTCCACTCCATATTGCCTGAAGCATCAGTCTTTACCAGCCAAAAATCATAGCCGCCAGCGCCAAAAGAACTTGTCTCGCCTGCCAGTGCGTATCCTCCGTCGCTCGTCTGCACCAAAGCCCACGCCTCATCCCAGCTTATTCCTCCGTAGGTTTTGTTCCATTCTGTTGGCGCACGCGCCTCAGTCCATGGGTTTACGAGGGGGTATCGGTCTTTGTTGTTCGCGTCTATTACGTATGGGTGGTCCCATATGCCATCGCTACCAGTCTCATTCTGATATGGGCCGCTGTATAGGTCTACGTCGGTGTAGTCGCTCCAGTAGTTTCCGCCAGATGGATAACCGTCATCCCAAATACTGTAGCGGGATACAGAGATGTGGACCTGTACAGCATTGTCAATGAAGTTATTATGATAAATCCTGTTGTCATAGGAAGAATAGAGATAAAGTCCCCCTACGTATTGCGGATAAGTAGCATAGAGTGCCCATCCATTTTCTGCTACGTTATTGCCAGAAACATCGTTGTTGGAGCCGTCAAAGAGCTCAATGCCCCTCCAATTGTTTTCTGTTATGTTGTTCCCAGAAATGATGTTATTGGAAGAAGACGAAGAGAGGTCGATGCCTACGTTGTTTGCTGCTATGCTGTTGTTGGAAATGGTGTTGTCGGAAGAGGAACTTAGAAGGACGCCTTCATCATATGCTGTTACGTTGTTACCGGAAATGATGTTATTGGAAGAAGAAAGAAGAAAGACACCTGATCTTACGACAAAAACCCTTCTTGTTATGTTGTTGCTGAGAATGATGTTACTTGAACACCCCCAGAGACCGATGCCTCCTATGTTGTTTCTGGAAATGATGTTGTTGGAGGAATGAAAGAGAGCCACATCCCAATCCGAGTTTGCTAATATGTCGTTGCCTGAAATGACGATGTTGGAAGAGTAATAAAGTTCGATTCCATAAAGGAATGCTTTGATTTCCATATTCTTGATCGTCACGTTGCTTCTTAGAGATAGATATATTCCCTTGGAGAGAGTATCTTTAGTTCCTTCAAGGATGTAGCCTGCACCATTAAGAACAATGTTATTCCTCTCTATCACGATTGAGTCATAGATGTTAGAAGTAAAGGTATAAGTGATGTTGTCAACAGTGGAAATTGGTGCTGTTGGCGGGTCTATGCTCCCGTCAGCCCTAATATAAATCGTTCCAGATGCTTTGACTGGTTGAATGTTAGACGATAAAGCCAACATGCCAGTTAACAGTAATGTCAGCATTACTCCAGAAACAGGTTTCCTCAACAATTCCATCCTTTCTCCTACTTCAAATACAATTTGTCTAAAGATAAAAGTTACGGAAAATGCTCTATCGTCATTTTGTAGTTTGTGTGTGCGTGTGTGTGCGTGCACGCCTTTCGCAGTGTAATAGTCTCTCTGTTTCTCTATAGAATCCCTCATTTTATTTAATTGAAAAGCCTTACTTACTTGCCATTCGGCAAAGGTTAAAATGGACTATTTGGCTTTTCTAAGTTTTCGAAGTTTCTCAATACCCTCTTTTATTTCCTTCTCGGTTCTTTCCCTTGGAGGTGAAGGTGTAGGAAAACCCGGTCCTAGAACAACACCTCTAAATGGCAGATGCTCTAATTTGATTGAATTCAGTTGATGCTTGAGAAGAAACTCCGCTCTTTCTACGTCCTCCATGGAAATTTTCAATATTTCTATTTCGTCATCTAAGCTGTATTTTATCTGGGCGGCTAACTCCCATGCCTTTTGTCGTTGCTTTTTTGCTTCTTCTTTCTCCTCTTGTGTTGGCGGCTTCCACCTTAAATCTGGAGCATGAAAAAAGAGGAGCTTGCGAACGCTCTCTGGATCTCGGCCTATTCTTGCCGCAACCTCTTCAGCCTCAGGATGTCTACAAAGATCAAGGCGTAAATAATCCACAGCATTAGCAACCGTTTCTTCTAGTTCGCAGAAGTTCCAAAGAGCATGCCTGTCTCCCATTTTCTTTATAATTTTAAAGTCGTCCAGCGCTTGGCTAACGCGGTAGAAGGTGGCCCTCGATATGCCTGCACTTTTACATAGTTCTTCCATAGTCTGAGGCTGCTTCTTCAACAATTCCACAATCACTTTAGCATCAGAGCTAAGTTTTTTCTTTCTAAAAACGCCTAGTTTTCGCCTCCTCCCAGGTTTTCTCAATTCTGAGACTCCTAATAACATCAAATTCTCAAGTTTGAGGCATAATACTTGAGTAATTTTGTAACATATAAGACTTCTATGAAAATAATTTCAAAAGAAGAAAGTGAGGAGCTTATTCGACGCTATATGAGCCAGGCAGAGGATTACAACTTTGCAATAGCGCCCACAGGCATACCCTGTTTCCTTGTGAAGAATAGTTCTGCTATCATTGCGAATGATGATGGAAGCGTTACATGGTTTGCGAGGGAAATTAGTATTTGTATGCATTCTTTTATTGAGCTTAGAACTGGCGAGGAGAAAACCAAAACCATCTACATACCGCTCTGCTTAGTGAATCCTACGGCAAGGCAATTTGCTGAAGTGTTAATAAACACAACAAAAAGCCCGCTCGATGGACGGTTCGGCAGTAAGAAAGCTGAAGCCATTATTTTTACTCCAGATGGGAAAGGTGTGGCCGTTTGCTTTGAACTCAAGGGATTGCCGATACACCATGTAACTCTTCAATTGTTTCCTCAAGATCACGCTTCAAAATTCAAATCATCCCATTGCCCCTTCTGCAGAATGGTTGATTCTACACAACCTAACGGAGGGGTTTGATTTGGCTGAGTGGTTCATTGAAGTTTCTGATAGTGTGAAACGAAAGACTCCGCCCGAGATGATTAAGGTTTCAGACCTAAAAGAATGGCAAACTAAACACCAATCAAGCACGCAAGGACTATTTTCAAGCATTTACATGTATCCGACGGATGACCCCTACATAGGTGGAGTTTTAAGCGATCTCTACATAGACTTTGATTATGAAGAAAACCCTGATAAAGCACGAAGAGAAGCAGTTGCTGTTGTTAAGAAACTCGTAAATGACTATGCGATTCTAGAGGAAAACATTTGCATTGCGTTCTCGGGCATGAAAGGAATAAGCATAACCGTTGATTATAGAGTCTTTAATGCTGAAACCTATGCTGATTTGCCTTTGATTTGGAAGAGCATGGTCCAAGACTTAATTGCGAAATTGAAGTTAAGAACGGCAGATACGAGTATTTATGAGCGTAGAAGACTTTGGAGACTGCTAAATAGTCGACACCAAAAGTCTAACCTTCATAAAATTCCGCTTACGCTTGCAGAGCTGGAAAAACTGACGATAGACGAGATAAAACAGGTGGCGGACAAACCGAGACAGCTTTCCATAAAGGCAGAAGCCCAACCGATTCTCAAAGCTATAAGATTATTTGAGGAGCATAAAAGCAAAGTAGAGAGGTGGCTGGAAGATAGGAAAAAGGCCTTTCAGAAAACCGAGCTAAAAACTTTGGAAGATGACCCTCCATGTGTTCGGCGTAGACTTGAAATAGGTGCAAAGTCTGGTTCCCGCAACTCCTTCCTTTTCCAGCTTGCTGTTTACTATGCAAATAAAGGGTTAAGCGAAACTGAAATCCTTAAGATCGGCTATGAATTTGCAAAACATTGCGAACAAGAACCTGAGCCCTTCCCAAAAGGTGACGAAATTGAGTCCATTGTAAACTCGGCGATTAAAGGTGTTCAAGATAAAAGATACAGCGTAGGATGTTCATCTGAGGCACTCATGGATTTATGTGACAGAGAGAATTGCCCGTTTTTCAGCCCAAATGCAAAAGTGTGGGTAGACGTAGGCGAACCGATAACATTTGAAGATTGGCGCAAGACGGTCATG
>Ga0315280_10006716_pt1 | contig 15747 bp, 14 predicted proteins | sample YL17G06_40_MG_FD_203697 | JGI IMG/M metagenome (GOLD analysis project Ga0315280, IMG submission 203697) | Sediment microbial communities from Yellowstone Lake, YNP, Wyoming, USA - YL17G06_40 | ecosystem: Environmental > Aquatic > Freshwater > Lake > Sediment | place: USA: Wyoming | collected... | reverse complement strand
GGATTTTACGCGAAGGAGACCCGAATTTCCCGACCGCAGAGGAACTTCAAGCATGGTCAATAAGAGTAAGGCAGCGGATAGCACCCGCCTTCGTGGGTTATCTCGAAGCAAATAGAAATCCTGACGAACCGAATGATCCTTACGGGCTTTTGAGGAAGGCAACGTCTAGTGAGGGGGCTGTAAAAGAAGCTACAGATGATATCTGGTCAAGGATTACCGTTGCTTGGACTTGGCCTTGATCACATATTTGAGGAAAGTTTCATTGAACATCAGTGACTTCGATCGCCAAGATCAATCGGGTGTATACTCGATTCCGACTACCCCTATATTCCTACCCTATTACTGCTCTTGCTTTCTACTATGACCTGAACCGTGTATACTGCCATCTCAGTAGCCTTTTCTGCCCCTCATACACCGTCGTTGGTTGGTTGGGGTAAAGTTTTATCCCAAACCCAAAGGTTCCGTTTTATCCAACGTAGCATAAGCGTTCTAGAACTCTAACGCACGCCATAACATGAGCACGAAAAAGTGTCGAGCTCTCGGGTGAATAGCGAAAATGCTAGTAAAGTCTAGCTGTTCTTATCGCAATCTTGCTAGCATTTACTCTCAAAACGATAGTAACCTGAAAATGTTTGAAGCGAGAGTTTGAAGCTATCCGGGCTTGCCTGCAGATTTTGAGATAAACGACGGAAGAAATGCCTTGTTCCTTTGTTGGAAGAGAGGATTTGGGAAAGCAAGTTTCTTGTCGATTTTCAGCAAATGAGTTGCCTAGTAATTGCCTTGAAGTTGCTCAAAAATGTGCTGGGATTTGAACCCACGAAATTATTAAGTAAGATAATCATTGTAGGAAGTGGACTTGAACCCGTTTGGGTATTAGTCTCGGCGGACAGCCTCTAAACGAATCATCGCAGTGAGGGAATTTTCAGGAACTCTGTCTTCCTTCAAAAAAGAAGACAACACCAAAGAAGAGAAAGAATTGAAATCCCGACTTCTAAACCGGAGTACATCCTCATTGCATCGAGTTTTGGCGCAGTCTCAACAAACCATCCTGAATTAACTCATGGGCAAACTATACGTCTCGGGGTTTCTAAAGCAGCGGTTTTCGCAAGCCGTAATTCATTCTTGTTGGCGGTGTTGATCCAACTGTAGACATTATCAAGATGTTAAGACATCAGCGCGTGTGCTTAGACTTGGATAATCTCACGACCTCTTGTCTGATATGGCTCATAGCATCACTAATGGGGACTATGATCCCGAAACATATGCCCAGTACACCCCAAACCACCAAAGGTGTTGAGATTGTAATGCGAAACCATAGGTTTGGGTCTTGTATTTGTTGGATGAAATAGGCCGTGAGCCCAGCTGTGAGAAACACAAGGCTTGCCCAAAGTATCCAGTTTAGTGCTGTCTGAAGAGAGCTATGTTCTAGCTCCAGTGCTTTTGAAAAGATTTGCTTGCTTTCCCAATTGCTACGTTTCATATCATCAACTTTGGTCGACCACTGTTTTCTCATCTTTGCAAGGGAAATGAACATGGCATGTGACCAACCGATAATGCCGCCTGGCAAGACGCCCGATAAAATGCTCGTCCAACTTACGTATTGTGAAAATGGTGGTCTTAAGATAACCATAGTCAACGTTAGGAAGGAGAAGAAAGATATTGTGCCAAAGATAATGTCACTTTTATTGTATCTGCTGCTCCACTTCATACTAAGATAAACATTGGCAAACAGCAAGAGGAACAGAAGCATGACAAAGAAAGCCCCACTTTGCAAAGATTCAATCACATCGGGACCTTGTCTAATAAACTCATTCCAAGTTCCGTTGCGCAGTAATATAATGATAAGTCCTGAGCAACCATATATGCTCAATAAGAACGGTGGAAGCTTTCCATGTTTTGGTTCTTCCATTTTGCTACCCTTGTCTTTACTTCGGGCAATTGATTCTTCAGATGCTAAATTGAACTGCTGACCGCCTCTCTTTGATTCTTCCGCACTCATCTGCATCTACCTCTCTACTACTGTGACCTCATAACCTTCTTGTTCGATGCTCAATTTAAGTCTGTCACGGACACGGTTAAGTTCAGAAGAGCTTGCAAAAAATGGACAGAATAGCGCGCGCTATCGTATAACGAGAACAAAATCTCCCGCAAATTCCTTTTTTCTATGTTAGCTCATTTTTGGTTATCTTCAAGATTGCTGACTACTTTTAGTGCTCTACTGCTGATGCGATTTGGAAATGCAACTTTTATATGTATCTATACCGTTTGCCTATTCATCTGACATCAGATCACCGAGGCGTTTGACTTGACGCTTGTAGTGGCATTAAAGGGAAGAATCACAAAAGATAGTAATGAAGAGGGAGTCGTCATAGCTTCTGACACTCAAGCTAGCTCATACATAAAAAGCCCCATGCGAAAGGTTTTCCAGCTTGAGAGCCTGCCTATACTAATAGGGAGTTCAGGTTCGGTTAGCCTATCAAGGCACATCATTCATGGATTAGACAGAATATCCCAAGATTTTCACAGGAAGATGAAAGGGAGCATATCGTGTGAAGATTTCGATGACTTCGTTAATTCAGAGGTTGAATTATATCTCAGAGAAGTGGTTATGTTCCATCCAGACGTAATTGAGCAAAGTGGCTTGAGTTTGATTTTGAGTTTTTCAGATGCTGCGCATGTTAGGCTTTACGAGGTTCAGAGTGACGGGATTCCTATGCGAATGGACCATGATCCTGGCTATTGCTGTATAGGCAGTGGCTTCGCTACCGGAGGAAACCTGTTGATTAAACAGTTCTACACGCCTGATTCTTCATTGGTTCAACTGATGAAGCTTGCATCTTACATGATATTCCAAGTAAGCGATGTTGACCCGTTCGTCGGCGGGTCTATCCAGATGAAACTCAACTTTGGTGGAAAAGCGATGAATCCTAAAGAGAATCTGCTCTTAGAGGATGTGCAACTAAGGTCTGAAACGATAAGAAGAGTTTGGGATTTATTGGCGAATCAGGACATTGATTTTGAAAGGCGCTTTAATCTAGCACTTAAGAAAGGGCAGTTTCAAGGAATAATGAAAAACGTACGCTAGGAATAGGCAAAAAAGAGCTCCGCGCGCGCGACGGAAGCTGGGGCATGCATGCATGAAAGCGCGCGTCCACCATCAATTCAAGGATTGCTGGCAGCAAGATATCTCCTGAGCACGGCCCTTCCGTCCTCTGTACCTGAATCTCCCCAAAGATCATTGAAAGTCCTGTTAAAAAAAACTAGAAGATGTTCGTTCTGATTGGCCGACAAATCCGCAAGGACTGAAGGGTTCCCATGGCCATATGCAGTTTTTCCCGCGATGTCCGGCGTTAACCATCCCAGTTCAAGCAATACCTTTCCAAGGCGGCGGGCTCGGAGAGTGTATGGAAGTCGGTAGCAACGAATTTCAAGTAGGGACCTTGTATTATTGGCAAAGATAGAGTTATAAATCGTATCAAGCGTCGTAATCATCCGTTGCCTCTGCAATCCAACAACTGTATCAGGGTGCTTCACAAGCATCCGTAGGGGTGCGCCTTCGCGCTGAATAGCCCTGATCAACGGCAGGGTCGTGGCGCCCGCGTACTCTAGTAGATCCACACCGTCGGTCCGACAATGTGACACGGCTTCAAGGAGTTTTGGCATCGTTTCGTCTTGGTTCCTAACCATGCTAATTGATGCAGGACGTTGAGAGAGGTGAATGTCGATGACAAGGTCGAGAAGAACTATCAGAATAAGGTACTGGATGAGACCAGTTTTCGATATATACTCTTGAAAGGTGGGATCCAGTTGCGCGACGGTGAATACAATGACGGCTAGGACAATAAGCACAACTGATGTTTGGGTATGATACCGGTCACGTAAAGACCTGAACCTTTCGGTAAGGGTTCTTGATCCATTTGTCTTCGGAATGCTATAGCCAGTCATGTTCACGGTAAACCTCCATTATTCGGTTGTAGTTGTCGTTGATAACCTCCCTAACAACAGGGATCTCGGTTTGTGCCTGAGACTCGTACCAAGGGCGTTTTGCTGATGTAGGCTTCCAAGCCATCCTAGCAGCGATGTCAGCTGCCCCCGTAGCCTCCCATGCCATATGACGAGCTTTGACGTTGCAGCCCAATACAGTTGAAATGACGTCGAGCCAAATGTGGCTGCGTGCTCCGCCGCCACAGGCAATTATGGGATTGCTTTGATGAATACCTAGGGATAGAGCCGCGTAGGCAACGCCTTCAAGAACCGCTCTCGCTTGTCTTGAACTGTCCCCAGTCTCACCGCTTCTGTCAGGCAAAAGTCTGTAGCTGCCAATGGGCGTCATTCCGTTCTTCCAGCGTGGCACGAGGAAGAGAGTACCACCAGCTCCAGGTGGTGCTTTCTCAGCAGTTTGATCGAACACCCGCAAACGGTCGGATGCAGCCGATGAGCCAAACCACCGCCGGCTTAATGACTCGATCTCTGGACCCATGCCCGGAATCGAAAGCAGCCACCGATATGGGAAGCGCGACCAGCTAGCTGTTTCTAGAAGGGTATCCACGTCTTCATCTAGTTCCAGGATAGAGCCGAACGTACCAAGGTACAACATTCTCTCCGACCTGCGAGCGAGCCCCGCTCCGACGATAGAACTCACTGTGTCTGGACACCCGCCGCATACTGAAATGCCAGATTCTATTCCAAGTTCTTCTGCACTCCCAGGCGTTGTCTCACCGATCTTCTCGCCCACTGAAACGAGTTGGGGGGTGGTGTTATTTGATACACCGAACATCTCGCAGCCTCCCGCTTCCTGAGTCATACCCATATTAGCAAATGAAAGGCCGTTCATTGTCAGTTTGCCCGTCAGGCGCCAGTTCGCATAACCAACAAGGTCGGTGATGCAAGGGCTAATAAAACGCTCCTTACGAGCGGTGCTTCTGAGAATGGCTAGCCGTCGCTTTATTAACTCAGGGATATTTTGGGATGGTGAACTGCCATCCTTAGCACGCTCGCCATCCTTTGCCCATTCAAGCGACGAATACAAGATAGCATAAGCCCGATCTGGATGGGCGGCATCGAATACAGTCAGAGTGGGGGCGATAGCAGAGACACATATAGACGCTGTATTCATTAGCCGAGGGCGATGAACAAACAAAAGACCACGTAAGACATCCTTAACACAACTCCACCAAGCGGACGCCGACAGGAGGTGGAGAGAGGGATCGGTCTTGATTTTCAGCGTTGGCTTGCGATAGACAGCCACTACATTCCCGCCCTCTGTACGAACAGCGCCTTTAGTATAAGTCGTTCCAATGTCAATGCCGACGGCAATTTCACTCATGGTTACCACCAATCAGAAGCGATGCTAGTGAACTGAAATCGCCAACCGCATAGTCAACCCAAGGAGGGAAGGTGTCTTGTGAGCCGAAATAAACAGTCTTCAGACCAACATCCTTGGCGCCCCTTAAGTCGGACGCGATGTCGTCGCTGACGAAAAAGGTGTTGGAGGGAGTATGAACCGCTAGTCCCAACCGCGACAGCGCACTCTGATAGGCTGTACGGTATGGTTTTCCCGTCACAATTGCCTTTTTTCCAGTGACATATTCAAAGCCCGCCACCCAGAAGCCATTGTCAACATGCCAATCGATTCCGTCGGACCAACGCTGATTGCGTTGCATCGCTACCAAGATTGCACCTTGGCTTATTGCCTTTGCAGCCCCGTCTATTGAGCCCCGGTCAAAATGGGCGAATAAGTCGCCTACAACAACGGCGTCCACAGGGGTGACCTCGCGGACGCAGAACTCTTCGGTGAGGTCGGTTAGTGCCCCAGGAGCACCAAGATACATAATGGTGTTTACAGCATTGTCTCTGAGCCAATCTCTGGTGACCTCAACCGCTGTTACTAGTTGCTCAGCATTTAGGATTAACCCGGCCTGCGCCAGGGCCTTTTGGCGGTAGACCTTTGAGACACTGCAATCGTTCGTCAAGATGCAAAAAGGGAAGTTCTCTCGTCTGAGCGAGTCCAGAAACGCGGCCGCACCGAGTCCTGGTGAGCCTCTAATCCAGAGCACTCCATCCAAGTCAAGCACGACGCTATTCAGTACTAGGTGGTCAGTTTGCAGATTGGTCACCCTCGCTTGAAATCGGCGTTTGCACAAGGTTTTGAAAGGTCGGTTCAGGAGCGAACTCACCGCTGAGGAGGTGCTGTGCAAACTGTTCCGATCCAACCCTCGCCAGGTAATTTATGCCGGCCATGTTTCTCCATGAGCTGATACCCGGACACAACTCCATAGGCTCGTGCCAATTTTGCCATACTACCTCTATTCCTTCAAAACCGGCTGGCTTAAGATAGTTGCGTGCGCCGCTATCAGCAAGGTAGGTAGTCGCCTTCAAGTATCTGCAAAGCGATGCAATTAGATTTGAAGCCTTGCCCGTCACGGGAAGGGAAGAAGCCAGTAGTACGGTCGGCTGCCGATTCGCGATGCGTAGCAACTCGCAGGTGGTTTCAACGCAAAGTCGCGTTAAGTTGTCAGTTGCGAGTAGTGGTTTGAATGCTGAAAGAAGGTCATTGATTGCGGTCCAGTGTGGCGCGTGGCGAAATGCATGGCGTAACGTCTTCTCTACTAGAGGTCCTGTCAAATAAGGTTTGTCAACGATCACCTCGCGGATCAGCGTACCTAACCCACGAGGTCGGTGCACTGGAACAGAAAGCCAGAAAGACCTGTTGTTTCCGTGCATATTGACAATACGTGCGCGATTCTGCCATTCTCTGTTGCAGTATTGGACAGAGTCGAGAATGCACCATAAGTCGGAGTACGCTAGCTTCTGCAATATCTTCAAACGAGGAAGGAAGTTAGGCTGATGAATCGCTACGCGAAGAGACTGTTTCCCTTGGGTTTCAACAGTTTGTGACACTCCACACCAGTCCATTACACTAGGCTTAAACTATGGTTATGGCAATAATCATTCTACTTCTGTAGATCAGAATTAAGCTTCAGCAATTCAGGGAGCGTTGGATGAGAGTAGTAGGCTATGACATCATACGAAGGGTCGATTAACTCAATCATCTCCATATTCGGTCGCTTAATGAGGCTGAATCCTGGCTTCCCCAGATATGTATTCTTGAACGAATCATAGTCGGCTACCGTGAAGTCTGTATCCCCTCGTTCAGGGCGTTTTGGATCGGGACGTCGTATTTTCAATAGCCTGAGGGTACCCGCTGCAGTTGAGAACGGAGCTATATGAAAGACTGGTCCCGTTGGTGTTTCTTGTGCTACTGGACCAAGCTGACTTGCTACTTTGACCATTTCATCGTACTCAACTGTGCTATGTGTGAATACGCATGCATAATTGACTGGTGCCTTTTTCTCGGATGTGTGCGCTGCACTTAGCCGGAGTGAGTCGGCAACTATATCTCGCACAAGCGTCTTGAGTTCGTCAATCTTCATATGTATTCTCCCCCATGCAGAAACTGCTCCGTCCTGAATCAGACGAATACGGTTTCATTAACCATACTTCCTCTTGTCAACTATGAATATCGACCGATCGACCAGTATATAAGATTTAGGGAAAGCCAGCGCGCGCGCTGCAAGTGCGAAGGACGTTTAATTGAATTAGGTACCTGCAGTGCTTTGTGGTTCAAGTTCAACTTGGAATCTTTTTGGATTCCAAATTTCCTCGCAGATTTTGGCGTAGAGCTGTTGACGTTCATCAAGATCATTTTTCTTGAAATCTTGATGAGCATGAAAGAGAGGAACGCTGAACTTGATTCTTCGAGTGCAGGGTTCAAACGTGGGCTCTAACCTATACGACCCCACATTTTTGAGCAAGATTTGAGCAACCTGCAGGCAACTGTTTTGCTGGAAATTGACAGGGAAGTTGCTTTTCCTGCCAGTTGAAACAGACCTTGATCCTGCCTCGAAACGTCAAACAAACCATTTTGCGAAAGAAAGTCGAAAAGCGAGTGCGGAATTTTTTCTAGTGAAATTCGAACACCTGGTTCGATTACTATGTCCTCAAACGAAATCCAAGAAATGTCATCGCCATAATGCAAGGTGCCTATCAAGTCCCAACCATTGCTTCGTGGAGCAAGCAGCAGTTTCTCTCCCCTCCGGAATGGATTATGGGAGAATCGTGTAATCGATAAAGACTCTAGTGTGGTTCTAACACCTCCAACATTTTTGACAACAATATCACTCTTGAAGTTCTCAAATTTGCTCTGTCTTTCGGCAACATAATCAAATTGCCAGTTGCCTTCTACACCAATCTTGAGATTAGCTCTCGATCAATGCCTGTAGGCTTTGAAGGACATGATGAGCGCGAAGAGAGAAACCACTAATGCACAGATTCCTATTAAGTTCGATAGTATGAACTGAACTAGATTCTCCGCTATTTCGCTCATCACTCTTATCTGCATATCGCAGATCAAAAAAAGCTTTTCTGCGTAAAAGCAAGGGCTAGTTCAAAGAGCAAACGGTCAAACATACGAAAAACCCCAATCAAGTTTACGGTGAGCGAAGTGTACGTTTTTTGTGATCGAATTGAGATTGTTTTGATAAACACCTCGTTTCTATTCTCGATTGGATCTTTTCTGCACCTTGAGTGCCTTTCTCATGTATTTGAGGGCGCTGTCGTGGTCATCTTTAAATCGGTAGACTAGGCCAATATTGAGCAGGGCATGAGCTTCTTCTTTTCTGTCGCCAATCTCTCGACTTATTCTTAGTGAATCCTGAAAGTATTTTAAAGCGTTATCCAAATCACCCTTATCTCTACAGATCAAGCCAATACCTTCCAAGCTCTCAGCTTCCTGTCTTTTGTTGCCAATCTCTCTGCATATTCTTATTGCTTCTGTCAAGTGCTTGAGCGCTCTATCCAGGTCGTCCACCTTTATGTAGAGTAGGCCAATTTCGCACAAGTCAGTAGCTTCTGTTTGTTTGTCTCCAATCTCGTTGTGAATCTTGAATGCTTCCTTCAGGGACTTGAGTCCGTTGTCCCAATCGCCCTTATCTTTGTACATCGAGCCAATAGCCAACAGGGCATCAGCTTCTTCTTTTCTGTCGCCAATCTCTCGACTTATTCTTAGTGAATCCTGAAAGTATTTTAAAGCGTTATCCAAATCACCCTTACTTACGTAAGCTAAGGCAATGTAAAACAAGGCCTTAGTTTCTCCTTTTCTACAACCGATCTCCTGATGCATCATAAGTGCTTCTATCAAGCATTTGATGGCTTCATCCGCTATACTCTTCTTCGTGTAAACGGAGCCAATGTTGGTCAACAGATCAGCTTCTGTTTGTTGGTCTCCAATGTCTCTGGCGATTTTGAGAGATTGCTGAAGATATTTGAGCCCATTGTTCAAATCATCCGCCATTTCATAGGCCAGGCCAATGTTGCGCAACCGATGACCTTCGCCTTCTTTGTCTCCAATTTCCCTATCGATTCTGAGTGCTTCTTGATTGTATTTGAGGGCATTGCTAGAGTCACCCTTAAGTATGTAGACCAGTCCAATATTGCCTAGGCTATTAGCTTCTTCTTTTCTATCTTTAATTTCCGTGAAAATCTTCAATGCTTCTGTCAAGTGTTTGAGTGCACTGTCAAGATCACGAGTATCTGAGTAGACCAAGCCAATATTGCCGATGGCAGCAGCCTTACCCTCTAACGCGTCTTTCTCATTGACTTTTTTGGTTAGTTCAAGAACAGCATTGTAGTTTCTCAGTGCTTCATCTTCTTGTCTTAGCCAAGCGTATGCATTACCTAGGCTCAGCAGAACTGACATTTTCTGTGTCGGCGAAACTGTGCATGCCCTTAAAATGTGCTCAAACTCTGCTATCGCGACATGATACTTCCCTTTCATAATGCATGACAGACCCTTCAATGTACGTTCTTTCAGCTCCTCATCATCAGATTTTGGGATGCCATCAAGCCAATAGATGGCTGATTCAGGTCTGGCGTTTAGCTCTTGTTGAACAATGTAAAGGTGTCCCTCCGTGGCGATCGATTTCAATGCATCAGCATTCTCAAGTTTTGAATCCGAGGAGAATTCTATTGTCTTTGTTTTTTGTGTCCTCCAATTCGGATCCATTGCAGAGAGTTTCTCTCGTATGAATCTCTGTGCAAACATGTAATAGAAGGCATTCCTAGACTTGACCCAAAACAGGATGATCACTGGAGAACGACAGCTTTCGAAGTATTTCAAATGCTTAGTTTCCATAGGATAAGAGATTATTCTTTGAGAGCGCTTTCTACTCTCTGTGGCCTTGAGCTGTATCCAGAGAACTTTGTTCGTTACTTCCTCTCCTTCAACGATTTCGACCTCCATGTCTACTCCGCAGTCAGGATCTTTGTCTCTAACGATCCACGCTTTGGGTAGCAGAATCCTGAAAGCCAATCGTGATTCGTATTCCAGCTGCTGCTGGTAGGTTCGTTTCATGTCAGAAGCACCCGATTACTTTCATTCTGATCTTAACATTCTCTATAGAGCAAAGGACACATTTGCTTTTCTGTCTCAACGAAGCCGATCTAGACCGACATGTGACAAACAGAACCCTGCGAAAGCGCAATAATGATAAGCGGCGAAAACTATCTAACGCAAGATCAGTCATAGCACCTGCGACATCTCTCGCAAACACAAAATCATCATTTCGGATTTTTGCAATGAATCATATAGCATCCGTTTGTTTAGACTTGCCTTGAAGCTAGAGTTCGCTTCTGGCGCACTGCCGAGCAGCTGAGAGAAAAATATGGGTATCGGATTTTTCTGTTATACCTCTTTTCCACTACACACTCTAACTAGTCTGATCGGAAAATGTACTGACGCTCATGGATTCACAACCGACATCTTACACGGAAATCAAGCGCATTTCTGGCTCCTTGACAGCTAGGATAGCATTTCTCACTGGGATTTAGACAACATTCTTTTGATCTTTCTCGATCGTGAGAAGAGATCTTGAACGCATGGGTCACATACGTAGATATGTAACTTAGATTCGGAAGGCAGTTGCTCGACGTCTCTTCTGTCAAGAGGGTCTGTGGCATTTTCGCTCATTGCCTTGAAATATTTCGCCCGAATCAGATGAAGGAAACTGTGATACTTTTCCTCTTTCCTTATGAATCTTTCAAAGAAGCAACCGCAAATTGCGCACTTGACGATTTGGAAGCTGTTGAGAAATTCCATCATCTCCGAATTGCCCTCAATCTGGACCCCGCAAGGCTTTGCCTGGAAAAACCACGTGTGCACGACCCAAGATAAACCGTAAAATGGTGCGGGGAAAGGGAGTCGCGCGCCAATTTACTAGTAAAAGAAGCCATTAGTTATTTTTAGTGCGTTCAAAATGAAGAACTCCAAAGTTATTCCGGTCCCTTCCAGTGTAGTATTCCCCATTGAGTGATTTCACATTTGGATCGATTGAAAGTCTCGCAGTTCCTCTATGCATATGCATAGAGGAAGGGGCTGCAGTTTTGGGTTCATTAAAGAATTCGAAACTCAGCGTCATTTCATTTGAGGTGTTGACTATCATAGAGTTTAAACTATATCCCTTGGAATTTTGTGTTCGCATGGCAATTGACATTTTCGTCCAAGTTTGGTGAATATCCATTTCAGCCTTAAGTTCTGATTGAAAGTTGTTGTATGACGATTTAACATAGCCTTCCCAAAGACCATTCAAATTTGGTATTTTCAGGGCTCTTCGGACAAAAGATATTTTCCAAAGTTTTTGATCGAATATTGAGTAAAACAATCCGTAAAAACCAAGGATAGATGGGCCTTCAATCCACCATGGAAGCACAACGTTCCATAGAGAAAGGAGATAATCTACAAACCAAGTGAATCCTATACTGGCAGCCGCTATGAAAAGTGGAACACTTTTTCTTGCACCTGTCTCAGTCGCATATGCATGCAAAGGATATCATCCATTCCAGAGAGTAATCAATGATCGAATGAATTGCTTAGCAGAATCCTCGGACCAATAGTCAGATGACAGACCGAAGAGTTTTGACAATTCACATTGTGTAATCATGCTGCTGAGATTCGTCTGAGCCAACCAATTGACCGCGTTACAAAATGTAGTTTGATATGATGTCCGAAATTCGTTATTCGGAACATTGTATAACAGGCATTCGAGAAAGTATGAGGGCACAGAATCTTTCTGAATAACATTTCGGTCAATTAGAACGCCCCGGATGTTCTTGAACATGCGCACGGTCGGTTTATACCAACCGGTTGTTTCTTTGTTTTTAGTAAGCCCATTTTCATAATGTTTTTTTGGAAAGCTTACTTCACGAATGTTGCCATTCCTTGTGTAAAAAACTATTCCGTCAACATACTTTTCGTTACCATCTGGTTCAAAGTTTTGGTATTTTCGGTATTGCAAACAGACTATTAGGTCTGCTTTTAGACGAGATGAATTGCCCAAAATCTTTATGGACTTGTTTCCCTCGATTACGGATGAAGTGCCATAATGACTTCGTAAAGAGTTCAAAACGTCCACGCGAAAGTCATTCCATAAATAAGTTGCCTCGGCTTTGTATACTTGATGAAAACGTTTCTTTTCATCTTCAGTCATCGATAAATAATCGTATTGAAATGTGGAATTGAGCTGAACTACTATGTCGACGTCGCTGTCCCCTCTAATGTTGGTATCGTTTTTGTAGGACCCCTGAATGTAAACCTCAAAGTTCTTCCCGTTGGAGAGGTTTAAAGCAACGTTCAACGCATTTCGAACGGACTCATATGTAGAACTAGACTGCCCAATTGATCCTTGGTGACTCCATGTTTCCAACTCTGACTCTGATAATACCATTCTAGTCGCCTTGGTTGTTTTTTGGAGTAACGGCGCTCTTTTTGCGAGCCTTGGTCTTTTTAGCTCAATAATTAGCTGTAAACCAACTTAAAGGTTTCCAGAGTACGTTGCCAAGTAAGTAGACAACAGTATTGAGGTAACAACTAAACTAATCATTCAATTGGCTCAACAATAGTTCCTTTCTTGCTAAACATGACATGACTTTCATTGGGTTAACATCGTGTATTCTCTTAAGTGGCTTTTCTATTTCGTGCGCACACTTGTTAGACCTTTTTTAAAAACTAGACATCATACTATAAATGGATAAATCATGTCACATAAGGCTCGAATCAAAACATATGCGATTCCTAAAGGTTACGTCTTACCGACAAGGGTCAAAAAAGAGTACACAATTTCTACTGAACTGTTAGAAAAGGCTCTTATAAAGATGGGTTTCTATGAAAGCAAAAGAACAACAACTTCTAGACATTACAGGAGAAGCGACGGATTACATCTATTTTTGACTAAGAGAAGGAAAAGAAGAACGAGCGAAGTACTCTGGAATGATGAACACGCAAGAATAACAATACTCAAAGTTCAAAGATTCTGAAAAACACAAAACCATTAAACTCGATCATAGAGACTTCTTCAAGCAGTTGAACAAAGCAATAACAGCTTGTGCTAACTAGTTAGCATCTGAAATCTGACATCAAAACCGTTTTCGTCATCTACGATATTTAGAGCTCATGAGTTATTGAGTCAAGGGCATCCTTAAATTCTGTTATGGGATGTAGCAAAGGCATTACAATACTGAGACTGTCCAAGATACTGTCAAATGCTTTAAGGAGTCCTCTCAAGAATCTTGGGTGTCGATTCTCAATCAAAGGTCTCTCCGCAAACTTTTTGTGCAAAAACTGAATTGCCTTAAGTTTGAAGTCCAGTTGGGAACCAGATAAACCAACTGCACCGAGTTCCTCTATTTTGATTTCATCCAGTCTTTTTGAAGCGTCATCGAATCTTCCTCGCAGGTCTTCCCAAGCCTTCTTGGTTGCTTTGGACAATTCTTCGGGTATTAATCTCTGATCAACTAAAGCAGGCATAATCTTATCCACAACAAAATCAAGATCTTTTCTAGCTTCAGATAGAAAAATCTTCAACTTTTTATATTCAACAGACATAACTCCGTCTCCATCCGAAAAACTCTTATGTATTGGTTGTTCCTTCCTATAAGTTTTGGCAATGCTCTTGCAAAGCCTTTATTCAGTGGCCTTTGCTTGTACAAATCGAGGCGAAAAGTTTGATGTTAATTGTGTGCCTAAGAGAAAAGAAGGGATGGTATTAGCCTCGCGCGCGGTTCTCGAATGATTTATCTCAAGGCTTCAGGTATTTGCACGGCCTTGGAAATATTCCAAGCTTCTTTCTCAGTTTGAGTCTAGATTTCCTTCTTAAATCTCTTAATGTTTCTGTTAATTTATTCCATTTTTTCAATGTTGTTTTTCTTAATTCTCTAATGCATCTGACGCCTTCATTCAAGTCTGACTTAACAACAAGGATATTTACTATTTTCTCAAGTTCATCCCTGATTTTGTTAGCTTCGGCTTCGTTAGATGTCCTGAATACTTCTGTTCCATCTATTTTTACAAGGAAAAGATCAGCTGACGAGTTAGGCTCAATTAGTAAACTAGCATACCATCTATTACTCTCCAAAACTCCATGAACGTAGGTCGCCACATAACCACTGAAACAAACATCTGACATGGGCTTGTATTCTCTTTGAAATTTGATTTTCGCCTTTTCCAATAATACTTCAACGTTTTTGCTAATCTCATCAACAAAAGCTCTTTCTTCTTTTCCCTGTTTTTCTTGAGTCTCGGTATAATCCTTCCACATGTAATCAAGTTCTGGATAATGCTCTTTTACTAGATCGTCGAATAATTGACGGTCTGCGGCTCGCACGGCTTCCTTTGCTATCTAGTCAGTTCTTCAGGTTCGGCTATAACTTTTCCGCATCGACTCATTTGTCCAAGTTCTAAGCACGCTGGCACGTTAAAATGGCGGAATCTGTACCAATCTGTAAATGAGAATGTATAGATTTAGCGCTGAATTTTGCGGTTCGGCAATCAGGTTGTAGATGTCTACTTCTAGCAATGATTATCCTACTTAATAATTTCGTGGGTTCAAATCCTACGCACCATAAATTTCAGAGTTGATTTGAGGTTATTCCAGCTAAAGGCTTTTGAATTTAGAAGATTGAAAACGAAGGTCAGGAATTGACACATGTTTACCGGGAGTTGAAAGTCGAGCCGCCTATAGCAGTCTGTTCCAGTGTCGCTTCGTTCTCTTGCCAAGCATATTCTAAGCATATTTTTACCGGTAAACTTGGGTGGGGGTCCCACCCCCCGCACTTCAAGTTCCAGCTCATTTTGAGCTTATTTAATCCAGAAGAGACAGAATTGAGACATTGTAAGTGAGGGTTGAAATTGAACTTTTGGCATCGGCTTGCCGGTAAAAATAATTAAACTTTTAATTTAAGACTTAAACAAAAAGCAGAAATAACCTCCCTTTTTTTATATTATATTCAAAACAATCTATTGGAAATTGTAAACAAAGTAGAGAAAAACCCAATGCCCTTAAGAGGCTGCTGTTCTGAGAAAGTTTTAAAAAAGGTAATTATGCCAATAATGAGAGGTATTACCGATGGTGTTGTCTGCACGAACCTTGCAAATAATTTGGATTGCCAGTTTTGCTACTGGCATGCTTTTCTTTGTTCTTCAATATACTAATTCACAAGGCTATATCCCTAAATCGCCAGAAGCATTGCTTTTCTTCCTGCTCGGCTGGTCTTTCATTGTGGTTGCCGCAATCAGCGCAGGTTTCTACTGGAAGAAAAGAACAAGTGCTTTGCCTCGGACAACTACAAAAGAGCAAACATGTTGAAATGTAACGATTCAAAGGATTAACAAACCATGATTTATTTCGTTAAGGGCGT
>Ga0315280_10006715_pt1 | contig 15747 bp, 15 predicted proteins | sample YL17G06_40_MG_FD_203697 | JGI IMG/M metagenome (GOLD analysis project Ga0315280, IMG submission 203697) | Sediment microbial communities from Yellowstone Lake, YNP, Wyoming, USA - YL17G06_40 | ecosystem: Environmental > Aquatic > Freshwater > Lake > Sediment | place: USA: Wyoming | collected... | reverse complement strand
AGATTGCTTTTATTCAGAGCCAAGCTAAATCGCGAGCGGAGCGGGAAAGATTGGAAGCTCTGCTCTTGGCGGCTTAAATTTGCACAAGTTCAATTTTAAGTTAAAATCCATCATCGTGCTTAATCGTAGCAAAATTTGTTTTAAGCCGCAAATAGTCGTTGTAGTGAAAAATAAAAAAAGGGGGAGCGTTATGCTACCCCTGGTCTGACCCCGTACTTGGATGCGGGGGTCAGTTGTTAAGTTTATTTGTTAAATTTGCCGAGGCTCAGTGAACCTCGACCTTTATGTGCTTTTCGCTTCCGCCGCGTTCGCGCCTCGGGAGCTTGACCTCAAGAAGCCCGTTCTTGAAATTGGCTTCAATACGCTCGCTGTCAACATCTTCAGGCAGCTCAAAAGTCCGGCAGAACTCTCCGGTCATACTCTCCCTGTGGATGATGGCGCCGTCCTTGCCGTCCCAATCGGGCCGCTTGCCGCTTATCTCCAGGTTTCCGCGTGTGACCTCAAGATTGAAGTCCTTTTCGGTCAGGCCCGGAAGCTCAATCAGCATCCGATAATAGTCCTTGCCGCGGATAACATCGACAGCTGGGTAGCAGTCGCATTCCACCGGCGAGAACCAGAAATCGCTGACCGGAGCAATCCAAGGTCCGTAAACTATTTCATCGAAGTCCTCCTGAAGCGCCTCCATATCTCTGCGTAAGTCCCTAAGAGTTATAGCATCCATCGGAGTACCTCCTTTTACTTCTTTTTGCGGGTTTTACTTCTTTTACTTCTCTCTTTCGCATCATTATTTAGTAATCATTTTATATGCGGTTGTCAAGGGGTTTGAAGGGACAGGTTGTCGGAATAACCAATTGAATTGATTGACTTTTAATGAATCAGCCGGGCAGATGGAAAGCAATTGTTTTGGTTTGCAAATTTGTAGCGCAAAATTCCAGGTTTTGGAGCTATCCAGCAGCTATACGGGCATATTCTTTTGAACTTATTGGGGCAACCTGGGCGGCTATTTTTCTCTTGAGTCAGCTTGAGTCAGCCTTTTTTAAGGATTGCCCTTACCCACTCAATCTCTTCTTTCAAGCCTTGTTCCACCGAGCCTTGAGGGTTGTAGCCGAGCTCTTTTCTGGCCTTGGCGGTGTCAGCCAGGGTTTCCCGGACATCGCCTTTTTGCGGGGGCAGGAATTTTATCTGGGCTTTTTTGCCGCAGAGTTTGAGGATAAGGTTGACCGCGTCCTTGAGTTCGATCTGATGGCCGCCGCCCAGGTTGTATGCCTCCCCGGGCCTTCCTTTTTCCATCGCAGCTATTGTGCCCGCGATAATATCATTGATGTATGTGAAGTCCCGTTTTTGTGTGCCGTCTCCGTAAATAGTGATCGGCTTTTCGGTCAAAGCAGCCGCGATGAATTTGTGGAAAGCCATATCCGGCCTCTGCCGCGAGCCGAACACAGTGAAGAACCTAATCGAGTTCACCCGGACTTTGTGGTTTCGATGGTAGAGGTAACAAAGCGCCTCGCATGCGAGCTTGGTCACGCCGTAGGGAGAGAAAGGGTTTTTGGCCGCGGTCTCGGGGGTGGGCAGTTGGTCGGTGTCTCCGTAAACCGAGCTTGAGCTTGCGAAGGCCATTTTCATATCCGGGAAATCGAGCATGGCTTCGAGGATTCGCTGGGTGACCTTGATGTTGTTTTGAAGGTAGCGGTCAAAATCTTTGCCCCAACTTGAGCGCACGCCGGCCTGCGCGGCCAGATGATAAATATGGTTCACCCTGGAAAGCAGGGGCTTGAGCTTGATTTTTTTCAGGTCAGCTTCTATGAACTTGAAGCCCTTCCTGGCTCTAAGTCCGGCCAGATTTTTCTCTTTGATCCAGCGCGGGTAATAGTCGGTGAAACAGTCGATGCCGATCACGGAATCGCCTCGGGCCAAAAGTTTTTCCGCTAGATGGGAGCCGATAAAACCGGCCGCGCCGGTTACAAGATATTTCAATTTGCGCTCCTCATTTTTTGAAAAGGGACAGAATTTTTCTTTCATTCGGGTTTTTGATCACGCCTTTTTCCGTGATGATGGCCGTAATCAGATTGGCGGGCGTGATATCGAACGCGGGGTTTTCGCACTCCACTCCGGACGGAGCGATCCGCTTGCCCGCGATTTCGAGAACTTCTTTTGGATTGCGCTGTTCGATGGGAATCCGGTCTCCGCTTTTGCAGTTCAGGTCGATGGTTGATAGGGGAGCGGCGACATAAAAAGGAATTTTATGATACGCGGCCAGGACCGCGATGGTGTAAGTGCCTATTTTGTTGGCTGCGTCTCCGTTTCTGGCGATGCGGTCCGCGCCCACGATTATTTTGCTCACCTTGCGGTTTTTGATTATCCATCCGGCCATATCATCGCAGATGAGCTTGACCGGAATTTTGTCTTTGCTCAGTTCCCATGCGGTGAGCCTTGCGCCCTGGAGAAAGGGACGGGTCTCGTCCGCGATCACTTTCACCTTCTTTCCCTGCCTGACCGCGCTCCGGATAACGCCTAAGGCTGTGCCGTGCCCGCCGGTTGCGAGCGCGCCCGCGTTGCAATGGGTGAGGATGGTGTCGCCGGTTTTGATCAGTTTTGCGCCGAATTCTCCCATTTTGCGGTTGCTCTCAATGTCCTCATCGAGAATGGCCTGCGCTTCTTGGAGCAAAGCCTTTGCTCTTTCCTTTGCATTTAATCCAAGCGCGGAGCTTGCTTTCTTTTCCATCCTTTTTATCGCCCAGAAAAGATTGACCGCAGTGGGCCTGGTGCGAGCAAGCCTTTGGGCTTTTTGCCGGAATTTTTTCCACCAGAGCTCGGGCGATTTGATTGCGTTAAGCTCCTTTGCCGCAAGCGCAAGCCCGAACCCGGCCGCGATTCCTATCGCGGGCGCGCCCCGGATGGCCATATCTTCAATGGCTTTTGCCACATCCTGGCTGGTCTTGAGCCGGAGATAGGATTCTTTTCCCGGCAAGAGCCTCTGGTCAAGCAGAACGACTCTTCCGTTTTCAAAGTATATGGTTCTGAAACTCATTTGCTCCAGGATTTCATCAGTGAGAAGCCCGCAAACCTGGCAGCGGACCCGAGCTCCTCTTCAATCCGCATCAGCTGGTTGTATTTTGCGATCCGCTCGCTCCTGCTCGCAGACCCGGTCTTGATCATGCCGCAGCCGACCGCGACCGAAAAATCCGCGATGAAAGAGTCCTCGGTCTCTCCGCTCCGGTGGCTGACCACCGCGCTGTATCCTGATTTGCGCGCCAGCTCAATTGCCTCCAGGGTCTCGGTAATCGTGCCGATCTGGTTGAGCTTGATCAGGATGGAGTTGGCCACGCCTTTTTCTATGCCCCGGCCAAGCCGCTTGATGTTGGTTACAAAAAGGTCATCGCCCACGATCTGGATTTTTTTGCCCAGCTTGTCGGTGATCATTTTCCAGCCTTCCCAGTCATCCTGGGCCAGGCCGTCTTCGATGCTGACAATGGGATAAGCGCTAACCAGTTTCGCGTAATAGTCGACCAGCTGCTGGCTGGTGAGGGTTTTGCCCTCGGCCTCAAGCTGATAGCGGTTATTTTTGTAGAATTCGCTTGCCGCGGGATCGAGCGCGATGGCGACATCCCTGCCCGGCTTGTACCCCGCCTTTTCAATCGCGGCGACCAGAAAGTCAAGCGGCTGCTGGTTGGATTTCATCCTGGGCGCGAAGCCGCCTTCGTCTCCCACCGAGGTGACAAGCCCCCTGGCCTTGAGCGCGGATTTGAGATTATGAAAAACCTCCGCTCCCCACCTGAGCGCCTCCGCGAAGGTCTTGGCGCCGCCCGGGACGATCATATATTCCTGGAAGTCAACATCGTTGTCCGCGTGCGCGCCGCCGTTCAGGACATTCATCATGGGCACGGGAAGAATCCGAGCGAGCCTTCCGCCCAGGTACTGGTAAAGCGGCATTTCGTAATACGCGGCTGCCGCGCGGGCGCAGGCCATTGACACTCCCAGGATCGCGTTGGCCCCGAGCTTGGATTTATTGTCCGTGCCGTCCAGGCTGATCATTGTCCGGTCGATCTCGGCTTGGGCGTCAGCCGGCATTCCCTTGAGCTTTTTGGCGATGATATTGTTCACATTGTTCACCGCCTTCAAGACCCCTTTTCCCAGGTATCTTTTGGCGTCGCCGTCTCTAAGCTCAAGCGCCTCGTGCTCGCCCGTGCTTGCGCCGCTGGGCACAGCCGCTCGGCCTGAAATGCCTATCTCCAGGCTCACATCGACCTCAACCGTCGGGTTTCCGCGCGAGTCGAGAATTTCCCGCGCTCGAATTTCATTGACAGCAATCATCGATTCCCCTCCTTTTTTATATCGGCATTGGATTTGATAATAGCCCCGGCTATTGATTCTGCAATCAGCTCGATCCCGGCGCGGTTGGGATGGATGATGTCTTTTTCCGGCCGGTCGAAAAGGTTTTTAACACCGCGCTCCTTAAAAATCAAATCCAGGTCCACAAGCTGCGCCCCCTCCGCTCCGGCTGATGAGCGAACCGCCTGGTTATATGTTTCGTGCAACTGTTGCAGGTCCTGGCCTTGCCGGATGAAACCGATGGCCTCCAGGTAATCCGGCAAAGGACCGAGTCCTAATCCTGCGGGCGCGGTTGTCAGGATGACAGATGCGCGATTTGAGGCCGCGGCCTGGATCATCTCTTTCAGGTTGGCCCGATATTGATCGAGTGGAACCCGCAGTTTGTCCTGGCCGGTCTTTGAAAATTTTATGGCCGCCTGCGCGATTACTTTGTTCAGAAGCTGATAGACCCTCAGCCCGGACAGTTCGTCTCGAAGCAGAATGAGCGGAACATCCTTCTTAACTTTCTGCTCGTGGTCAGAAAATCCTCTTGCCAGCCAATGATCGTTCCAGCCGTAAAAAATCACAATCACCTCCGGATGATATTCGGAGATAACTTGTCCTAAAAGACGCTTGCCCTGCCAGCTGGAATATCCGGGAACGCCGAAGTTATACACCTGGAATTTTTCCCCCGGCTGATTGCGGTTCAAGATTTGTTTAAGCATATCCGGATATGTGTATCCGGGGATGCCAAAGGTTACGGAATCGCCCAGACAGGCGATCCTTATAAGACCGGCGGGTTTTGCTTTTTCAAAATCTTTTCCACGAAAACCTTGACGGTTAAGTGACCCGAAGAGAGTGCCGAAGCTGCTCCCCGGCTTCATCCGGAAAAGCAGCTCAGGATCGGCTATGAAAACCCGGTGCAGTTCAATCTTACTCGGATAGCCGAACTGCATATAGCTTAAGCTTCTCTGGAAACGGAAATGGACGAGCCTGAGCGAAAGCTCTGAAGCCGCGAAAAAACCCGCGGCCGCGATCAGGCTGAATAATAGAAGCCGGGCCTTGCCTAGTTTTTGCTCGGGCATTTTTCCAAAAATTTCTTGAATCCGGGCTGATCTGCAATTGTTTTTTGCAGGCTCAAGGCAATAATTTCGTGGCCGGATTTATTCGGGTGCCCCTGGTCAACCATAAGGCCGTTGTCGGACTCCGCCTCACTTTCCGTGAAGAGTCTCCGTAGATCTATAAGCGGCAGTCCCAGTCGGGCGGAGACCGCCTGATTGACTTTGAGCGAATCCCACTTTTGCCAATCAGCCGGGAATTTAGCGTTATATTTCCCGGCGATATCCTTTAAGGCATCAAACGCGGGATCAACCGCGAGGCCTGGAAAATCATCATTAAGCAGGATCAGTCCGCACCCGATTCGGCCGCACTCGTCTTTGATCATTTTTATGTTGGCCCCATATTCCCGCTCGCTGACTTTGCGCTTGAGTCCGGAAAGATAAGTCTGCGGATTAAGGCTCAAGCCCTGGCCGCGGCGCTTGAGGTAAATGACGCCGGCTTTGAGCAGCTTGTAAACCTGGCTGTGGCGAAGGATCAAATCCATCCGGTTTGCCTGCCACCAGCCCAGGTCATAGTGCTCCTGGTCCGAGAGCAGCGCGGGGTAGCGGTCATTGGCGCCGAAGCTCGTGATGACCAGGTCCGGCTCCAGCTTCTGCGCGAAAGTGAAAAAAAGTTCTTTGCCCTGGAAAGAAGTGTATCCGGTCACGCCCAGGTTCAAGACCTGGATTTTGCAGCCGGGATATTTTTCTTGCAGAATTTTTTCAAGCCGAGCCGGGTAGGTCTCGTCCTCGCCCGCGCTCCAGCCGAAAGTCACCGAGTCGCCCAGACAGATAATCCGGTAAGAGCCGGGCCGTTTTTCCATCTGAAAATCCGGCCCCCGGAATCCATAATTATTGATGCGCACCGGCTTCAGGTAAACTCCTTTGGCGTCCAGCATCTGATTGGGCTTGAATTTCCAGAAAACCGAGCGGTCAAACTCCACGGTCTGGTTTGCGATTCTTCGAAAGCGGCTCATATCGAGAAGCGGCATACCCAGGAGGTCCGCGGAAAAGTTGTAATAAAACTTGAAATCGCGCAGCCTGAAGACCAGTTCCGCTCCCCCGAAAATAACAGCCGCGGCCAAAACCGCATAAAACGCCTGCCGCGCTTTTGGAATCTTACCGGCCACCCTTCAATACCCCCTCATAGGCCTGAACCAGGCTCGCTCTCATTTTATCGATTGTGAACAGCTCTCTCACTCGGCGCTGGCCCATAGCCGCGAATTTTTGCCTGAGCTCATCGGTTTCCAGCAGGGCCCGGATTTTAGCGGACAACTCCAATTGGTCGCCGGGATGAAAGAGTATGCCGCTCACGCCGTCTTCAACCACTTCAGGAATGCCTCCGGCGGTTGAGCCGATTGCGATACAGCCAGCAGCCATTCCTTCAACCAGGCTCAGGCCGAACCCTTCCTGCCAGCTTCCCAGGTATACAATCATTGCTCTCTGGTATTTTTTGATCAGTTCATCGCTCCCCAGTTCGCCAGTGAATTTTAGGTCTAGTCGGATGCTTTTTATTTTCGCCCAGACTCTGGTGTGCAGATACTCTTTCCCGATCACCTCGACTTTTAGCTCCGGGAAATCCGCCGCGATTATTTTCAAAGCTCCAATCAGGGTGCCGAGTCCTTTGCGCCAGGAATCTCTCCCCACCAGAATGATCAGAGGCTCGCGCTCCTTTGACGCTCCCGCGCCGAATTTTTCAAAATCAATTGCGATCGGCACCAAATAGACATTTTTTCTCTCCAGGCACTGCCCGACCGTGCGGCTGTGCACGATCACCGCATCAGCCGCGTTCAGAATATTGAGGTAGCGCTTTTTCCGTTTGGTTTGGAGGAACCATCGGGCGAGCGCGTCCGGGCCCGGGAAATAGCGGTGCTCGGACCAGTAATAATCGTGGAGGTCAGCGATGACCGGGACTTGTTTATGGAGAACATCCGCGGCCGATGCGTGCTTGATGTCGATTATGTGGATCAGATCAAACCCGGATTTGGGCGCGGACTTGAAAAATTCGATCTCCGCGAAGCCGGCGAGCGCGGTCTTCAAAATTTCCGCGTAGCTGGTGACGCCGGTTCGCGCTTTGCCCGGCCGATAAACCGCCGCGATTTTAATCAAACCCATCCCTCCTCCGCCACCAGAAATCGAAATCTTCTATCCGCTCTCCCCGCCGGTAATTCTTCATAAGCCAGGTCCAGAACTCCCGGAACCGCAAAGCCTGGCTGTATGAATCCAGCGGCTCAAGAGCATTTATATCATTATGCACCAAAACCACCAACCTGGGTTTGCGGGTGTTAAGTTCGGAAAGAAAGGTATCCCGCCACTGCTTTTGCCGCCTGCGCGCAAGATTTGTTTTCGGCTCGAAATCCAGCGGGTATTTGGAGTGGAACCGGGAAGGCGACCGTCGGGCGGCCAGATAATTGATGAGCGGCTCGTATCCGAACACGAGGACATAGTCATCTCCGGTTGTGCGCTCCCGGATCCAGTTCGCAACCACCAGGTCCGCGTAGGCATTGAAATCTTTTCTCGGGCCTCGCGCCGGTTCCTGGAAGCGGGCATAATACTGCTCTTTGCTCAGCTTCCCGGACAGATAATTTGCGGTTTGGTAGTGTTTTTGAGTCAGGCAATAGAACTTCAGGGATGTGAATGCCCAGATGATAATCAGGCTGGCGCCCAGCCATCGCCAGGCTTTTCCCTGTTTGCCCTTGCCCCCGCTCGCTCCCATCACAATCAATAGAGCGCAGGGAGAGATAAGTCCCAGAAAATGGTAAAGAAAAAATCGGGCCTGGGAAAGAAGCTCGAGCGCGGCTGCGGCAAACCAGATCAAAACCAGTCCCGAGACCGGCTCGCGGCGCGCTCTGAACGCGCGGGCAAGGCCGGCGGCGAGGATGATCAGGGCCGGGCCGAAAATCAGCCAGAGCGCCCGGCTCGAGGTCTTGAGAAGCTCCGCGGGTGATGCCCGGTGTCCCTGCAAATGAAACCAGTTGAATAAAATGACCTGCTCAAAAAACTCGCCTCCGATCCCCCGGACCCAAAAATAAAAAATCCAGACAGCCAATCCCGCGGCAAGACCGATTAAGCAGGCGCTGATGGTTTTCATCCTGGCCTTGGCAAAAAAGGCAAAGAAAAAAACCAGGCCGATAACCAGCCAGAATCCGCTCAATTTGAACATCAGCATCTGGCTTAAAGCCAGGCCTGCGGCAAAGCCGAGTCCGAGGCTCTTGGGCCGCGGGTCATCATTTGCCGCGGAGAAGGCGAGTAAAGCCGAGAGTGCTGCAATCGGCATCATAAAGGTTTCCGCCTGGTCGTTCCACCAGCAGGAACTGAACACGGCCAGCAGCGGGATGGAGGCGACAGCCGAGACCGCCAGAGCTTTCCAGGGCGGAAAAAGCTTTTTGCCCAGAATGAAAAGCAGAAACAAAGTTGAGAGCCTGGCGAGCAGGTCCGCGAGATTGGGCCCAAAGGCCGCGCCCTTGCTTAGTTTCAAAAAGATGGCATAGGTCAGGTAAAGCCAGGGCCCCTTGTGCTCGAACGCATACTGGTATGGCCACCATTCGCCCAGCCAGCACCAGGCGACATAGGAGTAAATTCCCTGATCGCGAGTGAAGGGAACGGGCAGAAAAAGAATGCCGGAAGCGGCAACAGCCAGTGCCAGCAAGACCAGGCCTATGAGAGGCAGGCTTGACCGTTTCATCTCCGCCTTCTCCAGAGCTCCATAATTCCCGGCCCCTCTTTGCACAGCCACTTCTCCAGATTAAACTCGGGTTTGGTTTTGGCAAAAATCTGTTGGCGCGCTTTCAGGTCTTTGGGCAAGAAGCCCAAAAAATCGATCCTGGCTTTAAGCGAGGCGCGGTCCCGGAAAAAAATTCCGTTCCAGAAGGCAAGGAAATCATAAAACACGAGCCAGGGCAGATTTTTCAGGATCAAACGCAAATCCCAGTTTCTGACTATGGTTCGGAGGCGATTTCGTGATAAATAATAATTCCTTATCCTCATCTTCCTGGCAGTCTCAGAACCAAGGTGAAAAACCCTAACCCGAGGGCAGCAAAGCGTTTTCCAGCCCGCTCGCCGAGCACGGTATGCCAGGTCCGGTTCCTCGTAATACATGACAAAATCCTCACAAAAAAATCCGACTTCCTTGAGCATAATTCCCCGAAAAAGCGGGGCGACCCCTGAAACTCCGAAAATCTCGGGATACCCCTGTTCCGCGCCGGTCTTCAATTGATGCACAAATCCGTATCTCACCGGATAAAGCCCGCAGGATTCGATCCGGCCGGTCCTTTTGTTTATGACCGTGCAATCGATCATTCCCGCGCTCGGATCCGAGTCAAGGCCGGCCACCATTTCTTGGAGCCAATCCGGTTCCGGAACCGCGTCATTATTCAACAGCGCAATGTCTTGGCCTTTGCTCTCCTTCCAGCCTCGCACACATCCGGAGGCCCACCCTTTATTTTCGCCCAGCTCTATGATCCGTGCGGATGGGAAGCGCGCGCGGATTTTTTCCAGAGAGCCGTCGGTCGAGCCATTATCAACCACCAGCACCTCAAAATCCTTGAAGCTTTGCCGCTCCAGACCGGCAAGGCAGTCATATACGAACGGCGCGCCGTTGAAATTGACGATGATCACGGACACCCTCATCTTAGTTCTTCACCTCTTCGCAGCTGATCCTTGAGCTTGGACGCATAAGAGAAAAATCCCCCCAGGCTTTGGCTGGGCAAGTCCGCGATTTTCAGCTCCGGCAGCCTCGAATCCATCATTTCCTCGCTCTCCCCAGCTCCACTATCCCCGGATAATCTTTGGACAACCATTTGCTGAGGTTGAAATCCTGAGCAGCCTTGGAAAAAATTTCTTTGTGAGCCTCAAGGTCACAGGAGAGAAAGCGCAGGAAATCGATTCGCGCTCGAACCGCGGCTATTGGGCTTGAGAAAATTCCCGCGGCAAATGATGCGCCCTCGTAGGCCATAAGCCAGGGAAGATTTTTCATGATCGAGCCCGGGTCCCAGTTTCTTATGACGGATCGCAGCCGATTTCTCGGCAGACAATAATTTTTTATGCCCATTGCCGCGGTGGTTTTAGAACCTAGATGGCGGACCACAGCTTTCGGACAATATGCGGCCGTCCAGCCCGCGCGTCGCGCCCGATACGCCAGGTCCGCGTCCTCGTAGTAAATGAAGAAATCGGCGGAATAGAAACCAGTCTCCTGAAGCATCGCGCCCCGGTAAAGTCCGGCTACGCCGCAAGTCCCGAACACTTCCGAGGGTTTATCTTCATCTTGGGGTCTCCAGAGGTAGACCAGGCCGTTTCTCGCGGGATAGAGCCCGCCTGATTCCAATTTCCCGGTTTTTTGATTGATCACCTTGCAAGCAACCATCCCCAGCCTCGGGTCTGAGTCAAGGGTTTCAACCATTGCTTTGAGCCAATCCCTTTCCGGAACCGCGTCATTGTTCAAAACCGCAATCTCTTTCCCCCGGCTTTCTTTCCAGCCGCGCGAGCATGCGAAAGCAAATCCCTTGTTTTCCCCGAGCTCAATAATCCGCGCCGAGGAAAAACGGAGGCGAATTTTTTCCATTGAGCCGTCCCGCGAGCCGTTGTCCACGACGATCACTTCAAAATCTTTGAAGCTCTGGCGCTCCAGGCCGGCGAGGCAGCCATAGATAAAGGGGTCCCCGTTTAAGTTCACGATGATGACCGTCACTCTCATTTCAGCTCCTCAAAACCCTTTCTCATCCAGGCAAGAAGTTCCCGAGCTTTAACCGTTCGGAGCTTTTTCACGGCTTTTCTTTTCTTGAATCTCAGCGGCAGCGAGAAAAATCCCTTAAGGCTTCCTGCCAGAAAAACGGAAATCTGGCCGGAGAGAAAAAGATGATAAATAAGCCCGCGCATCCAGCCCAGGAAAATCAGAGGCGCGAGCAAAAAAATCAGGCCAATGGGCAGGTTGTCCCAGACCAGATACCAGCGGTTGCGAGCGATAAGATAAACCCTCTGGCTGCTGTCCATTTTCTTTCCGGCCGGCTTGTCGCCCAGGTCAGTGCCCGCGCCTAGGTGATAGACAATCGCTGCCGGGGCAAGCATCCCCCTCGCGGCCGCGAGCCTCGCGCGCAAAAAGAAATCGATGTCTTCGAGATAAGCGAAATATGAAGGGTCAAATTTGCCGCTTTTTTGGATAAGGCTTCTCCTGAAAAGCAGCGCGGCCGCGGAGGCGAGAAAGACCTCAACGCTTTTAATTTGGCCGGGAATAATTGCATTTTCAAAGAGCGGAACGGGCCGGGCTTGAACGGTATAGCCCACGCCCGCGCTCTCGATTTTATTTTGCTCGTCCGCTTTCAAGACCAGGGCCGCGAAAAAATCGAACTCCTTGTTTTGCTCCGCGCCCCTGACCAGTTCTTCCAGCCATTTGGGGTCTGCCGCGGCATCATTATTTAATATGGCGAGGAGTTCGGCCTGCGCCTGATCGATCCCGGCATTGACCGCGGCGGAGAAGCCCTGATTTTCTTGAAGCCTGATCAATCTTGGCTTGAGCGGATGCTTTTGAGCGATATGAACGCTCTCGTCTTCTGACCCGTTGTCAACCACAATGGTCTCAAAATCTTTCTCGCTCTGGGCCGCGAGCGAGTCCAGGCACCTGGCCAGCAATGCCGCGGCATTATAGTTCGGTATGATCACTGACACTTTGGGGATTTTATCCACTGATGCTTTATTTTCTTTGGATTCGACCATTTGCGCAAACCAGAATCGGCATATCTTTAGAGCGCTGTCAGCGGGGTTTGGTTCTGTTGCCGGCAGCGACATTGGCCGTTAAAATCAATCTTGATGAGAACAATAGGCATCACGACCACGGTGCCGGTTGAGGTCATTATTGCGGGAGGAGCGATCCCCGCGGACCTCAATAACCTCTTCATAACCCATCCGGAGCGGGACAAGCTGATCAGCAAGGCCGAAGGTTTCGGGTTTCCCATGAACCTCTGCAGCTGGATCAAGGGGGTTTTCCAGGTCGCGCTCGAGAATGGGATCAAGGAGGTGATCGGCGTCACCCGGGGAGACTGCTCGAGCACGGAAAAACTGCTTGAGGTATATGATGTCATCGGCATCAAAAAGATTCCGTTCGCGTATCCGGCTGACCGAAGCCGGAAAGCTTTAAAGAAAGAGATGGAGCTTTTCGCCAGCCATTTCCGGGTAGACCTTGCCCGCGCGGAAAAAGTCAGGAAAGAGCTTGCGCGCGTCAGGAGAAAACTTAGGGAACTGGACCGGCTGACCTTTGAGACCAACCAGGTGTCGGGATACGAGAATCATCTATGGCTGGTCTCGGCCAGCGATTTCAACCGCGACCCCGGCCGGTTTGAGAAAGAGCTCAAGCTTTTTATTCAAGAGGCGAAAAAGCGGCCGGCGATGCCCCAGAAAATCCGGCTTGCGTATCTGGGCGTGCCGCCCATCTTTGACGACCTTTACCAGGTGATTGAACAGCTTGGCGCCAGGGTGGTTTATAACGAGGTGCAGCGGGAGTTCGCGATGATCAAGCCCGCGAAAAATTTGATCGAGCAATACCTGAACTACAGTTATCCCTACGACATTTTTTTCCGGGCAAAGGAGATTAAGAAGGAGATTAAAAGGCGGAAGATTCACGCAATCATTCATTATGCGCAGACCTTTTGCCACCGGCAGATCGAGGGGATTGTTTTCCGGAAAATTTTTGATCTTCCCATCTTAAGCCTGGAGGGAGACCGGCCCGGCCCGCTCGGCCCCGGAATCCGCACCCGGCTGGAAGCGTTTCTGGAAATTTTGAAACCCGGATGGAAGTGAGTCGCGGGTTTTAGACGGATTCTACTTCCGCTTAACTCGTTGGTAATAATCGCGCATTGCAGCCAGGCATGCGAGCGCGGTCTCGGGGTTGTCAAAGACCGGGTATTGGCTGCACGCCTGGGCGCTTTCTCTCAGGCGGTAAGGCATTGCCAGGATAAGCCCCACCGGCTTTTTGATGGTCTCAACTGTTTCAATGAACTCCGCCACCAGGTCGCGCTGGAGCTGGTTCAGGCTCATATAAAATTTGAGCGTCTCCGGGTCCCGGTAGATGTAAGCCATTACCGCGGCGTCAAACTCATCCCGGGCCAGGAGCTCGCGCAGGAAATTTTTCTGCATCTCCGCGCTGTAAAGGTCTCCGAAATCGAGCGGGTTTTGGAATTCGATCACTCCCGCGCGGCGGCGCTCGGAATATTTTTCCGCCAGCTCTTTGGGAATAGGCGGCAATTCAAACCCATATTTCCAGGCCAGGTCGGACATAACCACGCCCAGGCCTCCGCTCGGGGAAAGCACCAGCAAGCGGTTTCCTTTCATCGGAGGCAGGCTGAAGGCTTTGGCAAGAGTCATCATCTCCGCGAGCGATTTTGCGCGGATAACGCCGGCCTGGCGGAAGGCGCAGTCCATCACTTCCTCATCGTTCTTGAGCGCGGCCGTGTGCGAGCTGGCCGCGGCCTCTCCGTAGGGCGTGACGCCGGCCTTGAAAACAATGACGGGTTTTCGGCATCTTTTGGCCGATTCCAGGAACTCGCGTCCTCGGCGCAAATCCTCCAGAAAGCAGCAGATGACCTCGGTTTCCGGGTCTTGGGCCAGGTAGTCAAGAAAATCGACTTCATCGAGCACAGTCTTGTTGCCCAGGCTCACGAACTTTCCGAGCGGAACCGCATCGATCTCCATTTGCGCGATGGTCACGGTTCCCACCCCTCCGCTTTGAGAGAGCAGAGCGATTTTTCCCGTTGGCGGCTTGGCCAGCGGCACAAAAGCAAGGCCCATTCCGGTTTGAGTGTTCGCGGTTGCGATGCCGTTGGGCCCGACCATATCTATTCCCTTTTGCTTGCAGATCGCTTTTACTTTCCGGCTCAGTTCAATTCCCTCCGGCCTTCCGGTTTCTTCAAACCCCGCGCTCGAAACCGCAACCTGGCTGATGCCGTGATTGGCGCAGTCGAGAAGAATATCCGGCACCAGCGCGGCTCTGGTGAAGATGACCGCGAGCTCCGGTTTTTCCGGAAGATCGGCAAGCGCCTTGTATATTTTTACCCCCTCGCTTTCCCCGGCCTGGGGGCTGATGCCAAAAATTTTCCCGGAGTATCCCCATCTTTTGCAGTTCATCAGGATATTTCTTCCCAGGTTCTGGGGATTGGGGGACAGGCCGAAAATTACCACGGTTCCGGCCTGGAAAAAATTATCCAACTTGCCTTTCATCTCAAGCTCCCGTTATTTTCCCAAAAATTCACTGGTTATGATCAATTTTTGAATGCGGTTTAATTTGAGCGCATCCAGACGCAAGGATTTTTTTAGCAGGTTAAACAAAATTAGTCAACAACAAGGACACGGCCCTTGACCGTTATGCATTTCCTTGAGTGTTTTATGACAGCCGGGGTCGTGGGCGGGGTCTTTAATTTTGAAAGGATGGCGGGCCGTTAAGACGATCCAGCCCGGCCACCCCAACCATATTCACTCCTTGCGCCCGGACAACATCCTTGATCTTTTGCTCGATCTTTGCCAGCAGCGCTCCCTTAACGGACTTTAGAGCAGGGCGTTGAGCGACATAAGGAACATCATATCGCCATCGATCTGCATCTGGCCGGCCATAAACAGGTTCTGGCCGTTGGTTTCTTTCTTCTGCATTGCGCGCCAATTATCAAGCGACAGCTTGATTGTTCCGCACGGCTGGGTCTCCCCGTTGAAAACCATAGAAAAGGGCATTAAGTTGCCGTCCGGCTTCTTAAGCTCAACCTTTAAGCAGCCTTTGGTTGAGAGCATGGTATTCAAAATGTCAGGGTTGGCGGCCTGGGCCGGGTCCGCAAAACGGTCGATTACTCCCTCCATCTGGCCGGTAACAGCCGCGCGCCAATCGGCTTCGTTCAAAGCCACGCACAAAACCGGTTTGTCAATCCCTCCGGGAATCACGGTCAGATTCTTGCCGTCCTTGATCTTCAGGCAATATTTCTTTCCGTCGATATCGAACTGCACCGTCAGTTCCTTGCCGGCCATGCCGGAAAGGTCCACTCCCTTGGTCAACTCACTGAACTGTTTGGGGACATAGGTCTTGAAAAAGTCGTCCACCTTGACATTGGCCGGAACATTGAATAGAGCCATTTTTTCCTCCTACTTTTTCTTTTTTGTTTTGGAACTTGACGTTATTTTACCAATTGGTAAAGCACAAAACTAGCTTATTTTGTTGGTTTTGTCAAGAGAAAAGTTGAAAAATTTTGGGAAACGGAACAGACATGGTATCCCCCTGGTAAGGATAAGATAATGGGGAAGAAAGGATTGAAGCAGCTAAAAGAGATACTAAGAAAGGGCAAGGCTCGGTGAGCGTAGCCAACCGAGCCTTGGG
>Ga0315280_10006714_pt1 | contig 15748 bp, 11 predicted proteins | sample YL17G06_40_MG_FD_203697 | JGI IMG/M metagenome (GOLD analysis project Ga0315280, IMG submission 203697) | Sediment microbial communities from Yellowstone Lake, YNP, Wyoming, USA - YL17G06_40 | ecosystem: Environmental > Aquatic > Freshwater > Lake > Sediment | place: USA: Wyoming | collected... | reverse complement strand
GGAGACGAAAGAGACAATGTTGTTTTAAGAGAGTGGGGAGAGAAACCAAAATTTGATTTTAAACCAAAAAATTACTTAGAACTTGCTGAGAATTTAGATTTAATTGATGTTAAAAGAGCGGCTAAAATTTCCGGAACTCGTTTTGGTATTTTAAAAAGAGAGGCTGCCCTACTTAAGTTTGCTTTAAGGAATTTAACTTTTGATATTCTAATGAAAGACTACAACCCACCCACCACATCCTCCCGTTCGTCTTTCGACGAACGGGCCCCTGGATTTATTCCTCTAGACCCCCCGGTGATGATAAAACCTGAGATGATGCAGGGTATGGGCTATGTTGAGCGAGGAGAGGAAGAAATCTATTATCTTAGAGATGATAATCTTTGTCTAGTGGGAACCTCTGAGCAATCAATCGGACCAATGCATGCTAATGAAATCTTTGAAGAAAAAGATTTACCAAAAAGATATTTTGCCTTCACTCCTTGTTTTCGAAAAGAGGCCGGTTCTTATGGAAAAGATACTAAAGGAATTTTCCGGGTTCACCAATTTGATAAAATTGAAATGTTTAGTTTTTCTCATCCTGAAAAATCGAGAGAAGAACACCAATTTTTCTTAAAGATGGAAGAAAAATTGATGCAGGCTCTAAAAATCCCTTATCGAGTTGTTCAAATGTGCACCGGTGATTTAGGAGATCCAGCTGCTTCAAAATATGATATCGAAGCCTGGTTACCGAGCGAAAATCGCTATCGAGAAACCCATTCAACAAGCAATTGCACTGATTTTCAGGCCAGGAGATTAAATATTAGATACAAAGATAAAACTGGGAAATTGAATTTTGTTCATACAGTAAATGGCACCGCTTTTGCTATTGGCAGAACCTTGATTGCCATCATTGAAAATTATCAGCAAAAAGATGGAAGTATAAAAGTACCGGAAGTTTTACAAAAATATTTACAGTTTAAGGAAATTAAAAAATGAAGGGAGAACCGCTTTTAATTTTGCATGGCTGGGGCTCAAATTCTTCCAGGTGGCAAAGAGTAAAGGAATTAATCGAGAAAGAAGGAATAGAAGTTTTAATTCTTGACCTACCTGGTTTTGGTATAACTCCTTCTCCCGAAAAACCCTGGGGTAGGGAAGATTATATCAACTGGATTTCCCAAAAAATAAAAGACTACAACCCACCCACCACCCTCCCGCCTGAAGGGCGGGCCCCTAAAAATTGGCAAAAATTTAGTCTTTTAGGTCATTCTTTTGGAGGAGGATTAGCGGTGAAAATGGCCACTAATTTTTCTGAGAACATTGATAAACTCATTTTGTGTGCCCCTGCCATAATCAAAAGAAAAAGTATCAAAGCCTATCTTTTTTATTGGGTTGCCTATCTTGGTAAAAAAGTTTTTTCTTTACCTGGTTTTAGAATATTTCATCCCCTGGCTGAGAAATTAATTTATAAACTGGCCGGGGCCAGAGATTATTACGTTGCCGATGGAATGATGAAAGAGACAATGAAAAAAATTGGAAAAGAAGAAGATTTAGAAATGATTTTAGAGAAAATTAAAATTCCTACTTTGATTTTATGGGGCGAAAAAGATGATGTCTTACCCATGAAAGATGCCTATAAAATCAAAGAAAAAATCAGGAATTCAGAACTAAAAATTATTCCAAAAGCCAGACATAGCCCTCATCGAGAAGCGCCGGAAGAATTAGCCAAAATTTTAATTCAATTTATTAAATCTTAAACCATGCTTTTTCTTCTATCTATTCTTTGGCTCATTCGCGAGACCAAAGCCATTTTATTTTATCTTTATCTTTGGCAGTTAAAAGAATATCATATCGGTCGATTTTTAGATCACTTTCGAACCGAAAAGGGAAAGCGATTAATATTTAATTCCCTTAATCTTTTAAAAATTCTTTTAATTTCTGGATTTTTTATTTTTCCCTTCTATTTCCCCTTTATCCTAGTAGCTTTATATACCCTAGAAGTGGCTAAAGCATTAACAGATTTTTTCCAAAAAAGACTAAAAAAACCGGTTTTAACTAAAAAAACTGTTTTTTTAATTTTAGCAGCGCTGCTTCTCGAAATTTTATTTATTTTTGCTAATCGGTTTAGACTAACACCAAGTTTTGCTTTATGGCTTCTAATTTTTGATATCTTTACTCTGGCAATTGCTTCGGGAATTACGCTTATTTTTCAACCCTTAGTAGTTTTAGGAAGAAATCAAATTATTAAAAAAGCTAAGAAAAAGCGCGATGACTTTAAAAATTTATTAGTAATTGGCATTACCGGCAGCTATGGCAAAACTTCAACAAAAGAATTTTTAGCCACAATTTTATCTGAAAAATTTAAGGTTTTAAAAACAGCTAAGCATCAAAATTCAGAAGTTGGGGTATCACTTTGTATTTTAAACGATTTAAAACCGGAGCATGAAATTTTCATTGTTGAGATGGGAGCTTACAATAGGGGAGGGATAAAATTGCTTTGTGATATTGTAAAACCAAAAATCGGAGTCATCACCGGAATAAATGAACAACACATGGCAACTTTCGGCTCTCAGGAAAATATTATAAAAGGCAAGTATGAGCTAATTGAATCCTTGCCCGAAGATGGCCTATCTATTTTTAACGGAGACAATGACTATTGCTATGAGCTTTATAAAAAAACCAAAAAACCAAAAAAGGTTTATAGTTTACAATCGACCATTTCCAATCTCCCTGTCGACCTTTACACGAGTAGTATAGCTGTAAACAGAGAATTTTTAAGTTTTAAAGTTATAGATAAAAATGGGGAATCAGCTATTTTTAAAGCAAATTTATTGGGGGAGCAAAATATTTCAAATATTTTGGCGTCGGCTGTTTGTGCTAAAGAATTAGGAATGACCTTGGAAGAAATTACTAAAGCTTGCCAAAAAATAGAAAGTTGGCAAGGGGGAGTAGAGTTAAAGAAAGGAATAAATGGATTAAACATTATTGATGCCACTTATTCGGCGAATCCCAATGGGGTGATTTCCCATATAGATTATTTAAAAATTTGGCCAGGGAAAAAAATTATTATTATGCCTTGTTTAATTGAATTAGGTAAGGCATCAAAAAGAATTCACAAAGAAATAGGGAAAAAAATCGGTGAAGTCTGCGACCTGTCCATAATAACTACTCGAGAACATTTTCAAGAAATAGGAGAGGGGGCAACTGAAAAAGGGCTGAAAGGAGAAAATATTTTATTTACCGAAAACCCGAAAGAAATTTTTGAAAAAATAAAAAATTTTTGCCAAGCTGGCGACGTTGTACTCTTAGAAAGTAGGGTGCCAAGCCAGTTAATTAACCTACTAATACCGTGAATTTCTTTAGACCAATTTCAATATCTCTATCTCCAAATACTGAAAAAGATGATATTCGATTGGCTTTAAAATTGCTTTTCCAACCCTGGGATTGGAAGCTCAATCACTACGCGACCCGGCCGCGTAGTGTTGGGTTGGAGGAAGAATTTAAGAGATATTTAGGAGTGAAATATGCGATTTCTTTTAATTCTGGTAGGTCAGCCCTGATGGCAATTTTAGATTCCTTGGATATTAAAAAAGATGATGAAGTCTTACTTCAGGGTTTTACCTGTAATTCGGCAGTAATTCCAATTTTAGCTAAAGGAGCTAAGCCAGTTTTTGTCGATGTCGATGATACAATAAATATGGATCCTGAGGATTTGAAAAAGAAAATTACTTCTAAATCAAAGGTAACAATGATTCAGCATACTTTTGGTTGGCCAGCTCAAATTGATGAAATCTTAAAAATTGCCAAGCAAAATAATCTCTTTTTAGTTGAGGATTGCGCCCATTCTTTAGGAGCTAAATATGGTTCTCGAGCGGAGCGAGAGAACCACCCCGCCCCTTCTTTAGAAGGGGCGGGGTCCTCCACTTTTCAACCTCGCTACGCTTCGGGAAAAGTGGGGACTTTTGGAGACGTCGCCTTTTTTTCTTTTGGCAGAGACAAAATAATTTCTTCAGTTTTTGGCGGATTGGCAGTCACAAATAATGAAGAAATATGGGAGAGGATAAAAAATTTTAGAGAGAAATGTGATTTTCCCTCAAATTTTTGGATTTTCCAACAATTATTACATCCAATTTTGGTGAATTATTTGGTTTTACCCGCTTATGGCTTGAATCAATATTTGGGGAGAATTATTTTAGGTCTTTTTCACAAACTTTCAATTTTATCTAAAGGAGTTTATAAAAAAGAAAAAAAAGGCGAAATTCCTAAATATTTTCCAAAACGTTTTCCAAATGCTCTGGCCACCTTAGCTCTTAATCAATTTAAAAAATTAGAAAAATTCAATAACCATCGACGGAAAACGGCAAGTTTCTATGAAAAGGAATTAAAAAATACTGGTTTTAATTTACCATTAGCCAAAAGTCAGGAAGGGAGAACACCTGCTTTTATGCGCTATCCAATTTTAGTAAATTTCGATACTGATGAAATTTTACAGAAGCTTAGGAGGAAAAAGATTTTTTTAGATGACGGCTGGAGAAAAAGCCCAGTGGTTCCACCGGATACTGATATCGATAAGATGGGTTATCTTTTCGGTAGTTGTCCCCAAGTAGAAAAAGTAGCTCAAAATATTGTGAATCTTCCTACCCACATTAATATTTCAGAAAAAGAAGCTAAAATAATTGTAAATTTTCTTAAGTCATATGGACTCCAACCCACCCACCGCCCTTCAAGGGAAAAACATGAATATCAGGGAGATAAAAGATAAAAATATTTGGGAGAATTTTCTTCTGGAATGTGCGGAAAAGACTTTTTTGAGTTCTTGGAATTGGGGAGAGTTTAGTGAAAAAATGGGCAAGAAAATCTGGCGATTCGGGATTTTAAAAGATAACGAACTGATTTCCGTTGCCCTGATTATAAAAAATGTCGCTAAACGAGGCACCTATTTAAGTATCCCTCATGGCCCGGCGACGACAGAAGGATTTAAGTCAAAAAAGGAGATATTAAGAACTTTATTAGATGAATTAAAAAAGATAGGTAAGGAAGAAAAAGCAGATTTTATTAGAATTGGTCCTGTTTGGGAGAGAAACGAAGAGAATGAAAAGGCGTTTGGAAATAACGGATTTAAAGAAGCACCGATGCACGAACACGCGGAAGCCAGTTGGAAATTAGATATCACGCCGCCAGAAGAAGAACTAATGAAGAATATGAGAAAAACAACAAGATATTTAATCCGGCAGGCGCAAAAAGATGAGAATATCGAGACTTTTCAGAGATGGAATATAAGTGATGTAGAAACCTTTAACAAAATTCATCAAGAAGTTGTAAAAGCCCAAAAGTTTATTCCATTTTCTTTAAAATATTTTGAAAACGAATTTTCAGCATTTAATAAGGATAATCAAATTTCTATTTTCTTTGGAAGATATAAGGGAGAAATTATCGCCGCTTCTTACGTAATTTTTTGGTCAAATATCGGTTTCTATCATCATGCTGCCTTATTACCCCAATATCATAAAATCCCGATTGCCTATTCTCTTTTATGGGAAGCAATCAAGGAAGCAAAAAAAAGGGGATGTATTTTGTATGATTTCTGGGGATACGTTAATCCAAAAGAAAATCCTAAGCATCCCTGGGCAGGCCCCACTCTTTTTAAGATGGGTTTTGGTGGTAGACCGTATGAGTATGTTAAAACGCAAGATTTGCCTTTATCAAATAAATATTGGCTTACTTTTCTTTTCGAAAAAATAAGGAAAACAAAGAGAGGTTTATGATTAAAAAATATCGGAAGCCTTATCGAATCAAAAAGAAAAAATCGATTTTTCGCAATCGATTTTTTTGGCTAGGAATTTTAATTTTAATAGTTTTTATAGGACTATTTTATTTTTTAGTTTTTTCTTCTTTTTTTCAGATTAAAGAAATTAAAATTTCTGGCAATCAAAAAATTCAGACGCAAGCACTTCAAAATTTAATTCAAGAGCAAATCGTAAATAAATTACTCCCCTTCTCTTCAAAAAGTATTTTTTTCGCTGATTTTCCTAAAATCAAAGCAAAAATTTCAGAAACATTCCCTCAAATTGCTCAAATAAATTGTAAAAGGGAATTTCCAGATACTTTAACGGTGACGATTGAAGAAAAGAAACCAACAGCTGTTTTTAACCAAGAAGACCTCTATTTTTTTCTCGATAAAGAAGGAATCATTTTTGAAAACACTTTGGCAGGGGGTCAATTAATAAAAATTAAAAAAGCAGTAAAAGCTAAAGAGTTAAAATTAGGAGACAGGGTTTTAGAGGAAGAACTAATATCTGCAATTTTAGAAATAGAATCTAAATTAGAAAATAATTTAAAAATTCCCATAGAGGAAGTTTTGGTAGTTTCCGATGAGAGAATAAACATGAAAACTTCTGAGGGCTGGGAAATTTATCTTAATCCCAAAGGAGATATCGAATGGCAACTAACTAAATTAAGAGTAGATTTTGAAGAAGAAATTCCCCAAGAGCGAAGAAAGGATTTAGAATACATTGAGTTGAGATTCGGAAACTTCGCTCCTTACAAATATCGCAGTGATTAGTCGTTGAAATAAATTAAAAATTTATTGAAACGTAAAATGAATTTTAATTCATTGAACAATGTAATAAACAAAAATAGAGTAGCCAATTTTTGCTACCGGTGTATATTTATCTAACCAATGATAGTAGCCATAGGGTTGGTTAAACCCAGGAGTTGGAATTCCTCGGCCACCCTGTAAAAAAGTTGCAGAGACAGCTAAATAATTCCCTTTGGGAAATTCTTTTAAATCGCGCGTGCCCCACCAAGGGGCATATTTTTCTTTTAGGTAATATTTAGCATCTCCTCCTCCAAAATAATCAACATAAATTTTATCAATTTTGTTTTCCTCAACCCATTTTTTTAATCTCTTTAAATCTTGGCCCCAATCGAGGTTAGAATCAACGGTATAGATGTAACCTTGGTTCGGGCCTCCTCCCAATTCATTAAAATAAGCAAGAAAATGGGGATAAATGGAAATTACTGAAACTGCTTGCCACAGGATCAAAATTCCCAAAATAGTACATTTTAACCTCAGAAATGGTGGTTTTATTAAATTTCCCGTCATTCTACTAACCAATAAAATCGTGAAAGGAAAAACCGGCAATAAATGACGAACTCCAATATTGAGACTGCTGGCTAAAGAGACTATCCAATAAAGACCGATAAAGCTAAGCATGGCAAATTCGGGAAAATGATTTTTTATCCAGCTCGAAATTCGTTTTTTAGTATCCTGCCAAAATGGTTTTTTGATCAAAAAGGCCGCATATAAAAGAGCAATTAAAGTTAAAATATGAAAAGTTAACGGCTCTTTTATTAAATAAACTGTTGGAAAATAATTTTTCCAGCCAGCTGCCGAGACCTCTCCTAAAAAATAAGTTGTGTTGCCGCCGGTTGCTCGCTGGAAAACTAAAGCCAGACCCAAAAAATATTCGGCAAAAGGTCTCAAAACAGGTTTTGTTGAGGCCCAGATTAATGTTTCGCGCAAAAAGGGAAAGGGAGTACTGCCCAAAAGAAATTCAGTGTCCCTGGCTTGTCTTTCAGGAGGATAATTCCAAACATGGTATTGATAAACCGGCCAGATTAAAAGATAACCAATAATAAATACTAAAATTAGAATTTTTAATGCTTTTTTCCAAGTCCCTAACTTAATTAACCACCAAATCAAAGCTAAAATTGCGAAAAAAGGAATTAAAAGTATAACTGAAAATTTACAGAGTTCAGCCAAGCCAAAAGAAATTCCAGCTAAAATAATGTTTTCCTTTGACGATGTTTTTAGGGCTTTGATAAAATAATAAGTGGCAATAAATACTCCAGCAGCAGCTCCGACATCAGTAGTAACCAATCTCCCGTGAGCTAAAAAAGTTGGCGAAAAAGAGAATAAAAATAAGGCAAGAAGCGCTGTTTTATTTCCAAAAAGCTCCCTGGCCCATTTAAAAATATAAAATCCGAGTAAAATTAAAATTAAAATCATTGGCAGGCGGGCCAAAATTAAAATTTGATCTGGATTATTCCCTGAGCGGTATAAGAATTCACCACCTAAGTTAAATTGATGCCACCAAAAAGGATTATCTTCTTGAAGCCAGGCAGGATGTTGGAGGGGAAAATTAAGATCTAAAAAGAGAAGGGGGAAAGCAGCAATATCTTTTAAAAAAGGGGGGTGTTCGGGATTCAATCTCATATCTTTTTGAGTCAAATAAGAATAACCAGCAGCAATATGAGGGGGTTCGTCGGTAATAAAGGTATCATTAAGAATACTAAAAACGGCTATTAAAAAGAGAAAAAAGAGTAAAATACCAGCAATGAGGTTAGTAAAGCGATCAGACATAATTTATTTTACTTGAAAGATAAAAATAGTGGTTCCCACCCTTTGAATTAAATTATCCTCGAATTGGAAATACTTTTTAGATTCTGGTAATTCCTTATCATAATTGACATTTTGAAGTTCAAAAGTAGATACGGCAATCAAAGAGTCCTTTGGAGGAATAGGATCTGTTCTGATATTGAAGGGTTTATAAGCTTGGCCTAAATAATAGTTCAAAGGAACGTTAGAAAAAATGTGGGTATAAATTCTTTCTATTTTGTTTTCCTCAACCCATTTTCCCAATTTTTTAACATCCTGGCCGCCCCAGTCATAATTAGAATTGGTAGCAATTTTGTAACCCTCTGAAGTTCCGCCAGCCAAAATATTGTAATAAGAAAGGAAATAGGGCCAAGTCAAAATCCAAGCAGTAATAATGATAATGAAAAAAGGGAGAAGAAGGAAAGAAATTTTAACTTCTTTTTTTAAAATTGAAATTTCTAATGGTAACCAACTGCTGATTTTTTTAGCAACTAAAACGTAAAGCAAAAAAGTTATGGGAAAGATGTGTCTTATACCAATATTTAGTTTAAGAGTAAGACTAAAAAGAGCGTAAATTAAAAAGAAGACAAGACAAGTAGCATTAAAAGGGTTCTTTAAAAGCTCAGTGACCTTTTGTTTAAATTGATTATTCTTTAAAAAATTCCGAATTGAAGATAAAATAGTTAAAAATAGTAAGAATAAAAATCCTAAAGTTTCTTTTGTAAAGAAAAGAACGGGGAAATAAGTAAAACTTGCTCCTTCTGACCCATAAACATTCCCCATAAAATAAGTACTTTGCCAAGCACCGGCTGCCCTACTGATCATCATCATTAAACCAACCAAGTACTCTATTAATCCGTTTAAGACAAAAATATTAAGAGAAGAAAGCCGATGGAGAAAATTTCTTCCTAAAGAGGGCCATTCCAAAGGATAACTATAACTTATTTGGTGTTGAAGCCCTTTTACGGTCATATTTATTGTCTGAAAACCGTGTATTGACCCGATAAAAATTAATATTAACACTGAAAAGAATATAAAAAGTAATAAATATTTTTTCCAAAATTCTTTTTTGACAAATAAAATATAAATTAGTCCACCAAAAAAGAGACTGGGAGGTAGAAAAATAGCCTGAAATTTAGTTAATAAGGTTAAACCAGTAAATAAAAGAGCAAAGATAAAGTTTTGCCAAAACTTTCTATTTTCCGTTAAATCTCTCAAAAAGAGTGAAAAAGCTAAGATAGAAAGAAGGCAAAGAAGAGCTAGGGGGACATCGAATACAACCAAAGAGCCATGAGCTATCAGGTTGGGTGAAAAGACTAAAAGAAAAAGAGAAATTAAAGATGGTAGAGCTCCAAAAATCTTTTTTAAGAAATAGTAAACTAAAAATAAAAGAAGACCATTAAAAAGAATTATTATGGTCCGTGAAAAAAAGGTTATAAGATCTGGATTGTTCCCGACACCAAATAAAAAATTACTACCAAAATCCCACTGGATATTTTCATATCTTAATTCCTCAGGAATTTGAGGAAGATTTAAATTTAAAAAAAGCAAAGGAATGGCGGCTATATCTTTTATAAGAGGTGGATGTTCGGCATTAATAAAATACTTTTGAGTTTTTAGATAATAGTAGCCAGCCGGGATATGAGAAACCTCGTCGGAGGTAAGAGCAAAACCAGAAAATTTTAATCCCTCCCAAAAGTTTCCCTGAACTGAAAAAAAGGTAGCCAAGAGAAAAATAAGACAGAAAATTAAAGCAAAATAATTAGCCTCCTTTTCTAAAAATTCTAATATTTTACTCATTAAATTATTTTAGCATATCTAAAAGAAAAAGAAGAGAGAACTGATTGATTATCACTCGGATGTCTTGACCCCGCTACCAATCCTCGCTTCGCTCGGATGGTACGGGGCAGGCTGCTAATTTTATTGAGCTGTAAGGTTTTTATCACTCTTGACAAGTGAGTGCTAATTTCTTAGGATAGAAATATGGGAATAACTGAGCGGCAAGTAGAAATTTTAAATGGGATAGTTAAAGATTTTATTGATTTAGCCCAGCCGATTAGTTCAGAGTTTTTAGAAGAAAAACACCATTTTGGGATTTGCCCGGCCACTATTAGAATTGAAATGCAAAAATTAACTGATGGGGGGTATCTCATTCAACCTCATACTTCGGCAGGGAGAGTTCCTACTGATAAAGGTTATCGATTTTTTGTAAATAATCTATTTGAAAAAGGAATTCCAGAAGAGAAAGACTTTTTAAAATTAGAAGATTTAATTGAAAGAGAAATAGAGGATACCGTGAAATTTCTTCAGTCTCTTACTAAGAATTTAGCTTCATTTTCCTCAAATTTAGCCTTAGGTTATTTGCTTGATGAGGATATTTTCTGGAAGGAAGGCTGGGAAGGGGTGCTTCAGGAGCCAGAATTCAAAGAGCCAAAGGTTATTTCTGATTTCGCTGATGTCATTAAACAATTTGAGGAAGGCATCGAAGATTTTAAAATTAATTCTGGAATTAAAATTTATATTGGCAGAGAAAATCCTTTTTCAAAAGCAAAAGAATTCAGTATAATTCTTTCTGGCTGTCATTTTCCTAATGAGAAAAAAGGGGTTTTAGCCCTTTTAGGTCCAAAAAGAATGGCTTATGATAAAAACATTAATTCACTGAATTATTTAACAAAATTATTGGAGAGATTATAATATGGAAAAGGAAATTGAAGAATTAAAGAAAAAATTAGAGGAATGCCAGAAATTAAAAGATGAGTATTTAGCTGGCTGGCAGAGAGAAAGGGCGGATTTCCTGAATTATAAAAAAGAAGAAATGGAAAGGATCGGAGAGTTTTTTAAATATGCCAATCTGAATTTGATTTTAAAAATTCTACCAATTTTGGATAATTTTGAGATAACTGAAAAGAAATTACCAGAGAATTTAAAAGCAGATGTCAATGTAAGGGGAATTTTACAGATAAAAAATCAAATTTTAGATTTTTTGAAAAGCCAGGGAGTTGAAGAAATAAAATCGGTAGGGGAGAGGTTCGATCCAAATTTTCAGGAAATAGTTGAAATTGTTGAAATAAAAGACTACAATTCACCCACCACCCAACAAGGAAAAAAACAATATATAGAGTCAGGAGTTGTCATTGAAGAAATCCAAAAAGGTTATAAAATAAACGGCAGACTATTAAGACCTGCCAAAGTGAGGGTCACAAAGTGACCCGAAACCCCGTACCGAGCTTTGCTCTGGTACTGGGGTAAAAATAGCAAAATAAAGGTCAAAAGTTGAAAAACTACTTAATTTTTAATTAATAATATGGCTAAGGTTTTAGGTATCGATTTAGGTACATCAATTTCAAAGATGGCTTCCATTATCAATGGTGAGCCAAAGTGTATTGAAAGTCGAGAGGGTTCGATTTTGATACCCTCGATTTGCGCACTGTCAAAAAGCGGAGAGAGATTAGTTGGAATTTTAGCCCAGAGACAAGCAGTGACCAATCCTAAAAACACTGTTTTTGCTGTTAAAAGATTCATTGGCAGAAGATTTTCCGACCCAGAGGTTCAAAAAGAATTAAAGAGATTGCCTTATGAGACCCGGGAAAGAGCGGACGGTGGAGTAGAAATAAAATTGGGAGAGAAGTGGTACACCCCAATTGAGATATCATCGATGATTTTGCAGAAGATAAAATTGGATGCTGAGGAAAAATTAGGCGAGAAAACGGAGGCAGCTGTCATCACTTGTCCGGCTAATTTTGACGATTCTCAAAGAAAAGCAACAAAAACTGCCGGAGAAATCGCTGGATTTAAGGTTTTGAGAATTATTAATGAGCCAACCGCCGCTGCTCTTTGTTATGGATTTGGAAAGAAAAAACCAGAGAAAGTTTTAGTTTATGATTTTGGCGGCGGGACCTTTGATGTTACAATTTTGGATTTATCTCCAGATACGGTTGAAGTGATAGCTACCGGTGGAGAACCGCATTTAGGCGGGGAAGATTTTGACCAAAGAGTAATCAATTTTATAATTGAACAATTTAAAAAAGAGCAGGGAATAGATTTATCAAAAGACCCTTTGGCTTTGCAAAGAGTAAAGGAAGCGGCTGAAAAAGCAAAGATAGAATTATCAAGCGCTCTGGAAACCGAGATTAATTTACCCTTTATTTCAGCTGATACTTCGGGTCCCAAACATCTTCTCTACAAAATCAATCGGGCTCAATTTGAAAATTTGGTTAGAGATTTAATCGAAAGGTCAATTGAAAGAGTGGAAAAAACCTTACAAGAAGCTAAACTTTCTAAAAATGAGGTTGATGAAATTATTTTAGTTGGCGGAACAACTTTAATCCCTCAAGTTCGGGAAGCAGTCAAGGACTTTTTTGGCAAAGAACCAAACAAATCTATTAATCCAGAAGAGGTAGTGGCAATGGGAGCAGCCATTGAAGCAGAAATTTTAAGAGCAAAAGAAGAAGGAAGAGCGCCAGAGGGGGAAATTAAAAGCGTTCTTTTATTGGATGTCTTACCCCTTTCTTTAGGAATTGAAACTTTAGGTGGAATTAACACTCAAATGATTGCTAAAAATACAACCATCCCCACTACCAAAACCCAGATTTTCTCAACTGCGGCTGATAGTCAAACCTCGGTGGAGATAAATGCTTTACAGGGAGAAAGGCCAATGGCAGCTGATAATAGGTCTCTGGGAAGATTCATTTTAAATGGAATTCCACCAGCTTCCAGAGGAATTCCCCAGATTGAAGTAACCTTTGATATCGACGCTAATGGCATTTTAACTGCTACTGCCAAAGATAAAGCCACCGGGAAAACCCAATCAATTAGAATTGAAGGTTCAATTGGTTTGTCAAAAGAAGATGTGGAGAGGATGAAAAGAGAGGCGGAATCACATGCCGAAGAAGATCAAAAGAAGCGAGAATTAATTGAAGCAAAAAATATAGCTGATAGTTTAGTTTATACTAGTGAGAGAACATTGAGAGAGGCCGGAGATAAGGTCTCTCAAGAAACTAAAAAAGAAATCGACGAGAAGATTAATGAATTGAAAAAAGTCAAAGAAAGCGATAATGTAGAGGAAATAAAAAGTAAGACTTCCGAATTATCTCAGGCAATTCAGAAAATTGGCGCTGAGATGTATCGAGCGGCAGGCGGAAAAAAACCAGAGGAAGAAGGACCAAAAGCCGAAGAAGGCGAGTTTAAAGAGAAATAATCTATGGCTAAGGACTATTATCAAATTTTAGGCGTTTCTCGGGACGCTTCGCCAGAAGATATAAAGCGGGCCTATTATAAATTAGCTCACAAACATCACCCGGATAAAGGTGGCGACGAAAAGAAATTTAAGGAGATTAATGAGGCATATAAGATTCTTTCTGATAAAGAAAAGAGAACCCAGTATGACAGATTTGGAAGAGTTTTCGAAGGTATGCCAGGTGGAGAGCCAGGTTTTGATTTTCAATGGGCCTGGGGAAGGCCGGACATTGAATTTGATTTTGAAGATTTAGGAGAGATGATGGAAGAAATGTTCGGCTTTGGTGCCCCCCGAAGGAAAAAGGATTTAAAAAGGGGAAAAGACATTGAAATTGACCTCGAGATTCCTTTAGAAGATACTTTAAAAGGAAAAGAAAAAGAAATTTCTTTATATAAACAGATTTTATGCGCCAGGTGCCAGGGAACTAGTGCTGAGCCCGGTACAAAAATCAGTGAGTGTTTTTCCTGCCGGGGAACAGGCGAAGTCCAACAAATCAAACAGACGTTTTTTGGTTCATTCACCAGATATGTTATTTGTCCAGAATGCCGAGGAGAAGGATATCGACCGGAAAAGCCCTGTAATGTTTGCCGGGGAGAAGGAAGGGTGAAAAGAGAAGAAGATATCAAAATTTGGATACCGGCCGGAGTTGATACTAATCAGGTAATAAAAGTTGAAGGAAAGGGAGAGGCGGGCAGACGAGGCGGAAAATCGGGAGATTTATATGTCAGAATTTTTGTTAAAAGACATCTAATTTTCGAGAGAAAGGGAGACGATTTATATGTTTTAACTCCAATTTTTTTCAGCCAGGCTGCTCTGGGAGACGAGATTGAGGTTCCAACTTTAGAGGGGAAGAAAATTCTATTAAAAGTTTCGGCGGGCATTGAATCAGGAAAAATTTTGAGAATTTCCGGAGAAGGAATTCCTCATTTTTCTGGATACGGAAGAGGAAATTTATATGTTGAATTGATAGTTAAGACACCAAAGAAATTAACCAAAAAACAAAAAGAACTTTTAGAGCAATTAAGGAAAGAAAATTTGTAATTTTACATTTTGCATTTTAAATTTTGAATTTAACCTCGCTGAGCGGAGCGCTCGCCCCCATAACTCAATGGTAGAGTAACTGCCTTTTAAGCAGTAAGTCTAGGTTCGACTCCTAGTGGGGGCATAATTTCCAACTTGACAGAACCTCCTCATTTGCTATCCTAAAAATTAGAGGAGGGGAACAGACAGCAGAGCACATCTTAAAAAAAGAAGACCCTTGTGGTTCGGATGGTTGGATTTATAATCCGCCCTTAGTTCTGGCTTTTAGCTGGAGCTATTGAGCCTCGAAGGGTTAATTCCCTTCTTCTGAGGCGAGGCCGACCCGGGGCCATGGGGCCATTTTATATGAGCTCCTTTATAGGTGCTGCCGTTTTGTTCACCTCCTCTGTGTTTAAGTAGCCCTTTCACAATCCGAAGTTAAAGTGCTGAGCTATGTCTTTAAATAGCTCAGTTTTTGTTTGGAAATTGACTTCATTTATTTAATTTGGTAAGATAAAAAATCCACCTGGAAGAAAGAATATTCAATAAGGAGGTCGTAATGAGAAAATTTGTTCTTTCCCAATTCGTTAAGTCAATTGAACCATCAGCAACTATGGCAATTGATGGAGAAGCTAAGAGACTTCAGGCAGAAGGAAAAAAGATTTATAACTTCAGCGCTGGTGAACCAGATTTTCCAACTCCGGAGAATATAAAAGAAGCAGGAATCGATGCAATTAAAAATAATTTCACCAAGTACACTTCGGTTAGGGGGATATTAAAGCTCTTGGAGGCCATTTGCCAAAAGCTAAAAAAGGAAAACAATTTAAATTATACGCCCGAAGAGATTATCGTTGGCAATGGAGCAAAGGAGATTTTATATCTGTCCGTCCGGACAGTCTGTGAAATCGGAGATGAAATTATTATTTTAGCTCCCCATTGGGGGACCTTCCCTGAACAGGTGAAATTAGCTGGTGGCAGACCCATAATCGTAAAAAGCGATGATTTCCGGATCTCTGCCCAAAAGATTAAAGAAGCTATCACCAAAAAAACAAAAGCCATTATTATTAACTCGCCCAATAATCCCACTGGCCTTGTCTATAGTTTAGCTGAATTAGAAAGTTTAGCAGAAATAATTC
>Ga0315280_10006713_pt1 | contig 15752 bp, 14 predicted proteins | sample YL17G06_40_MG_FD_203697 | JGI IMG/M metagenome (GOLD analysis project Ga0315280, IMG submission 203697) | Sediment microbial communities from Yellowstone Lake, YNP, Wyoming, USA - YL17G06_40 | ecosystem: Environmental > Aquatic > Freshwater > Lake > Sediment | place: USA: Wyoming | collected... | reverse complement strand
CATTTCGGTCAAGGGTCCAGCGTTACTGTCTAAGTGGGTTGGAGAATCAGAAAGGGGCATAAGGGAAGTATTTAGAAAAGCTAAACAGGCTAGCCCTTGCATCGTCTTTTTTGATGAAATAGATGCCATCGCCCCTATTCGGGGGGCGAGTAGCGATTCTCATGTTACCGAGCGGGTAATCAGCCAATTTCTGACTGAGTTGGATGGGATGGAAGAGCTCAAAGGTGTGATTGTGCTGGCAGCTACTAATCGGCTGGATATGGTAGACCCGGCCTTGCTTCGACCCGGCAGGTTTGACCTTCAGCTGGAACTGCCCACCCCCGATGCTAAAGCCCGCCTGGAAATATTCAATATACATACCAGAGGAAAGCCATTAACTACTGACGTGGACCTCAAGGCTCTGGCTGATACCACTGATGGCTTGGTTGGAGCTGACATAGAGGCTATCTGCAGAAGAGCTTCCATGCTGGCTATACGAGAGTTTCTGGGTAAGCATAGAACCTTCAAGTCGGAAACTAAAAAGGTAGACCTTTCCCAAGCTAAAGTCAGTAATAAGCACTTTGAGGAGGTAATTAGGGGGTTGCGAAAGAAATGAGAAGATTGATTTATATCCCTATCATTCATACCGATTTTGATATGGGCAGCCTGGCTTCGGCGCTTGAGCTGGGCACGACTGCAGTGTGTGGGGAGAAACGCTGGGAAAGGCATAAGGCAACCGCCTCTAGATTCTGGCAGATAGTGTCGGACTTTTTTGAAACATTGGATGCCAAGGGTCTCAAGGTATACCAGGACGGCTTTGCTTCAGATGGTGTCTCGAGCAAAAAGATGGTCCGAGAGGCGGTGAGGAGGGGGAGTAAGAACTATAAAATCATCCTCGGTCTACTTAGCCGAGGTGCTGAGATAGTATCTACAGAGGACAAGGCGCTGCTTCAGGAGGAATACGGATACATTAGCCGGATTATTGATTCTGAGACCCTTCCCCAGAGAGTGCTTGCTTACAAGGAATATAATTTGCGGAAGAATCAATTAATGATAGCAAGAGATAGCTTTATAGCTAGAAGGATAAATGAGACCCTGGCGGATGGAGAGGTGGGGGCTCTATTTATGGGAGCCTACCATGATATTGTTCCCCATCTGGCTAGGGACATTGCGGTAAGGCAGCTCAAAGAGCGAGAAAAGGTGAAGGCCTACTTTGACGAGTTAATGTATGGTAGAGACGAAAGGAACCTCGAACGGCTGACAAGATACATTAATTCAGCAGTTGGGGCGCTAGTGATTATAAACTAGTCTTAAAAATTGATAATTTTTTAAGGACATTTTAATGATGAGCAAATGATGAATGAATTAATATAGATAAATGGATGCTGTCGCCGTGCCAAACATTGGCATCCTCCTAAACTAAAAGGTAAGCATTGATACAAGTAAGGGCTCTTTAAGAGGAGCCCTTACTTGTTAATTAATGCCTCATAGTCAAGTTAGTGTCACCCCACAGGTCAATGATAGTGAAGGTCTCCTCCGTGGAGCCGATTGACATTTGCCATTTGGCAAATTACAATGTTGTCGTATGATTCGAAGCATACCACCAAGTAGAAGAGCAAATACCAAGGCTTATAAAATAAATGCCTATAGGGTAAACAGGCATGTGCCTTATTATAACCGCATGCGTAGCAGTACCCTGGAAAGCTTGCTTGCCGAGGCAGAAAGGCTAGAGTCAGAGCAGATTGAAGTGGTAAAGCTTCTACCTTTTGATGAGGAATTACAAAGGCTGGACAAATTACAGCGGGTGGTTATGCAACTCAAGGCACAGATAGTACTCAGGGCAAATAGTCACTGCCTCTGCTGAACAACACATAACTGTGCCGTCAAATTGTGCTCCCTTGAGTTATTTAGGGCTTCGTTTTAGCTGGACTAAAGTCAAGGATATTAAGCCTTAGCCTCTCCCTTCCACTCCATTGGTCTACTTCCAGGTTATAGACAATATCAAGGGGTGAGGAGACTTCTGCCAGATAGTTACCAAGCCCAAAAGCCACCCCGTCCCAAACAGTGCCGCCCTGCTTTAGTTTCAACCTCAGGTGTTCTCCGCTAGTGCCCATTGTCTGGCAATCAGCGACCTCTACCCTCCGGCTGAGGAAGGTAGGCGCTGGGTTACCATGACCAAAAGGGGCTAGCTTTTGAATTGATTGGTAGGTGTCTCCGGCAAGGTCGGGCAATTTAATCTCAGCATCAATATCTAGGCAAGGACGAAGGTCAACCCCAGCCAGCTCGGTAGATGCTAGCTGTAAGAGTGTTTGCTTAAAACGGGCTAGATTCTTGGTCGGTAGGGTAAAACCGGCTGCCTGGGGGTGTCCGCCGAAGTGAGATAGCAAACTACCGCACTGGTTTAGAGCCTGAACAATATTAAACTCAGGGATGCTACGGCAACTGCCGCTACTTATCTTCCTGCCGGTTTTAATCACCACTGCTGGGCGACAGAACTCCTCTGAAAGCCTGCTGGCTACCAGTCCCATGATTCCACCAGGGTAGTCTTCATCGCTGGCTACTAAAAGAGGTAAGACGCCTTGAGCCAATACTTGCTCTCTGGCTTTAGCTAAGGTATTGCTGGTTAATTTCTGCCGCTCAGCATTTTTCTCTTCCAGCCACATAGTTAACTCATGCGCTTCTTGAGGCGAGGCTGTTGTCAGCAGTTTATAGCTGGTCATGGCATGTGCCAATCTGCCGGCGGCGTTTAAACGCGGGGCTAGAATCCAGGAGATAACTTCGGCATCCAGCCTGCCAATATTTAACCCAGCCTGGGTTAACATTTCTCTCACCCCAAGACGGGGGGTGGTATTAATCAGCTTCAGTCCTTGCTTAACCAGATATCGGTTTTCCCCCAGTAGAGGCATCATATCAGCCACAGTCCCCAGGGCGACTAGGTCTATTAGTTCATCCAGTTGCTTTTCTTTACCAATGCCTTGGAATAGAGCCTGAAGAAGCTTAAAGGCTACCCCAACGCCGGCTAGTCCTGAGAAGGGGTAGGTTGAGTTGGGTAGTTTAGGATTAACTATGGCAACAGCTGGCGGGACTACGGTGGGAGGGGTGTGGTGGTCGGTAATAATTATATCAAGCCCTAGCCTTTGTGCCTTCTTAACCTGGGTAAAGGCGGTAATTCCACAATCAACGGTAATAACTAAGCTAACACCCTGCTGGTAGAGGTTGTCCAGTGTGGTTGTTTTAAGTCCATAACCTTCGGTCAAGCGATGGGGTATATAAGGGGTGACCCGGCTGCCAAGGCTTGACAGAGCCTGCACTAGCAGAGCCGTCCCGGTGATGCCATCAACATCAAAATCGCCATAGATAGCAATGTTTTCACCGGATAGCAAAGCCCGGTAGATTCTAGCTACCGCCCGGTGCATATCAGGGAGCAGGAGCGGGTTGCCCAACAGGCATTCATCAGCAGCGATAAATGGTTCTAACTGGGATAGTTCAGTGAGTCCGCGATTATACAGGAGCTGGGCTATCAGTGTTGAGAATCCTGAAGTGTTAGCTAGATATTGGGCTGGGGCTGATGGCAGAAGATTCCAACGACTATGATTCAAGTCTATACCTCACTGTATTGTCGAAAGACCAGAACCGAATTATGACCGCCAAAGCCAAAAGAATTAGACAGAGCGGTAGCAATTTTAGCTTGGCGGGCTATATTGGGCACATAATCTAAATCGCATTCAGGGTCGGAGTGGGTAAGGTTTATCGTCGGTGGTATTATACCTTGCTGGATAACCATAATGCATATTGCTGCCTCAACAGCACCGGCGGCTCCAAGTAGGTGCCCCGTCATTGACTTGGTTGAACTTATTGAAATGTGATAGGCAGTGTCACCAAACACCGCTTTTATCGCTTTGGTTTCCATTTTGTCGTTTAGGGGGGTAGATGAGCCATGAGCATTAATATAATCAATTTCGGTAGTAGCCAGCCTGGCTTTATTAAGTGCTATCTGCATCGCCCTTACTGCCCCTTCCCCACCTTCAGTCGGCTGGGTGATGTGATAAGCGTCGCTACTGACTCCGTAGCCTGTAATTTCAGCCAGAATTTTAGCTCCTCGTGATTGGGCGAAGGCGAGGTCTTCCAGTATAAGGACAGCCGCTCCCTCGCCGAGGACAAAGCCATCGCGCTCAGCGTCAAAGGGTCGCGAGGCTAACTGGGGCTGGCTATTTCGGGTGGAGAGAGCCCCGAGGGCGTTGAAGGCAGCAATCCCTATTGGAGTTACTGCCGCCTCGCTGCCACCAGCCAGCATAGCTTGGGCGTCACCGCGCCTGATAATTTCATAAGCAGTGCCTATGGCATCCGAGCCACTGGAGCAGGCTGAGGTGGTACAGAAGTTTGCTCCCTTAGCTCCGAGAAGGATTGATACCTGGGCTGAAGCCATATCGGCAGCCATCATTGGTATTAAGAAAGGGCTTACTCTATTCGGTCCCCTCTCCAGCAGTGTTCCTACTTGTTGAGATAAAGTAAGCAACCCCCCAAAGCCACTGCCGATTATGACGCCGATATTATCCTGATTGCTGGAATTTATTTGTATTCCGGCTTGTTTTACCGCCTGCAAGCTGGCAGCCACCGCCAGTTGAACGAAGCGGTCCATGTGGCGGGCTGCCTTGCGGCTGACATAGTCGGTAGGTTCAAATCCTTTCACCTCGCCGGCAAACTTGGTGGCTAACGGCTCAGGGTCAAATAGGGTGATATAGTCAATACCAGACTTGCCAGCGATAAGGGCTTCCCAGGTGGAAGAGGCATCCAAACCCACTGGGCATAAAATACCTATACCGGTAACCACAACCCTGCTGTTGATTGCTGACACCCCGACTAAATTCTAGGATTGGTATGGCAAATATCTCAGCCTAGAGAACCATTTTTCTGCGTTGCTGCTTAAACCACTCCCGGCTATCTTCAATCTTGGGAAGGTTGTCCAGTTCTGCCTGGTTATCAGCGATGTACTTCTTGCCCTTTTCCGTGGGTTCTATTTGCAAAATGTAGGTTCTCCAAGCCAGATAACCTTTGGCTACCAACCCATCTAAAACATCAGCCCATTCCCTAACTGTCGGCTCCGTCCAGAGGGTTGGCCCAGGGGCATCATAATCCGAAATTATTGTCCGACAATGTTTGCCAATATCGGTCCGCTCAATCATCCCCTTACGCACCGCATCCATTATCGCCATTTCCATTAATGTTAGCTTCTCTTCAGCCATAGCTAGGCTAATCCTCCCTTATTTTTATGCCATACATTATACTGTATTCCCCTCATCTCTTCAATTTGACCAGCCGAGAATTTGAAAGTACAATGCCCATATATGGTAAGTAACTTCATAATGGAGTTTGCTAACCGAAGCCAAAAGCCTAAAGGAATAAAGGTTGCTTTAGATACCCTCGGCTGTAAACTCAACCAGGCTGAGACGGAGCTCTTAGCCCGGCAACTTGCTGAGGCAGGGTATCAACTAGTACCCCCCGCTGATGAGGCTGATATCTATATCCTGAATACCTGCACCGTCACTCATATTGCCGACAGTAAATCGCGACATCGGCTCAGGTTAGCTCACCATCGCAACCCTGATGCCTTGATAGTAGCCACTGGTTGCTATGCCCAACGGGCCCCCCGGGAGCTAGCTCAGATTGAAGGGGTTAGCCTTGTCTTGGGCAATAATGAAAAGGCGTATCTACCCTTGCTACTAAAGGAGTCTGGCTGTATGGGTAGCCCAGCCTTTGCTCAAAAGGGCTCAGCTATCAGTCATTATGCCGGGTTCAGGACTCGTGCCATGGTCAAGGTTCAGGATGGTTGTAATAGCTTCTGCTCCTATTGTATCGTCCCCCTGGTCAGGGGCAGGGAGAAGAGCCTGCCGGTTGACCAGGTTGTTGATGAGGTCAGGCATCGGGTGGCTCAAGGCTATAGAGAAGTGGTATTAACCGGGGTCAAGATTGGCTCCTATGATTATGACGGGGTTAATCTAGAAGGCTTGCTGGAGCATATCTTAAATGAGACCGGCGTGGAGAGGTTAAGGCTGTCATCTCTCCAACCCTGGGAAATCTCCCCTGAGCTTATCAGCCTATGGCGCAACCAAAGACTATGCCCCCACTTTCATCTATCACTTCAGAGTGGCAGCAATGGGGTACTTAGTCGGATGAAGCGGCACTACTCCGTTAGCCATTATGAGCAGTCAGTATCTTTAATTCGGACTTTATTGCCTGAGGCAGCTATCACCACCGATATTATGGTCGGCTTCCCCGGTGAGACTGACGGGGAGTTTGAGGAGAGCTATGTTTTTTGTCGGCGGATGGAATTTGCCCGGATTCATGTCTTCTCCTACTCACCGCGTCAGGGGACTCAGGCTGCCCAGATGCCGCATCAAGTCAGCGATAAGGTCAAAAAAGAGCGGAGCCAGAAAATGATGGCTTTAGCCAAAGAAAGCGCCCAGAACTTCAGCCAGCAGTTTTTGGGCAGGACGATGCCGGTATTATTTGAGCAGCAGTCTAACGGCGTCTGGTCTGGCCATACCGCTAACTACATCAAGGTATACATCAAAACCACCGACGACTTAACCAACAAACTCCTCCTAGTAAAGCTAGAGGAGGTTAAAGGAGATGGGGTGTGGGGCTATCTCCATCCCCAACACCACCGAGGTTTCAATCTGGCGCTGGGGGATATCCCAGTAGGTCTTCAGTAGTTCATCCTTGTTGGGCATAAGGGTGAAGCCGTGCTTGACATAAAATTCTATCGCCCAGTAGGCGTCAGCCCAGGTGCCGACTAGCAGGCGGGGGGTGGTAACCAGACCCCTAAGGTGCGCCAGGAGTCTGCTGGCTATTCCCTGTCTCTGCCGCTGGGGTAATACATAGGCATGGCGGATGAGGGTAACGTCCTTAATCGGCTCAAAACCCATTACCCCGACCAGCTCTTGGTTTACCTCCCAGCCAAAGAATGTCATCCGCTTCACCTCTTGCTGTAGCTCCTTCATAGTCATGTAGGGCTGGTGATAGCAGTCAGCCGGTATGATACCTTCATAGGCTTTGGCTGCCTCATTAATGATAAAATATATCCTTTGGATATCACCGGGATGGCATATACGAATCACAAGCTTAATATTAACATAAAATAAAGAGTTGCTCGTTTTCTATCATTATGCTAATGTTATATGGTTGCACAGCCGTCTAGGAAGGAAGTAAAGATGGCTAAGTCGAAGGTCGCTTTCTATTGGTGTGCTTCATGTGGCGGGTGTGAAGAGGCAGTCATTGACCTTAATGAAGATTTATTGAAAGTGGCTGAGGCTGTGGATATTGTCCTGTGGCCGGTAGCCATGGACTTTAAGAGAAAGGATATTGAAGTCCTGAGCGATGGCGAGATAGCGGTGAGCTTTATAAATGGGGCAGTAAGGCTAGAAGAGCAGGAGGAGATGGTAAAGCTCCTGCGGGAAAAATCCGGTCTTGTAGTTGCTTTCGGTTCCTGTGCTCACCTGGGTGGAATACCTGGACTGGCAAACTTCTGGACGAGGGACACTATTTTCCATAGAGCGTACAAGGAAGCCCCAAGCGTTGAAAATCCAGAGGGGATTACTCCACAAGAGAAGATAATCACTAATGGCGATGAACTTACCCTGCCAGAATTTTATGATACGGTAATGACTTTAGCCCAAGTTATTCCGGTAGATTACTACCTTCCCGGTTGTCCACCACCGCCAGACTTGATACTGAATGCAGTAAATGCCATTCTCCGGGGAGAGTTGCCAGAGACGGGAGCAGTGCTTGCTCCTGATAAAGCCCTGTGTGATACCTGCCCGAGGCAAGAGACAAAGCCAGAGAAGTTATCCATGAAAGAGATAAAAAGACCGTGGGAAATCAAAATTGACCCTCAGAAATGCTTTCTTGAGCAGGGACTAATTTGTCTCGGTCCTGCCACCCGGTCGGGGTGTGGAGAAACGTGCATTAAGGCGAATCAGCCATGTCGGGGGTGCTTTGGTCCGGTAGACAAAGTTATAGACCAAGGGGCAAAAGCCCTGTCAATGATTGCTTCTATACTAGGGCTTGAAGGCGAAGAGAAAATGACCAACGAGGAGGTCGAAAGGCTAATCAATGGGATTGTAGATCCGGCAGGCACATTTTATAGATTTAGCCTGCCGGCTTCCCTGCTTAGAAGGAAGAGAATGAAATAGGGGGGAACACAGTGAGGAAGATAACCATAGACCCGATAACTAGGCTTGAAGGTCATGGAAAGATAGAGATATTCCTCGATGATGAGGGGAATTGCGACCGGGCTTACCTTCAGGTCCCTGAGCTTCGAGGTTTTGAGAAATTCTCTGAGGGGAGACCTGCCGAGGAGATGCCACGAATAACCACCATGATATGTGGGGTGTGCCCAACAGCTCACCATATGGCATCGACTAAAGCCCTTGACGACCTTTGGAAGGTCGAGCCAACATCGGCAGCGAAGAAGATAAGAGAGCTTATGTACAACGCCTTCCAGGCTGAAGACCATATATTGCATTTCTTCTTCCTTGGCGGTCCCGACTTCGTTGTTGGTCTCCAAGCACCTGCTGCAGAAAGGAATGTATTAGGGGTTATCGCTAAGGCTGGACTGGAAGCTGGCAAAAAGGTTATAGAAGTAAGGAAAAGGTTAAGAGGGATTCTGCGAATAATTGGCGGGAAGCCTATTCAGCCTACCTGCGGCTTGCCTGGAGGGGTATCAAAACAAATCACTGAGGAGGAAAGGGGGACAGTTATAGAGGCGGGGGAATATGCGGTCGATTTCGCCAAGTTTGCCCTTACCCTTTTTAATGACATTGTACTTAAAAACAAAGACTATGTTGATCTCATCACCGGCGATGTCTATAAACATAGGACGTATTATATGGGGCTGGTGGATGAGAACAACAAGGTGAACTTCTACGATGGAGTTATAAGGGTGGTTGACCCTGATGGTAAAGAGTTTGCCAAGTTTAGGGTTCAGGAATACCTTGACCACATCAGGGAGCACGTCGAGCCCTGGACTTACACCAAGTTCTCCTATCTCAAGAATGTAGGCTGGAGGGGATTTGTTGATGGAGAAGAGAGCGGCGTCTTTAGGGTAGCGCCATTGGCTAGGCTGAATGTGTCTGATGGGATGGCAACACCGCTAGCCCAGGGAGCCTATGAAAAGATGTATGAAGTATTAGGGGGGAAACCGGTTCACAGCACTTTAGCTTTCCACTGGGCGCGACTCATTGAGGCACTTTATGCCTCGGAACGGGTACTGGAGCTTGCCCGTGACCCTGAACTCACTTCTCCCGACATAGTAAATTTGCCTACCGAGACTCCAAAGGAGGGGATAGGCGTAGTCGAAGCGCCAAGAGGAACCCTAATCCATCACTATCAAACTGATGACCGGGGAATTCTGACTAAGGTTAACTTAATCGTCGCCACCCAGAATAACTCGGCGGCTATTAACATGTCGGTCGAGAAAGCAGCTAAATCGCTGATAAAGAAAGGAAAAGTCCCCGATGGGATTCTCAATATGATTGAGATGGCATTCAGGGCATATGACCCCTGCCATGCCTGCGCCACCCACTCACTCCCGGGAGGAATGCCGCTTGAGGTGAATATATATAACTCCAAAGGGGACTTAGTAAAGAAGTTAAAGAGAGGATAGGATGGGGAAGGCTGTTCCTGATGAAGAACAAGCTCAGGTTGAGGAAGTAATTAATGAAGCTGGAAAGGTATATCTGTCACCCTGTCAGACAGCTTGCCCTCTTGGCGAGGACATCCAACGCAGTCATGCTATGATTGCTTTACTTCCTCTGAATGCTGAAGAGACGGCAGGTCAGATAATCAAAATTGGGGACGAAATTTATGATAAGAATCCTTTGTTCTTATTATGCAGCTATATTTGTGGGCTCTGTGAGAAGCAGTGCAATTATAAGGACCAGACTGGAGCCGTTAGACGACGGATGATATTGAAACTTATTGCTGAGTACTATCTTCCCTATTTGGAGACCAAACCTCCGTTGCCCGTGCCAACCAAAGAGAAAGTAGCTGTGATTGGAGGTGGACCAGGCGGCTTGATGTGCGCTTATACCCTGAGTAAGAAAGGCTACCGGGTTACCATTCTAGAAAGAGGCTTTGAGCTAGGCGGCGGTCTACGATATATCCCCAGGTATCGCCTTCCCAAGGATATAGTCGATGCTGCGATACGCAACCTAGTCAGGATTGCCCATATTGATGTCAAACTTGGGGCTAGGATGGGTGACGGTGGGAAAACGCTGGATGACCTTAGGCAAGAAGGCTATCGGGCAATATTCATAGCTACTGGCACTCCCTCTCCCAGACCTCTAACTATAGACCGGGAACGTGTAGCTGGAGCCGACCTAGAGGGGGTCATGTTCGGATTACCCTTGCTCTTTGCGGTAAATCAGGGAAGGGTCCCCCATCAGCTCTTTCAAGGTAAGCGAGTGATAGTAGTCGGTGGTGGTAATGTAGCCCTTGATGTAGCTAGGACAGCCCGAAGGCTGGGGGGAGGGGTTACCCTTGTCTGTCTAGAAAATGAAGATAAGTGTTCCAAGGATGGCATACCGGCTGGCGTTGAAGAGATAGAAGGCGCTACCGAAGAGGGCGTAAAAATGATCTACTCCAGAGGCGTAGCCGAGATAATCGGCGAGAATGGGAAATTCAGGAAAATAGCGTGCCCCCGGTGCACATCGGTCTTTGATGAAGATGGTAGATTTAACCCTAAATTCGACCGGGGCGATATAATATATCTTGAAGGTGATGTGCTGCTCATTACAATAGGCCAAGGTCCAGAGCGGACATTCTTCCAGCAGGAGGGCCTACTGAATGAGAAGGGTAGATTGGATATTGATCAGGTTACCCTTATGAGCAACCTTAAACCGGGGGTTTTCATCGGCGGTGATGTCAGAAGGGTAGGTTTTATGGCAGAAGCGATGAGGGAGGGGGTAACCGCCGCCGAGTCCATTGACCGCTACCTGAAGGGTGAGGACATGAAGGCAGGGAGGGAAAGGGAATACGAAAAAGCCTCCATCCCAGACCGTCTGGAGTATAAGCCTCAACCAGCACTCAAATGGCTGCCAGTGGAAGAAAGGTTGAACTTTGCGCCGTTTGAGGAAGCATTCACCCTGGAAGAAGTGATAGAAGAGGCTAGGCGATGTCTCTGTTGTGGACCGTGTAAGAGCTGTAAAGGATGTGTTGCCCTAGAGCTTCAGCCTGAGATACCAGAGGTCGAGATTAACGAAGATTTGTGCAGCGGATGTGGAATTTGCGTTGCCGTTTGCCCCTATGATGCCTGTAGATTGGAAAAAACTGAAAAGGGGCGAGTATCAGTCATAGATAACCTTAAGTGCAAGCGATGCGGGGTGTGTATTAGTGCTTGTCCTGCTGGGGCAATGACCATGAAAGATAAACTGGCGGAAACTGTAGCCAATACCTATGCTACGTTATGAATATGGAAAGGAGGGGATAAACCACGAAAGAGAAGGTAGAAGCGGTTCTGGCTCAAATAAGACCTGTCTTGCAGGCAGACGGGGGTGATGTCGAGCTGGTAGATGTGAGTGAAGGAGTGGTTAGGCTAAAGCTCACCGGCGCTTGTAGCGGCTGCCCTATGGCAACTATAACCCTGCAGCGCGGGATTGAGCGAATCCTCAAAGAGCAGATACCCGAGGTTAAAGAAGTGATTGCCGTCTAGCAATCTGTCATGGGAGAGGATGATGCCTATATATGAATATCTTTGCTCAAATTGTAAACTTAAGTTTGAGTTGCTTAGAACAATGAGCCAGTCGGGTGAGAATGCTCCTTGCCCGAGGTGCGGAAGCAGTGCCCAGCGAGTGCTTTCATTGTTCTCCAGAAGTTCCGAGGGAGCACCGGCTTCCGAGGGGAAAAGTGCATGCAGCAGTTGCACTTCCTATAACTGTAGTTCCTGCTCTCTACTAGGATAAAGCGTTAAAAATGGAACCGAGGATGGTCTCCAGCTCCTCAAGGTTTTCTGGAATCCGTTAAATAAGAACTGAGTGGCGTAACTATGTTACAAATAGAGAACTTAAAATTGATATTGGATGGTAAGCCAATAATCGATGAGTTGAGCCTTCATGTAGAAAAAGAGGAAATCCTGGCGGTACTGGGAGTAAATGGGACAGGGAAAACAACCCTGGCTTATCTGATAATGGGGGTAAATTACTTGCCTGATGATGGGAAAATAATATTTGAAGGCAAGGACATTACCAAGTACTCAATCTCTCAAAGAGCAAAAATGGGGATAACCCTGGCTTGGCAAGAACCAGCTAGATTTGAGGGGCTGAGCGTAAGAGAATACCTTGGGTTAGGAAATAGATTGAAAATGGGGGAGATTGAAGATTACCTTTGGGCGGTTGGACTGCCACCTTCCCAATTCTTGAACCGGTCAGTGGACGCTAGTTTAAGCGGGGGAGAGAGAAAGAGGGTAGAGCTTGCCTCCGTTTTAGCCATGAAACCAAAACTTGCTATTTTAGATGAGGTTGATTCTGGAATAGATGTGGTTTCGCTACCTCATATCGTAAATGGTATCGTTAAAATGAAAAGCCTCGGCTCCTCAGTTCTTTTAATCACTCATAGTGAAGACACCGTAGAGATAGCTGATAAAGTATCGGTGATGTGTGCTGGAAAGGTATATAAGACAGGGCCGCCGAAGGAAATGTGTCAGTGGTTTAAACAGAATTGCCAAGTATGCGGTCACATTGTGCCAGGCTAAAGGCGGTTTAAGAGATGGTTACTATTAAAGAAGAATACCAAGAGATTGTTGAAGCCTACGGAAAAGCTGGTGGGAGTAAGAAAGCCCTTGAAAGCAGAGAGGTAGCTAGTCTCGTAGTCCATGAAAACCGGGTGTTAAGGGCTAACCAAGCGGAAGGAATAAGCGTGAAATGGCAGCAATTGGAGAAAGGGGTTAGGGTTGAGCTGGTGGTGGAGGAGGGGAAGAAAATCAAATATCCTGTCCATCTATGCTTCGGTATCCTACCGCAGGAAGGGCTACAGGAAATTGTTTTAAAGGTAAATGTTCAAGATGGTGGCGAGGTAAGTATAATCGCCCACTGTATTTTCCCCAATGCGGTTAACATAATCCATAAGATGGATGCCGATATAAAAATAGGCAATAATGCTAAGTTTAAATATCATGAAACTCATTACCATGGGGACTCTGGTGGCATCAAGGTCATCCCCAAGGCAAAGGTTGAGGTTGGGGAGAAAAGCATTTATCACAACACCTTTAGCCTGATTGAAGGCTGTGTTGGGACGCTGGACTTCAATTACGAGGTGTTTTGTGGTGAAAAGAGTGTAACTGAGCTTGTAGCCAAGGTATATGGGAAAAAAGAAGATGACATAAAAATATCAGAGAAGGTGAATCTGAACGGACGCGAGGCTAGAAGTTTGATAAAAAGTCGCCTCGTCCTAAGAGATAAGGCAAAGGCAGAGGTTATTGGTGAGACCTATGGTAATGCCCCCTTGGCTCGAGGACATGTTGATTGTACTGAGATTGTAGATGGTGAAGAAGCAATAGCTAAAGCTATACCCGTGGTATCAGTGACTAACAAAGAAGCCAAGGTCACCCATGAAGCGGCTATAGGTAGCATTGACAAAAAGCAGATGCAGACATTGATGGCTAGAGGGCTGGATAGAGAGGGAGCAGTCAAGGTTATTGTAAAAGGGATATTGAAATAGAAGTATGAAAAATTTTGAACCTAAAGTTGTGGTCTTCTGCTGTAACTGGTGTTCACCCGTTGGAGTCGACCTTGCTGGCAGTTCAAAATTAAAGAGCACCCCCTATTCCAGAATAATCAAAACCACGTGTACCGGAAGAATAGAACCAAGCTTCATCCTTCTCGCTTTTGCTAAAGGTGCCGATGGTATAATTATAGCTGGATGTCATCCCGGGGATTGCCATTATATCAGCGGTAACCTTAAGGCAAGGCGAATAATAACGTTAATTAAAAATCTACTCTCGCAACTCGGAATAGAACCCGAGAGACTAAGGCTAGAGTGGATTTCAACATCTGAGGCAGAAAAATTCCGGTCAGCAGCCGATGAATTCATGGATGAAGTTACCAAACTTGGTCCTCTCAGACAAATTGATAGGGTGAAGGTGAAATGAGCCAGCAAATTACCCGTGATGTAGCAGCCGTTAAGCAAAACGAGGATTATTGTAGCCATTGCTCTATTTGCTCCTCCCTTTGCCCCTATGAGGCGTTAAAGAAGGAGGCTGAAACAGGCAAAATCTTCCTGGATATAGAAAAGTGCCAGGTGTGCGGGCTTTGCTATGCAACTTGCCCGGCTAGAGCTATCGACATCCTCTATTACGACCTCGATTCATTAATTAATTATCTAAAGAAGGCGAAGCAGGAATTTGACTCCGATACATTGGTTATTATGTGTAAGGGAAGCGCCCCCGATTTTAGCGGGGTAGAAAGGCTATTTGCGGTATCAAAATTCATCCCCCTAATGGTCCCCTGTGTTGGTCGTCTCCCAGAGGAAATATATTTTAATGCCTTACTTATGGGGATAGAGAAAATTAACGTCCTTGCTTGTGATGAGGACTACTGCCGATACGATAGAGGCAGCCCAGTCACCGGGCGCAAAATCTTTGCCCTCAATCGGTTATTAAACCAGCTTGGCTACGGGCAGGAGGTTATAACCCTAAGACGGCACAGCCTAAAGGTGAAAGTAGATGCCAATCTATGCATTGCCTGCGGTAACTGTGTCTTTTACTGTCCTTACAATGCGGCTAAGCTGCAGAGCCCAGGGGGGATTAACTTTGAACTAGCTGCCTGTCGGGGCTGTGGGCTGTGTGTGGCTATGTGTCCAGCTACTGCTCTAGATTTAGAGAACTGGGAAAGAGAACGTATTTCAATGTTGATTACCAAGTTATCATCAGAAATGAAACCGCCAAAGATTTTGGTATTTCGTTGTCAATGGGCTGTTTTCCCCCCGTTGAATGAGGGAGTATCGCCAAATATTGGCTTCATAGACTTACCTTGTGCCGCTAGGGTTGACAATTTCCACATCTTGGAAGCTTTCCTGAAAGGTATAGATGGTGTTTTAATCGCTGCTTGTTCTGAAGAGGATTGTAAACAGGAAAAAGTAAGTGGGAAGGCACAGCATGCGATAGCCACCCTAAGTAAACGACTAAGCCAAATAGGCATTCAGGATAGGCTTTACTTTTGCACTGTTGCTCCAAGGCACCCAGAGGAGTTAGATAGGGAATTAGACCAGTTTAGCCAAAAAATAAAGGCTATCGGGTCAAAGGAGAGCTAATTAATGATAGTAACAACACAAAAGCCCTTAGATGAGATTTTGGACTTTATCTCGTCTTACGCCAATATCTTAATCGCTGGTTGTGATGGCTGCACTCAGCCACCGAGAGGCTTAAGGGAGGCTAAGACCTTAGGCCAACTGCTTGAGCTTGGGGGTAAGCTGAGAAACAAAATCTTCACCTTTAAAACAACCACAGTAGCCAAGCAGTGTGATAACTATTTGGCGGCTTCTATACTCAAGCCTCAAATAAATGGTGTGGAGGCAGTGCTCTCTTTAGCTTGTGGAATAGGGGCGCAAACCTTGGCTGAGGTTTTCCCTGAACTTCCCATCTTTCCGACACAAAACACCCACTTCATGGGCGCAGAGGAAAGAGAGGCAGGGATTTTGGAAGTAAGGTGTGCCGGCTGCGGAGATTGCCTCCTAGTTGTAACTGGCGGCATTTGTCCTGTCGCCAGGTGTAGCAAGGGGCT
>Ga0315280_10006712_pt1 | contig 15753 bp, 11 predicted proteins | sample YL17G06_40_MG_FD_203697 | JGI IMG/M metagenome (GOLD analysis project Ga0315280, IMG submission 203697) | Sediment microbial communities from Yellowstone Lake, YNP, Wyoming, USA - YL17G06_40 | ecosystem: Environmental > Aquatic > Freshwater > Lake > Sediment | place: USA: Wyoming | collected... | reverse complement strand
ACTCATAATGCATCTGGACGGGCCCTGAGAACTTGGCGGCCTTGATCATCTGGAAGAAGCGCGGGAAGTTCACCATGCCCTCGCCGTGCGCGCACCACTGCGGCGCCCAATCGCCCTTGGCATTCTTGCCCCACTTGAAATCCTTCAGGGCGATGCCCCGCAGGTGCTTTTCCACCAGGCTAAGGCTGTCGATCCAGCCGCTCAGGCCGCCTTCCACGGTGGCATGGCCAACGTCGTAATTCACGCCCGTGTATCGCGGATCGAGGTCCTTGATCAGGTACCACAGGTCCCAGATGGGCGCGCCTACCTGGCCCAGGCCGGAGTGGGTGTGGTACATGGCGCAGATCTTGTATTTCTCATTCATCTGCGCCAGCGCGTTGACCTTGGGCTTCAGCTCCTCAAGCTGGCCGGCGAGGGCGCGGTCATAGGTGTAGCGCAAGCCACCCCAGCGGTAATAACGGATGCCGAGCCCGCCGGCCGTGCGCAGAATGGCCTCGGCGTTCGGGGAACCGGTGTCCACGATGCCGGCGGTGATCATGGGCACCGCCAGGCCGGCCTTGCGGATGATCTCGACGGCCTTGGGCAAATCCTGCTCCACCTTCGCGGGCAGCACGTGGCCGGCCTCGCGTACGGTCAGGTCCACGCCGTCGAAGCCGATTTCGGCGGCCATGGCCGCCGTCTCCTGCCAGTCGGTCCAATGAAAATGCTTGGAGAAGACGCAGATCTTCAGCCCGGTGTCGGCTTCGGGCGTCTCCGCTGCCGCCTGGCTCAAACCCGCTGCCACGATTCCACCGGCCATCGCGGCCAACACTCCGCGCCTGGTTCTCAGTTCGTTCGCCATACGGGGAATTGAACCACAAAGCGGCTGAAGTGACCAGTGACAAGTGACAAGCGATGAGCAAAACAACTTGTCACTCGTCACTGCTGACGCTCGCGGCTCGGCTGGGTCGCGGCAAGCTGGGGGAGGCGGCGACTGGCTAGGCGGCCGCCACCATGTCAGCAAGGGTCTCCAGCCTCCAGCCTCCAGCCTCCAGCCTTCCGCCGGCAGGCGCAATATCCGCCCCAATGCCAAAAGAGTTGGCCGACGAAAAGCAGCGGGCTCAGCAGCAGGGCGTCGGGCCGATGCCGGAGGTTCTTCATCACCAGGTAGCCGGTGCCGGCCAAAGCCAGAAAGGGCAACAGCAGAGCGCGCCAGACGGCCGGCCGGGGGAACACCCAGGCCAGCCCTTCGCCGGGATGGCGCAGGAAATACTGCGAGGTGCCGAAGCCGTACTGCCGCATCCTGGCCAGGTATTGGCCGAAGCGTTCCAGTGGCGGCTGGTGCGCCACCTGGGCGCACGGCTCGTACAGGATGCGGAAGCCGAGGGCACGGGCGCGGGCGCAAAAATCGCGGTCCTCGCACATCGCCAAGCTCTCGTCGAACGGTCCCACGCGCCGGCTGACCTCGGCCAGCATGGCCAGGTTGGAGGTGGAAAGATGAGCGGCGGGACCGGCCGGCCGGCCGGGATGCAACACTGGGGCGTCGGTGGAAAGGTAATCGAGGCGCGCGGCCAGACCGGGCTGGGTGCAAACGCGCGAGCCGCCCACGACCTCGGCCGCCCCGCTTTCCAGGCGCTCGAGCAGGGTCCGCGCCCAATCGGGATCGGCCACGCAGTCGTCGTCAATGAACATCAGCACGCCGCCGCGCGCATTCCGCAGGCCGCAGTTGCGGGCTGCGCCGTAGCCGGCGCGCGGCTCGGCCACGTAGCGCAGCGGCAGCGCGCCGGCAAAGGCACGGACCGTTTCCTCTGTCGCCTGGCTCGGGCCATTGTCCACGACCACGATCTCATCGAGCGGTCGCGTCTGACACTGCAGGCTGACGAGCGCCTGGGCCAGCAGCGCCGCCCGGTGCCGCGTGATGATGATCAGTGTCGTCTCAACAGCCATGATTCGTAAGTGACGAGTGACGAGTGATGGGTTCACTCGTCACTTGTCACTTGTCACTTGTCACTTGTCACTCGTCACTCGCCACGTTTCTCGCACCAGCAGAAATAGCCCAGCGTGTAATCGCGCGTGCGGTCCAGCGGGTCCAGGAAATAGAGCGTGATGGGAAGCAGGCCGCCGAACACCGGCGCCAGCAGCACAAACACGGCCCACCGCCAGCCGCGCTGGAAAAAGCTCAGGACATTCATCAGGCGGAAGGCCAGCAGCCAGAAGTATCCGCCCAGGGCCTCCACCTGCCGCGGACACAGCCCGGCTTTCTGAAAAAGATATTCCAAGCCGTAGCGGGTGAAGCGGAAGTAATCGTGCGGCTTCTGGTGCATCTCCCAGCACTGCACGGTCGAAAGGATCAACTGGCCCCCGGGCTTCAGCACGCGGGCGAACTCGGCCATGGCCTGGCCGGGCTCGCGGAGGTGCTCGAGCACCGAGATGTTGACGACGGCGTCGAAGGCGCCGTCGCGGAAGGGCATGGAGTGGATGTCGCCCAGCACGCCGACGCGCGAGTAATCCCAGGCGGCGTCGCCGATGCCGAGGTCCAGCGTCACGTAGTGCGTGTGGGCAAACAGGGGGCGATGGGGGCACTCGCCCGCGCCGGCATCCAGCACCCGCGCGCCCGCCGGAATCCGGGCCGCGGCTTCCTCCAGACGGTCGTTCAGCGCGGCGTGGTACGGGTTCACCCAGCGCAAGAAGAATCGGGGGAGCCACGGCTCCAGCTTCTTGCGCAACCGCGGCTCAAACATGCGCCACCACCGAAATAGGCAGGTTCCAGGTTCCAGGTTCCAGGTTCCAGGTCTGAGGACGCGCTTGCAAACTTGCAACTTGGAACCTGGAACTTGGAACTCTCGCGTTCCCCATCAGAGCATTCTCCAAGGCGTGAGGATTAGGTTCTTGGTGTGAAAGCATTCGTGCGTGCAGTGGCAGCCGTGGTCCACGCCCGCCCGCAGCTCCAGCGCAGGGCGATCATACCAGAGCCTGGCGAAATCCCAGTCGTAGTCCTTGAGGTTGCCGATCTTCTCGAGCAACTCGCAGAAGTAGACGTCCCCGTTGGCGTCGATCACGCAACTGGCGCGCCCCGCGTTGCAGGCGATGTCCTTGGGGCGCCCCTCGAGCTCGCGCAGGTAATAGCGGTTCAGCAGGGCGCGGCCGGCCACCGCCATCCAGCCCGACAGCAATCCGAAACGGCCGCGGTAATAATGCCACAGGTGTTGGAGCTGGAGCCGGGCGATTTGGGCGAACTGCGCCGCGGCCGGCGGCTGCAGCCCCGGATCCATGGGATTGCCGCGCAACACGTTGATGCTGTGATAATCCACGTCCCATTCATGGCGGGCCAGCTCGAGCAGCCGCTTCACGTCGTCGGCGTTGTCGCGCATCAGCGTGGTGACCACGCTGAGCGACAGGCGCGGCTGCGAGGCGCGCAGGCGGCGCAGTTCGGCCAGGGTGGCCAGCGCCTTGCCATAATTCCCCGGCACGCCGCGGATGCGATCGTGCGTCTCGCCCACCCCATCGAGCGACACGGCGATGTTCAGCTTAAAGGAATAATCACCGGCCAGGATTTCCGAAGCCAGGCGGGCGATCACCTCGGTCTGGATGCCGTTGGTGGGGATATTGATGAACCGGGCGTGGTTCTGCCGGGCGAAGCAGTGACAGATGGCGGCCATGTCCTTGCGCAGGAACGGCTCGCCGCCGGAAATGTCCAGCCACACCAGCTCGCCGAACGACCGCGCGATTCTCTCCACCTGCTCCGGACCCAGGGCGTTGCCCTGGTTGAGGCTCCGCCAGTAAAAGCAGGTGCCGCACCGGGCGTTGCAGTGGTCGGTGACAAAAAGGACCAGGTGAATGGGCGTACGCTGCCGCCGCGCCAGCCGCCGCCATTCCAGTATGTTCGCCACGGCCATGTAGCTCCATGTTAACCCAGCGGGGTTCTTGGTGTGCTCGTCTTCGCCCTGGGGCCCCGTGGAATCACCCACACGCTTGCAGTATACTGAATCTGTATGGCGCATCTGGCGGAACTGGATTTGACGACCAAGGGCGGGGAGGCCAAGCTTCGCGCGCTTTTGGAGGATCTCGTTGAGGCGTACAAGGGTCCCAATCCCGCTTATCGACTCGCTCTTGCCGTATGGTTTGGCAAAAGATCCGGACAGGAGGAACAGAATCTGCTCCTGTTGTACGCAGGTCCGCCGATGGAAATGTTCGAGAGCTCGGAGCGTCAACCCCTCTTCTGGAAGGCTGGCTCGCAGGGACCTCCGTTTGCAAGGGTGCATGCCGCCTCGCTGGACTACTTCCTCAAGCGACTTCTACTTGAGTCACCAGATCTGCAGCCCTATTTTGAGAACTTCGAAGTCCTTTTTTTTGAGAAAGATCTTCTGGACGAGCAAATTCTGCAGCGGTTTAACGTGATAGCCGAACCCTCCGGCCTTACCAAGGGGTGGTATATCGACGCCGTCGACTACGCGAAGTACACGACAATCCGCGGGCTGCTCGGGCGGTACGCCAACTCCCAGCCGGAGCTTGGACTGGTCAAAACAGAAGAATCGCCCGACTTCGAGCACTGCCGGGGCGTACTGCACGTCGAGATTGGAAACGAGACCGGCAAGTGGTGGCTGCCGCAATCACCGGATGCGCTATCAGCAACCGCACCCTACAGCGATCACCTGAGCGGACGCCCGGGCTATTTCCTCTTCCAAGGCGGTGCCCTGTACCGAATTTTGAGGTTCGAGGTGAAGACGGCACCTGAGTACGCGGCCAAGGTGCTGCAAAAGCGGCGCGATGACCGATACACTGAAGTCTATCTGCGAGCAGTGCATCCATCTGAACAACCCGCAGCTTGACTTCATACCAATCGAGCGGGGCCGCCACCGGGAGATCATTCTTCGGGATCTCCAAGAGCTCGTCTCCGCCGCCTCGGCGGAAATGCAGAAGACGGTTATCATCCTGGCTGGATGCATCCTTGAGAGCGCCCTGTACACCTTTCTGCAGAGTCAAGAGGCATTCATCGCCGTGCGGCGCGGCGGGTTCCAGTTCGATCCGACAACGGGACTGGCGGATTACATCAACATTTTCAACCGCTGGTTCCGCGACCGGCTCCCGGGTGTGGAACTCCGCGAGGCCCATGTCACCTATCGACACCTCGTTCACTTCAACCGTGAACTCGACTCGCCGCAGGACATCTGTGCGCGAGCTGCACCCGAGATGTTGCGCGTGCTCGACCGGCTCCTCGGCGAACTCTCGCAGTTCGCGGGACCGGCTTAAGGCCAGGCGATAAGCCGTCACTACGAATGGCATCACCGACCAGCCGAGGCCCCGACCCGCTGCTTCCTGCGCGGCCATTCTGCTGATAGAATCGGTGGTCCGCATGCCCCCAAGCCGCAGGAGCGCCGAGACACGCGGGAAGATCCTTTTTTGCGCGGTTTTCGAGAGGTCGGTCTCTACCTGCCGGCAGAAGAAGGAGCAGTCGGGCCCGATGCACAAATACCTTTTCGCAGTCGTTCTGGTCGTTTCGTCCGCTCTGGCCCAGTCGCCGCTGGGCACGGTGACGGGGCTGGCAACAGACCCCAGCGGCGCGGCCATCCCCAATGCTTCCGTCAAGCTGAGCAGCGTGCAGACGGGCGTGGAGCGGGAGACCCAGACCAACGCCCGCGGCGCCTATTTGTTCCCCAACCTGCCGCCGGGCAGCTATACGGTCTCGGCGCAGGCCGCCGGCTTCCAGGCGATCGAGATCAAGGCCTTTGCCGTGGATGCCTACCGCACGGTGCGGCAGGATTTGAAGTTCGCGCTTCAGGCCGCGGCCTCGCAGGTGACGGTGAGCGATTCGGTGTCGGAAGTGATCCAGATGGAAACGCCGTCGATCAGCACGCGGCTGGGCCGCAAGCAGCTCATCGAGCTGCCCACCAACGTGCGCGGCATCGACAACCGGCCCAACAGTTCCGGCGACTCTGGCGTGATCTTCACCCTGCTGCCGCTGACCATTCCCGGCGTGGTACAGGTGCAGAACGGCGCCAAGTGGCTGACGCCGGGCGCCGGCGCCACGGGCATGAGGCTCAAGGTGGACGGGATCGAGACCAACTTCGGCAACTTCGGCAGCCCCGACCCGGTCTCACAGCCGTCGATGGAAGCCATCCAGGAATTCACGGCCAACGTGCTGACCAATCGCGCCGAATTCGGCGGCCTGGGCACCATCACCACGGTGACCCGCGCCGGCGCCAACCAGTACCACGCCGACCTGTTCTGGTACCTGCGCAACAGCGCGCTGGACGCGCGCAACACCTACTCGGTCAGCAAGCCCTTCCAGAACATCCACAACTACGGGGTGTCGGGCGGCGGCCCGGTCCGGAAAGACAGAACGTTTTTCTTCTTCACCTTCGACGGCACGCACGGTTCCCGCGCCTTCCTGTTCAACGCTAACGTCCCGACGCTGGCGCAGCGGGCCGGCGATTTCACTGGGGCCGCGGCGCTCAGGAACCCGTATGCCAGCGCGCAGCCTTTCGCCGGCAACCGCATCCTGCCGCAATACCTGAGCCCGCAAGCGCTGAAGGCCCAGGCGCTGCTGTTCCCGCTGCCGAACTACGGCCCGCCGGACCTGGCGGTCAGCAATTACCGCGCCTCCTTCAATGGCCCCGAGGACTACCGCGTCTTCGAAGGCCGCCTCGATCACAACTTCTCCAGCCGGCACTCGGCGTTCCTGCGCTACCAGAACAAGTATGCGGCCTGGGACATTCCCGGGGCGCGCAGCGGGCTGCCGCCCGGCTCCGTGGGCACCTCACAGAACCGGCGCACCGTGAACTTCTGGACGCTGGGTGACGTCTACTCGGTCAGGCCGAACCTGTTTAACGAGCTGCGCGCGGGCGTGGTGATCCTGGTCTCGAAATCCGACGCCGACGTGAAGGGCCAGCCGCTGTTGGAGGCCATCGGCATCCGCGGCCTGCCGGACCGCACCGGCATCAAGGGCGTCCCCAACCTCAGCATCACCGGCTACACCACGGTGACCCAGACCCTGCTCAACCCGGTCAACGACGGCCACGCGCAGCTTGCCGACAACCTCACCTGGGTGCGCGGCAAGCACTCCATGAAGTTCGGCGCGGAAATGGTGTCGTGGTTCGTGAACCGTTACCTGCCGACGGCCAGCGGGCTGTTCGGCAGCTTTTCGTTCATCAACTACTTCACGGGCAACCCCTACGCGGACTTCCTGCTGGGGCTGCCGCGCTCGGTGACGCGGCTGGACCCCTATCCCACCCAGTACAACCGCTTCCGCGACTGGGCCTGGTACGGCCAGGACGACTTCAAGCTGACCAGGAAGCTGACGCTGAGCTACGGCCTGCGCTACGAATACAACGGCCCGGTCGCGGCCAACGACGACAACCTGTATTCCTTCGATTTCACGAGCAGCTCCATCGTGGTGCCGAGCGGCAAATCGTACCGACTCTTCAGCCCTGCGTTTCCGAACAACCTGCCGGTGGTGACGGCGGACAAGGCGGGCCTGGGCCGCAGCCTGCGCCAGGCCGACGGCAACAACCTGGCGCCGCGCTTCGGCTTCTCCTACCAGCTTGGGAACAACGCCAAGACAGTGGTGCGGGGCGGATGGGGCGTCTACTACTCGCACCTGTCGGGCAACATCGCGGCGGCGCTGGCGGCCGGCCCCTACGCCGTGTCGGCCACCTCCACCAACTCGGTTGTGGGCGGCGCCCCGCTCTACAACTTGGAGAACCCGTTCGTGCAGCCCGGCTCGCCGGGGGTATTGAATGTCACGGGCGTGAGCCGGCGCCTGCTGAACAGCTACACGATGCAGTACAGCCTGTCGGTGGAGCGCGAACTGAAGCGTGACATCGGCGTGCGCGCGAGCTGCATCGGGTCCCGCGGCGGGCAGATCATCTACCTGCGCAACATGAACCAGCCGCCGGCATCGACGGCGCCGTTCAGCACCTCGCGCCGCCCTTACCCGCTGTACAACAGCGTCAGCCTGGCCGACAACGGCGCCAACATGCTTTACAGCGGCCTGCAGACCCAGGTGCAGAAGCGCTTCAACCAGGGACTGTTCTTCACCTCCACCTGGACCTGGGCCAAAGAGATCAGCGAGGCGGACGACACCGGCGACTTCGAGCTGAACACGCAGATCGAGAACACGTACGACCGCCGGCGCGATCGCGGCAACGTCTACTCCGTTCCCCGCCACCAGTGGATGAACCAGGCGCTTTACGAGCCGCCGCTCGGCAAGGGGAAGCTGCGGGGAGGGTGGCAGCTCAACGCGCTGCTGAATCTCAATACCGGCAACTGGCTGACGCCCGGTTTTACCGGCGTGGACACGCCCAACGTGAACATCAGCGGCGGGCGCCCGGACGTGGTGAAAGCGTCCGTTTCCATGCCCAAGACCCTCGACATGTGGTACGACAAGACGGCCTTCGGCATTCCCGGCAACGGCAGGTGGGGCAACGCGGGCCGCGGCATCATCCAGGGGCCCGGTTACGCCATCTTCAACCTGGGCCTGACCAAGAGCGTGCGCTTCGAGAAGCTGGGGAGCGTGCAGTTTACCGCGTCGTTCCAAAACGTGCTGAACCACGTGAACTGGGGCGAGCCGTCTATGACGGTGACCGCCAGTACCGCGGGCAGAATCTCGAGCACGGCCATCTTCCCGCCCGCCGGCAGCCCGCGGACCGGGCAGCTCGGCCTGCGCTGGAGCTTTTAACCCGAATGATTCACGAGCCGCGGCAACGTATCAGGCCGCCGGCCGTTTCTCCTTGACACCCCCGGCTGGCGGTTGTTCCCTCAGTTGCCCGCCGCACTGGCGGCAATGCCTGGCGCCGTCGCTGAAGGCAACGTAGTAGCGCTTCTCACAGCGTGGGCACACAAGCACGCGCAGGTCCGTGGGCTGCCAGTTGACCAGCTTCCCCATCCGTACTTCCTCTAATTCGCTAGACGCGCCTGCCTCGCTCGCGGTCACACCGTTCGGTTGGTCCCCGCCGCGGTATAATTCGGAAGCAGTGCCCCATGCCGCCAGCCGGCAGTCTGCAACAATAAAAATGCGGGGCCCGTTGTACCGCCGGCGTCTCGCCGGCCGCGGCGACCACCCGGAAACCATGAAAAAGGCGAGCGCGCGTCTCGCGCGCCGGATGTAGCGCCGCCAAGCGGTGAGAGATTCGGCCTAGCGGATTACTGGAACGACGACGTAGGGAGTTGCCACCTCCAGGTCGGGGTAGATTCGGCCGTTGCCTTGGCCATCCACGGCCTCGATGAAATACATCAGGTCCCACTGCGGCACGATGAAGTCGCCGGGGATGTTCGCTTCGTACAACCCGCTGTTTTGATCCAGCGTCATCTGGAGCGTCCGGTAGTCCTCGAACTGCGTCAGGTGGCGGTACCGCAGGCGAACGCTGCGCACCCCCGAGGGATCGGTGACGCGCGCGGCCACCCGCAGAGCCTGCCCCGGCCTAGCCGTGACCGGGCGTTCGAGGCGGACTTCCGGCGGTTGCCGGTCGGCCGTTATGGTGACCACGACGGGCTCGGCCTGCCCCCTGGGCGGATAGACAGCCCGCCGGCCGCCGGCATCTGTCACCTCGATCACGTACCGCAGCTCGCCTTCGGCGGCGGCATGCGGAATTTCCGCCTGGTAGCGGGCAGGCCCCACTTGCTGCATGATCGCGGGCTTGAAGCTGCCGCCCCGCTCGGCCGCCAGCACCACTGCCTGCTTCACGCCGCCTTCCGCGCCGACGCTGGCCCGGACTGTGAGCGCCTCGCCCGGCGCGACGCGGCGCACGGGCGTGTGCGCGATGAGAGGCAGGGAACCGCCGGGAGAAACTCGCGCCTGTTCCCGTTCCTTTTCGAGCTTTTGCAGTCCCGCGCGCAGCTTCTCGAGTTCTTCCTTCCAATGCCGGCTGAAGCCGGCGCGGCGAACGCCGAAGGGAAGCGCGCCGCTGTACACATCGCCGGCGGCCTCCACCAGCCGTTCCCACGCCGCGACGGCCTGCTTCTCCTCCGCGGCCGCGGCGTCGATGGCGAACAGATCGCCGTTCGGCCGGAAGATGCTGTAATGCACGGCCGCTTTCAGGCGATGGGAGTGATACTGCGCCAGACCGGCCAGGATCCGCAGGTCGGTCGCCGTCGCTACGAATTCCTGAGAGCGCGGCCGTCCCGGCCGCCCGTAGTCAGCGTTTTCGGCTTTCTGGACTTCGCCCAGGATCCGCCGCGCGATTTCCGCGAACCAGCGGCTGCTTTCCTCCGGCGGCCGCGCGGCGCTGTCGCCGCCTTCCAATATGTTGCGGGCCCGGTCGGCCGCGCTCTGGAACTGCTCGGTGTCGGTGGTGTGTCCAACGGCGAATCTCGGCAGGTCGTCCATGCGCATCATTTCCGCCCAGCCCCGCGTGGTGGGGAAAAACGAATACGGGTAGCTCGCGGCCACAATGCGCGGCAACACCTGGCTGGCCAGGCGCAGACCGCTCGCCAGGCGCCCGCCGGCCTCCGGCCCCAACCGGCGCGCGAACTCCCGCTCCCAGATTTCCGCGGGCGTCTCCGGGTTGTATCCCAGCCGCCCCCAGAGCTGGTAGAAGTGCCAGTAGCGCTCGAACTCGTAGTCGTAATACCGGTAGCGCGGATTCAGAATCTCGACCGGAGGTGCGTCGTGCGCCTCGCCGAGCATCTTGGTGGCCAGCATTTCGTTCACCTCGTACCCGTCCCCCTGGTAGAGGCGCGCGCTGTCAATGAAGCGCCGCACGTATTCCGGATCGCCCCACAGCAGCAGGCGCGTGGTGCCTCCGTTCCACAGCCGCCACTGCACCGTATAACGCTGCGGATAACGCAGCAGGTCGGCATAGCCGTGGCGCCGCTCCTGCTGGTTCTGCCGGTTGATGTGCGTGGGATGGAAGGGCAGGCCCATCTGCTCCATCCAGTACTTGGTCGTCACGCGCAGGCGCAGTCCTTGCTCCAGTCCGTCGTTGATGATGCTGTCGGGCAGGCCCTTGGCGCGAATATCCACCGGCAGGTCCGGCCGCGCCTGCTTGATCAGTTGAAAGACCTCGTGCCAGAAGGCCTGCATCTCGCCGGGCTTCAGGCCGGACTCGTCGTGCATGCGGAACTGCAGCGCATCGACCTCGGGAAAGACCTCGATCAACTTCCGCAAGGCGGCCTTGGTGTAGGCGTTCAGGTTGTCCGCGGTGACGCCCCAGACCAGCCCGGGGACGCGCTTCCCCGCCAACTCCGAAGCGCCCTCGATGCCGCCGCCTTGCACGCCGCCGCGGTAGATGTGGTCCCAGACGGCCACCGTGACGTTGATGCCGCGCTCGTGCGCCGTCCGGATCATGGCGCGGAAGGCCGCCACATTCCGTTTCTGCTGCTCGGCGGTAAGCCCGACCAGCTTCACCTCGGGGAATGGCCCGAGGTCGAAGAAGTAAGGATAGAGCGGGGCCATGAAGCCGCCGTTCTCGTATCCGAAGATGACCACGAAGCTGTTGATGCGGCTGGCGGCCAGCAGGTCGAAGTAGCTCCGCCACTGCGCCTGGTCATACAGCCGGCTCTCGAAATACGCCCGCTGCATGGTGTACATGGAGACGGCGCGGTCGCGCATGTAAGGTTTCTCGGCGGTGTCCCGGATGTGCGCGAACGGCCGGCCGGGATCGGCGCTCCAGGAAACGCGCTGGGCGGCATCCAGCGCCGCGTACATCAGCCCGCGCGCGTCGGCGCCGCATAACACCACCGCCGGCCGGCCCTGGAGCTTTTCCTGCCGGACGGCCAGCGCTTCGGGCGCCTGCGGCGTGGCGGCGCAGCTTCCGGCTGGTTTGCCCGGGCCTGCCTGGGCGATCACCAGGAAATCCGCGCCGGCCGCCCGGACGGTGGCCGCGCGCTCCACCGCGTAGCCTTTCGCTTCGAGCGCCTTCTGCAGCTTTTCCAGCCCATAGCGCGCCGGCGGTTGCAGCGCCGCATCGCTGACGATGACCACGCGGGACGCGCCCGCTGCCGCCAGCGCGAACACCAGCGCGCCGATCAGCGCCCCGAACTGTTTCATGAATCGCCTCATCAGTTCCTCCCGATGCCTGCTCAGTACGAGATTTCGGATTGCGGATTTCGGATTGCGGATTTCAAGCACATGGGTCTGAAATCCGCAATCCGCAATCCGCGATTCCGACGCCCTAAAGCTGGCCGTGAGACATTGCACCAGGGTTTATCGGGGCAGGAAGCGGCGGCGCTTCTCGGCGGCGGGCTTCAGCGTCAGTTCCAGATTCGCCATTTCGTCCTTGCGGATGGTGACCTCCTGCGTCTCGCTGGCGAAGCCGCGGCGCTCGATGACGATGGAGTGTTTCCCGGAGGGCAGCGGGATATTGACCGGAGTGCGGTACTGGGTTGGCGTGCCGTCCACGATGATGGAAGCGCCGCCGGGATTGGTGCGTATCGAGAGCCGCCCCGTGCCCTGCGGGGCGGCGACCGGCGGCGCCACCGGCGGCCGCACCGGCTGCTCGGTGACGATCGGCCGTTCCGGCACCAGCAGCACGCGGATGGCCGGCGGCGTCGCATCGCCGATCTGCACTACCCGCTCCACCGCCTGGTAGCCGGGTTTTCGGATGCTCACCTTATGCTCACCGAAGCTCAGCGTGTAGGCGAACGGCGTGGCAGCGGCCTGCTGCTGGCCGTCGAAGTAGACCTCGGCGCCCGGCGGGATGGTCATGATGTGGCACGTGGCCTGCGATGGCGCCAGCTCCAGGACGATGGAGCGCGGCCCGCTCCTGGTGAACTCCACCTCCCGCCGCGCGGCCTGAAAGCCGGGCTTGTGTACCTCGATGGTGTGCTTGCCGACCGGCAGTTTGAAGCGGTACGGCGTCTGCCACTCGGGCTGTTCGCGCCCGTCGATGCGGATGGAAGCGGAGTTTTCGCTGGCGCTCACCTGGAATTCGATTTCGGCCGGTTTTGAGGGCGTCCGCGTTGTCTTGGCGGCGGAGTCGGAGGGCGCCGGGCCGGCTGCCCGCTGCGCCGGGGTTGCCTCGGGCGGGGCAGGCGCGGCTTCGGCCGGGGCGGGCTGCGGCGTGACAGGCGGCGCGGGCGCTGCCTGCTGCGGCGCCGCCGGCCGCTGAGGCGCGCCCGGCTTCCGCCCTTTCCATACCAACCCGCCGCCGATGGCCCCCAGCACCAGCACCGCAGCGGCCACAATGCCCGCCAGCAGCGGCCTCCGCCGCTGGCCGGGGCGGCGCGCTGTCGCCGGAGCCGCCGCCGCGCTCGCCGCACTTGCTTTGGCGGCCACCGGCGCTACTTCGCCCCGGCCCATGACCACGGTGCGCGCCTCGAGCGGCAGCGTAGCGCTTGCCGCGCCGTCGTCAACCGGCGCTGCCGGCACGGCAGCCGGAGCAGCGGCCGCGCCCCGGGCGGCCGCCGCCTGCGCCATCTGCCGCCCCCGTTCGCGGTGGGCCGCGTGGTTCTTCAGGTCCACGGCCAGCTCGCCACAGCTCTGGTAGCGCTCGGCGGGGCTCTTGGCCAGCGCCTTCAGCACCACGTAATTCAGTCCGGGGTCCAGCGCCGGGGTGACCGCACCCGGCGGCTCCGGCTGCTCGCCGATGATCTTGTAGATGACGGTGGTGATGTTATCGCCGAAGAACGGCTTGGTCCCGGTCAGCATCTCGTAGAGCATCACGCCGAGCGAGAACAGGTCGGAGCGGCTGTCGGCGCCCTGTCCCTTGACCACCTCCGGCGACATGTAGGCAGGGGTGCCGAGCACCTGGCCGGTGCCGGTCATGGTGGCGGCGGTGACTTTGGCGATGCCGAAGTCCATCATCTTAACGTGCCCGCCCGACACAATAACGTTGGCGGGCTTCACGTCGCGGTGCACGATGTAATGGCCGTGCGCGTGATCCAGCGCGGCGGCGATCTGTTCGGTTAGCCGAATCACCTGCTCGACCGGCAGGGGGCCTTGCGCCAGCATCTTCTGCAGGGTCTCGCCCTCGACCAGCTCCATAGCGATATAAAAAAGGCCCTGGTCCTCTCCGGCGTCGTAGATGGTGACGATATTGGGGTGGGAGAGGACCCCGGCCGCCTGCACCTCGCGCCGGAAGCGCATCACCAGTTCCGTGTCTCCGGCATCCAGTTGCACGGTCTTGATGGCGACGGTCCGGCCGATGGTCGGATCGTAGCCCCGGTAGACAACGCCCATCGCGCCGCGCCCGAGCTCCTCGATGATTTGATACCGGCCTACTTGCGTCGGCAACATAACCCAGCCCGCTGTCCGCGGAGTATAGCACACGAGAACAGGCTGTAGGCTGTAGGCTGCAGGCTGGCAGCTGACGGCCTACTGCCTCCGGTCTCCAGCCTGTCGTTCCCTGGCTCCGGCATTCTGCTACAATCTGTCGATGCGGCAGAAGGGCCCCGGGAGGCCGGGCCGGCAAACACGCGCACCTCAACGGGGAACGCCAACTGCGAGGGAGCCATGAAATCACGCTTGTTTTCTGCAGCGGTTCTGTTGGTTCTCGGGTTTGTCCTGGTGCAGATCACCAAACCCTACCTGCAAGGCTGGAAGTACGAGCAACTGGTGCAGAAGGAGGTCGATTCCGGGCGCAGCCGCGCCGAAGCCGGCGCGGTGCATAAGCGGGTGCTCGAAGAGGGCCGGGCCATGGGCTTTATTGTCAAGGACGAGGACGTGCAGGTGGAGCGGCTGGTGCGCGGCTACCAGGTGCGCGTCCGTTACGCGGTCCCGGTGGACTTCAAGGTGTACCGCACCGTCGTCGATTTCAGTTTCGCCGCCCGCACCTCCGACACCCTGCTGTCGGAATGAATCGCCGAGCGCTGTCTGCCAGCCGTACAAGGAGACTCCGCACTCCGCATTCCGCATTCCGCACTCCGCATTCCGCATTCCGCACTCGGAACTGTGGTACACTCAACGGAAGCACCGCTGGGCACGACCCGCCGGTTCTCTCCGCGCGGAAGTGGCGGAACGGCAGACGCAGCGGACTCAAAATCCGCCGCCCTTCGGGGCGTGAGGGTTCAAATCCCTCCTTCCGCACCAAATAAGCTATTGTGTCTTCAGTAAGTTACGGGCAAACGTTCTTCGTGTACCCCACACGTACCCGACTTTCGCTGGTTACTCGGCCCCCGGTGGGGACGGCGACCCGGGAGCGTTTGCCCCAGTCCATCCAGTTCCCAGAACCCCGAACGACGCGGCCAAGTGAGTTGTAAACGCAGCGGCGTTGCTGGGAGCTATGCATCCAGGCCAAAGCCACCAAAATTCGACAGCTCTCTTTTTCGCCAGTGAGTTAAACTGTCCAACGCAATCCCGGGGGGTTGTCGCATGGCACTGGCCAGGGGGACTCGTCTCGGCCATTATGAGGTCCTGGCGCTGATCGGCGCGGGCGGGATGGGCGAAGTGTATCGCGCCCGGGACACGAAGCTAGGGCGCGATGTGGCCATCAAACTTCTGCCACCCCGGTTCGCCCGAGATGCCGAGCGTCTGGCGCGGTTCCGGCGCGAGGCGCAAGTCCTAGCGGCCTTGAATCATCCGAATATTGCCGCGATCTACGGTCTGGAAGAGTCGGGCGACACGCAGTTCCTCGTGCTGGAGTACGTAGCGGGCGAGACGCTGCGCGGCCCCGTTCCGGTCGAGGACGCTTTGCGTATAGCGAGGCAGACCGCTCAGGCGCTGGAGGCGGCGCATGAGAAGGGAATTGTCCATCGCGATCTGAAGCCCGACAACCACTAGTGTCCGGCTAACGGGTCGGCCGTTCCGCGAAACCCATTGATGCCGCGGCATTTGGTTCCTGTTCCTGCCGTTTTCGATTTCAATTTCCAACCCGCATTTCGGCGCGCTTTTTGCTCCAT
>Ga0315280_10006711_pt1 | contig 15756 bp, 14 predicted proteins | sample YL17G06_40_MG_FD_203697 | JGI IMG/M metagenome (GOLD analysis project Ga0315280, IMG submission 203697) | Sediment microbial communities from Yellowstone Lake, YNP, Wyoming, USA - YL17G06_40 | ecosystem: Environmental > Aquatic > Freshwater > Lake > Sediment | place: USA: Wyoming | collected... | reverse complement strand
GCCCAACAGCCCATAACAACGATCGCCCTGAAACTCAACTACATCTGGCATTTCGTCACGCTCTACCGGATGGAGATCGAGGCGTCACCGGGATGAGAAAAGACAAATTCGCATCTACTGTTATAGGTAGTTCCATCGTCTTGGGTGGGATGTCATCAGATATCGCTCTCGATCTGCATCCACAGGAAACAGACCGATTCGTGTATCAAGAAAGATTCTTCCAGTTTGACATAGCCCCAAGTTCGGTAGTCCTCGACGTAAGTAGTGGACACTACCCCTTCCCCTCGCTGCTTTCCTCGCTGACCTTTATATGAAAGACGGAACAGGGGACTAGATTCTGTGCTGTGTGGCAGTCTCATTCACGGATGTGCGTATCATCCCATGCAAGAAGTGTACTTTAAGAGCCAAGATATTTCCAACACGATATTTCTTTGGAACGATCATTTGCCATTCGTGGTCTGCCCGCAACACGCACAATGAGATCGAACGCGCAAGAGAAATCGTTACAGTAATGCTCTTACAAAGAACGACAGGGAAATTTCTTTCTCAACGGGCCCATTGTTTCCAAACTGTAACCTGTTTTTTTCTCTGACCAATGATAATCCGAGTGTCGAGGGATACTTTTGTATTGGAGATGGCAAGGCAAGAGGCCAATTCGACGTTACAGTTAACTGTTCCACGTGTGTAGAGTCCTTTTGGAGAACGGGGTCGAAGGCGAGTTCGATCCGTTGTCAAAAGACATCGCTGGAAATGAATATTGGGTTTGGAAAGCGATGGTCGCAATCAGTCCGCGCGTGGTTGTCATTGAATACAATGCCTCCTTGGATCCTGAGGAATCTTTCCCCATTGAGTACGGCCCTTTTTTCAACGAAATGAAGAAGCATCGTAGCGGCTTGTATCATGGTGCTGGCTTTTCAAAAACGCTTCGACAAGATGGTCAAGTAACTCAAGAAGGAGGAACAGTGCTGTTCGTGAGCCATGATATAGCTGCTGTTCAAGATCTATGTCAAAGATGCGTCCTTCTCGAGAGCGGCCCGGTTGCTGCCAAAGGCGACACAACCAACGTCATTATGGCATATCTTGCGAGCAGCGGGCAAGGCGACGTTAGCGATCTTAAACTGCGAAAAGACCGAGGAGGCAATGGAGTATTCAGAGGGCAGCGCGTTCCCAATGAGCTTGGATTTGACGTGTGTGAAGGCGCGTGTGTCGAAATTGACGTGGCTTCTGTTGCCGTCATGCCATTCGCTTCATAATGAACCAAATAGACGATGGTTTGCACATGGAGATCTGCCAATCATCTAAGGTTCCACAGGTGGAGTGGGACGACTTGCTCAGATCCTCGGATGATGTTTGGTTTTGGCATTCGTGGACGTGGATAGAAGATGTCGCTCGAGCCTATTCACTTGAGAATCGGTACTTTGTCGCGAGAGAAAATGGACGAAACGTCGGCGCATTGCCGATGCAAATGGCTCGGCTCTCGTTGCATGGTCGAGAATGCAATCGTGCGTACTCACTAATGATGGGATGTGCCGGGCCCTTCTGCATTCGTGGGTTGCAGCCAAAGGGGCGTGAGCGGATCCTCTCTGAGTTGACTAAGGCTGCAATTGATTGGGCAAGAAAGACCAACATCCAAGTCCTGGTTTGCTCGCTTCCACCTTTGGCACTCAGCAATCTTCGCAACAACCGCGGGGTGAATCCGTTGGTCACCGCTGGCTGGCGCGATGTCTCTGGACATACACTGATTGCGAATCTGTCAAACTCAGAATCTGATTTGTGGTCAGATTTATCTCACGACGCACGCCGCAGCGTCAAACTTGCCGGATCCGCCGGATACACTGCGGAAAGAGCAAATTGGATAGAGATGTTGGACGAATACTACCGAGTCTACCTAGAGACATATGGGCGCACGGGCGGGACACCTCATCCCAAAGGATACATTGAGGCTCTGGCAAAGACACAAGAACAAGGGAACGCGGTTTTCTGGGTGGGGAGAGATCCAAAGGGACGGTCAGTAGCTTTTCACAGCGATGCTCGATTCCGAGGTGGGTCTTGGTACAGCGCGGGTTGTTGCGAGACAGAACACCTACAATCGGGCGTTAACTACCTTCTTCTTTGGAACGCAATTGTCGAGGCTAAACGGGACGGCTGCAAATGGTATGAGATCGGTGAAGTTTATCCTCAAACAGAACAAGAGAAGCTAAGAGGTTTGACCGTTTTCAAATCCAAGTTCGGCGGAGAGATGTATCGCTCCTATCAAGCAGAGATTCGGCTCTTTGATTGGCCGCCCTCATCCTCCCGATTGATAGCCGCAGTTCTCCCAGCTCCTCTGCGCCGATTCTTGAAGAGCTGGCTGTTGGGGATTACTCGCTCCTGAGGGTGTTCGTCTTCCAAGGCACAACGGACAAATTGTTCGAATGCAATTGGAACCGTCGTGGACTTGGGTTCGATATGAGATGAAATTCAGTGATTGTTTCCGATTCCAAACGAATATGCGCATTCACAGTTGAGAGGGGACTTCCATATGACCAGTGTGCGTTTTAGGAAGTTAGTAAGGAAAGCCCTTCCGCCGATTATTGTCGACGCAATGAGACGCTTGCAGAAGGCGGAGGAACGGGAAGAACCGGAGTGGGAGTACGCGCCTCTGGGATGGGCTACAAAGTCCCTACGGATTGAGGGATGGAACGATGAATCCGCTGCGGAAGTCCAGAAAGCCTTGTTTCTCAAACTCTTGGAGCGAACCAAGACAACCCAGCCCCTCCATTCTAGTTATGACGCACACCACTTGCTCATGTGCTATGCGTACGTATTGGCATTGACTGCGAGGAGAAAGGAAAAGATTTCTTTGTTGGACTGGGGCGGAGGCGTAGGGTATTACTACTTGCTAAGTAAGGTCCTAGTACCAAACCTTGAAATCGAGTATTACAACTACGACCTTCCTCGCATTCGTGAAGTAGGGCGACAACTCCTGCCTGAAGGGACGTTCTACGAAGACTTCGAGGAATGTTTGAAGCGCAAATATGACTTAGTTCTTGCCTCAAATTCCCTGAAGTATTTCGAAAACTGGAGAAACATAGTTCGCCGACTGTCCAGCGCAACCCACGCATATCTCTACGTAACATTAGACATGGTCATCAACACAGCGTCATTTGTTACGCTGCAAAGACTACGTGGCATGGGATACAAGACGGAATTCTTGTCTTGGTTCTTGAACCGCCAGGAGTTCCTAGACTGTGTAAGTCAGGCAGGGATGGATTTGGTTCGGGAATTTCCGATTCAAGGAACCCTTGTCAGCAATGCCCCTGAACAGGGCGAGCATCGAGGCTTTCTTTTCCGTACGCGCTAAAAGCAGATGAAATGGAACATGGCTCATTCGAGAAATTCGTCATTCGGATCGCTACGTTTCTACAGTTGCTTCTTGGTTTCCGCTTTCCGAAAAGTCAAGGTAGGTGGGTATCTCATGTTGGACAATTCTGAACGACCCCAGTATAAAAAAGCAAAAGATCATCTGTCTGGTTGGGAGAGACATGTATTGTTTGGGCCGGGACCCTACGACACTTACTTTTGGGAAACAGTCACTTGGAAGAGGGTGAGTAATTGACCCATTTGGGAGCTCGCAACAGTGAACTGAGTCTAAAGACCCCGACAGGGAATGTTTCCGAATTGGGCGAGGATGCGTTAAAGGGCGAGAAGACGCATGAGGCAACCAGGTAACGCGCTCACACTAACTCTACTGAAGCTAAAGCGTTTCTTGCGCAGGCAACTTCATCGTTTCGGATTCGATATCGCCAGATACAGGTCACGGCCCGTGTACCCTGAGGAAGCAAATCGGTTTGTGTATCAGAAGCGGTTCAATCAGTTCGACATTGCGCCGGGTTCTGTTGTCCTCGACATTGGTAGTGGTCACTACCCCTTTCTGCTTGCCACTATTCTCGTTGATCTCTACGCCAAAGACAGTCCACACAGAACCCAGGAGTTGATCCGGGACGAGCGTCCCTTCCTAGTTGTGGATATTGGCCACCTCCCTTTTCGAGACAAATCGGTAGGTTTTGTCTACTGTTCGCACGTGTTGGAGCACGTAGAGGATCCAAAGCAGGCGTGTTCCGAACTCATCCGAGTAGGTCATCGTGGTTACATTGAGACGCCCAATTTTGCATCAGACCTGCTTTTCGGTTGGGGGGCTTACATCAATCACAAATGGAATGTGATGACCATGAACAACACACTGTACTTCTTCGAGTACACTGATAGACAGAGGAGAGGGCTTGACTCTCTGGTCTGGGACAATCTCATCCATGGCCGTGCCTATCATCCCATGCAGGAGGCGTACTTCAAGAACCAAGATCTGTTCAACACAATGTTTCCTTGGAAAGATCGTTTCGAATGCGTCGTGCACAAGTTACCTCGAAAGACATCAGACGCCGGAGAGCAAGCGTAACGACATCAGTAGGAGATGCTCGTGGTCTTAAGACGACTAGCAAAAAGGCTCGGATACCTGATCATGAGGCTATCCGACCTAGGCATGAGCGAAAATACTCTCAATCTGACCGGTGACCGGAACGTGGAGTGGTCATGGGTTGCGGCAAATTTGCAAGAAAATCTTGGTGCGGTGCTCGATTTTGGTGGCGGAGATTCACTTCTTGGTTTGATCGCTGCTATGAAGGGTGGAAACGTAACGAGTTTGGATCTTCAGAAGGTTAGTCTACCATACAGTGCCGACAGTCTGGTGACGAAAATAGGCGATATCCTGGATATTGATTTCGGTAACGCGCAATTCGATCTTATTATCAACTGTTCAACCATAGAACACGTTGGGCTTGCTGGCCGCTATGGAAGCAAAGAGGTCACAGACGGCGACCTCATTGCCATGCATAGATTAAGGAGACTTTTGAAGGCGCAAACAGGCTTGATGATCTTGACCGTTCCAGTGGGAAAAGATTCGGTCATTAGGCCGTGGCACCGTGTCTACGGTGCAGACCGCCTGAGGCAACTCCTCGAGGGCTTCGCTATTCGCAAGAAGGAGTTCTGGTCCAAGAGATCTGGGCTGAATGTATGGATTCAAGTTGGTGAAGAAGAAGCATTAGCCGTACAACCTTCAGAGTCGTTCTATGCCCTAGGCCTATTCGTATTAAGAGCAGATGCACGAGCGCCTGAGCGATTGTCTTAGAATTGGTCGGGCTTGAAGAAAATTCGAGAGCATCTCGGAATAGTCAATATGGCAAGTCAAGGTGCGATAGGTGAACTTGAAGTCTCCGGAAGGGTTTGACTGGGTTTGAGGTTCTTGATTCTTCACACCGATTATCCAGATTTCCTAGGTTGGCTTTACGCGCAGCACCCAGAGCTGGAGAGGCAGCCATACAAAGAGCAGTTGCGGGCACGGAATGAGACCCTTTTTGGCGTCGCGGATTTCTACTCAAGTAACCTGCGAATATTGGGACATGAAGCGTTTGATATATACGCCAACAATGAGTTCATGCAAGAGACATGGGCAAGTGAACATAAGGTTCAAGCGAAGAGGCCCCTGAGCACCTCGAAAGGCGCGTTGCAGCGAGCTCGGGGAGTAGCGAGTCGGACTCCTCTCCGGCACCTCAAACCCCTGTTTAGGCCGGTTTTGCTTTCTCTGCAAGCTCGGTTCTACGACATCTTAGCAGCACAGATCCGACACTTGGAGCCAGATGTCATACTGAACCAGGCGATGCATGTTATTGACTGCAGTTTCCTGAGAGAAATGAAGTCTAGTTCGCGACTGCTAGTGGGTCAGAATGCAGCCACACCACTTCCTGGTTCAGCAGACTTGAGATGCTACGATCTCGCCATCTCATCATTTCCACCCACCGTAGAATGGTTTCGTGCGAAGGGTATTCCTGCAGAGCTTCACCCTCTCGCCTTTGAGCCTAAGGTACTGGATTCTTTGCAATCCGGAGGCAAGGCGTTTGATATCGCCTTCATCGGCGCTTTCCACAAGCTGCACACTTCGAGGGTCGCAATGCTAGAGACTCTCTCTAGTCGCTTCGATGGGATGAGGATCTGGGGGCCGGGCGTCGAATCCTTGCCTTCTTCTTCGCCGATCCGAAAGCGCTATGTCGGTCAGGCATGGGGCAAAGAAATGTACCAAATATTGCATGACTCAAAGATCGCGATAAACCACCACGGGGATGTCGGCCCATACGCAAACAATCTGCGCATGTATGAAGCCACGGGCGTGGGAACTTTGCTCGTAACAGACTGGAAAATGAACTTGCATGGACTCTTCGAGCCTGGCAAGGAGATTGTGGCATATCGAAACCCAGAAGAATGCGCCCAACTTATCGAATACTACTTGAGAAACGACAGAGAGCGCGAAGATACAGCTCGGGCGGGACAGCGGCGCACGCTCGGAGAACACACTTTCTTGCATCGAATGCAACAACTGGTAGAGATCGTTGCCAAACATCTCTAACCGGGGGGTGAAGGAGAGCACCTGATATCTGCCACCACATGAATAGTCTGCACATGTTCATCACGGGGAAACGCAAGTTCGGTGAATATCAGGGTCTGGGTCATAAGGCTAGGTGAAAATGGTCTACCCAGACCTATGTTCGTATTCAGGAGTCGATGTTGTTGGGTACGGTATCAATGCTGAATCAGTACAAGATGTGGTCAAAAGGTATCGTTGGCTAGGCCTAGGGTCTAGCGTCCACGTTTGTCTTTGGCGAACCATTCGACGGTCTTCCCAAGGCCATCTTCAAGTCCCACGTTGGGAGACCACCCTAAGATCCGTTTTGCCTTTGAGATGTTGGGGCATCTCCTCTGCGGGTCATCTGGCTGTAGGGGCCGAAATGTGATCTTGGACTTGCTTCTTGCAGTGGCTTTGATCTTTTCTGCAAGCTGTAGGATTGTGATTTCTTGTGGACTCCCTATGTTGACCACTTCTCCCTTCATTTCCTGACGGGTGGCGGCTCTGAGTACGCCTGCAACAGTGTCCGTTACGTAGCAAAATGAACGAGTTTGGTTGCCTTCGCCGTACACTGTGATTTCAGTGTTCATGAGCGCCTGCTCGATGAACTTGGAGACGACGCGGCCATACAATCCGTCAGGTCTTAGCCTGGGGCCATATGTGTTGAAGATCCTTACAATTCTCACATCTAGGCCGTACACTCTATAGTAAGCCATGCAGAGTGCTTCGCCGAATCGCTTGCCTTCGTCGTAGCATGAACGAAGTCCAATAGGGTTCACGTTTCCCCAGTAGCTTTCCGGCGTAGGAATAATCTCAGGGTTTCCGTAGACTTCAGAGGTGGACGCATAGACGAGGGGCGCGTCGCTCTTTCTGGCGAGCTCGAGCATGTTCCTAGTGCCTTCGGAGTTCACCGCAAGCGTCTCTATCGGGCGTTGCTGATACTCTTCCGGCGACGCATGACTCGCAAAGTGAGCAACTAGGTCGTACCTTTCGTCTCCAAGGTTCGGCTCGGTCACATCATGATTCTGAAATGCAAAGTTACCTCGATCCGAGAGATGTTCGATATTTCTTAAGACTCCCGTGGATAGGTTGTCGACACAGTGGACGATGCACCCTGACGACACCAGAGTGTCGCAAAGCCAGCTCCCTAAGAAACCGGCTCCGCCTGTAATCATGATCTTCTCGTCCTTAAGCCGCTCCAAGCCAGGGCGTTTCACCAGTGAATCCAAGTCTGAGCCAATAATGGGATCTGACAAAGGAGTCACCTATCCTGTGGACGCTGCTGGGAGATTGCATATCGATAGGAGAGCTTAACCGCTTCCCAGTAGGTTTCAGGCGTGCCTATGTCAAGGCGAATATCATCTGTGTACAACTTGATCGCTTGAACTCCATGCTTTTCATCGATGAGCCTTTGGATGGCGTCTGTTAGCTGCACCTCGCCCCCCTTTCCTGGAGTTGTGCGCTTGAGGGCGTCGAAAATCGTTGGGCTAAATATGTAGAGAGGCATTAGTGCGAGATTGCTCGCCGGTTGCTCTGGTTTCTCGACCACTCTCTTCACTTCGTAGGTTCCATTCGACTTCTCCGAGGCCTCAGCCACACCGTACTGACGGGGATCCTCAACTTCTTGGATAGTCAGGATGGTGTCAGCATCTTCCTCCAGGCGAGCTTCGTTAAGCCTTGTTGGAACAACGGCGGTCTTGCTTGAAATAATGAGCGTGTCACCTGCGTGCACAAAGAACTCGTCTCTTCCAACTAGTCGTCGAGCCTGAAGCACTGCATCACCAAACCCCTTCGGCTCTGGTTGATTGACCCACACGATCGTAGATTCTTGTATCCTCGTGTAGAAGTCTTCGAGGTCAGTAGCAAGACTGCTCTTCCCATGAGCGCTAAGAAGATCGATGGCATCGCGTTCTGGGGTGAAGTGATCTTCGATGGCTCTCTTCCCTCTTCCCACGACAAAATAGAACTCCCTAATTCCGAAATCGAAGAGCTGCTCGAAGATTTGTTGAACAATTGGCTTGAGGCATAGGGTGCCATCTTCGGTCGCTGCAAAAATGGGCAGCATCTCCTTAGGCTGCTCTTTCGTGGCGGAAAAGAGCCTTGTGCCCAAACCCGCGGCGGGAAGGACAGCCTTTGTAATCACCTGCATCGTATACGCCCTTTCTTGAGTGCCCTGCCCTATGCCTTGCCCAACTTAATAACGGTGGAGCAGGATATGGCTTCGGGCAAGACAAAGACCGTGCATCAAACGGCAAGTTCGATTAAGCTTCTCTAGTTGCGGTATCTCCTCCTCAGTTGCTCCATGCAAAAGTCGTTGTGGTTCGATCGCCACTACATGTCCTCCTAGCCTGACGAAGGCTTCGGTTCTGTCTCCCAAATTGGCGCAGACATCAAAACATAGATCGCCCTTCATGACGAATTGAGAATAGAATAATATCATTCTCCTGATTTGCTTGAGATGTCGAATGCGGTTTGGAGCCGCTGTTATAACTCTCCTCATTTCGCGCGACACTAGTTGCGGCACGGTGATCCGATTCACATGGTGTTCATCTTGAGATGTCTGTGAAGGTTGGCGAAGAATCCCTCTGGAGAGAGCCAATTCTTCCAGAACCTTCGGCACTCGCGTTGCATTTCTACGAATTCTCGTGAGGATAGGCTGCTGTGAAACTCGACTAGTCTATCAGCTATCATCGGTATTTGGTCTTCGTGCACCCAAACGCAGTATTTCTTCCAATCGAGGACAAAGTCATACGGGAGAACGCAATCAGTATCCAGGAAGATAGGGATTCGTCCACAGGATAGAGCTTCGTAGAGGCGATAGGAGAAATTGCCCGCTCCTCTAGAGCATAGGATGTAATCGCTGGTCGTCAGATTCTGCACAAATTCGAGCTGTGCCTTTTCCCATCGATTTGGATCTATTCTGCCATCCGACAATTTAGCTCCGCCCAAGAATCGGTCCTTAAAGATGAAGTTCGTGTCGATCAATCGACTCTTGGATAGTGCGCGCAGAGCTTCTGTCCGGGCAAGATGCGTCAACTTTGGCTTGCCTTTCGATCTTCCCAGCTGAATTCCTACATGACCGGCGCTTGTCTTCACAGCGTCCTTCAACTTCCTCTCAAGTCGAGTCTTTCGTGTATAGGCGAAACCGCAGAAACCCGCAACTGGTCGTGCGCTCTTCTCCCGTACAGGAAGCTGCCCGCCTAGGTACTTTCCCACGATGTCCTCGCCCCAAGCGGGCATAGCATACTCGTTTGGTCGACGCTTGGACCGGTACAAGGAAGTCCGGAAGACTACAGCGTTCTCGATTGGGACTGCCTCGTCAGAATCGCTCCAGAAGAAGATGACTACCTTCTTACCTGCAGATTTCACCTTCCTAGCAAACTCGTGTGCCAAGTCCAGTGCGGGCTGGCTATTCATCACAAGCTCCCAAGGCACAGGCAAAACAGCTATGTCTGCCTCCAGGAGGGAGGTCATCTCAAGAAAGGAACGCCCTGTATCAATGTAACGTTCGAAACGTCCGTTTCCCGGGTGCCCTTTCCCCCAAAAGGGAAAGAGCATTATCACGTGCCCGATTCCTTGAGGAACAAAGCTCCGGTCAGAGAAAACCTTCAACTTGCGCGAATCTATTCACCCAAGCGAACGGTACGGTCGAGGACAAGGGATTATATGCCTTTAGTTACCAGTATAACACTGCTTGACGAAAAGAGAGGAAGGCTGACTCTCTGATGAAGTTGACAGGGATTAGTAGGCGTCAGGTTGATGGAGCGCCTAGCATATGAGTCGTGCTACGTTGTGATCCCCCTTATTGAAAGCGGTTGACTCGGTATCACAAAATAGCAAAGGAACTTTCACTTCTAGGGAAGTACGAGCGTTCGTGTCACGCCCCACCTTCGATCCCAACGTGCTTTCGTCGAAAGACCCATCCTATCCAGAGATATCGGTTGTAATTCCGTCCTACAATCAAGGTCGTTTCTTGGAAAGGACGATTCTGTCCGTGCTGAACCAAAACTATCCGAACACGGAACTCATCCTTATTGATGGAGGTTCGCGTGACGGGAGTGTGAGGCTGATTAAGAAATACGAGCGTTTCATTTCCTACTGGGTCAGCGAGCCAGACAAGGGTCAGTCGAATGCCATAAACAAAGGGTTCGAAGAATCCTCGGGTGAGCTAATGGCCTGGCAAAATTCTGATGACATATACCTACCCGGATTCTTTTACACTGTTGCAGAGACTTACCGCGCGCATCCTAGATCCCAGCTTTTGTTCGGTAACATATACCACATCGACGAGGAAGATCGGATAAGATGGAGGTCACGATTCGTACCTTTCTCTGTAGATCACCTGATCTATCTCGATTGGAACCTCTCTAGCCAGGCCACTTTCCTCAAGCGTCAGTTTGTAGAGGAAGTGGGACCTTTGCGAGAGGATATCCACGTTGGCTTTGACTGGGACTGGTTCATTAGAGTAGGTAGAGTTGTCAAGCACTCCGTTCTTCACAAGGCATACGGTGGGTGTTATAGGATCCACCCGGCGTCGAAACTTATGACCTACTCGCAAGATTCGAGGTGGCCAATCGACGTGCAGATCTTGCGGAGCCATGGCGTCCGAGTTACTGAAGAGCTCCCCTACAAGCAGCAGCCATGGTGGCAAGCTCCCTTACTGAGAGTCAGAATGATAGGCTACGTAGGCCTCCTGTATAGTTCGAGCTTCCCACAGTATCTTCGCTCGCTAATACTCCGCTTCCTAGAAAGTCGGGGAACTCTTTGTACCGGGTTTGAACAATCTTGAGGTTTCTGATTCTTCACACAGACTACCCGGAATTTCTGAGATGGCTCTATAGTCAATGCCCAGGACTTGAAGACCGGGTTTACGATGAGCAAGTGCGTCAACGGTACGAAAGCCTTTTCGGCGTAGCGGATTTCTACTCCAGCAACCTCCGTAAGTTAGGCCATGAGGCGTACGATGTCTACGTGAACAACGAGTTCATGCAAAGGACATGGGCAAAGGAACACGGAGTCCATGTCAGAGAACCATCAGCTTTGATGCGCCGGCGATTTTTGAAGTCAGTCTTCCGCCGTCTTTTTGGCCTAAGGAATAGAGAAGGCGCTTGGTTCTATGATATCTTAGGAGCTCAGATCAGGGATTATCAGCCTGATGTCCTCCTCAACCAGGCAATGGGCTGGATCAGCAGCAGCTTCATGAAGGCGATCAAGCTCAATATTCGACTAATCGTAGGACAGATCGCTTCACCGGTAACAGAAGATGAAGATTACACTTCCTATGACTTGGTCATTTCATCGTTACCTAACCTTGTTGAATACTTCCGTGCCCTAGGGAGACCGGCGGAATTGCACCGACTTGGCTTTGAGCCGGCGATACTGCCCAGACTAGGTAGTGAGGAAAAGAAGATTGCGATATCATTCGTGGGGAGTCTCTTTCCACAGCACAAGGCTAGGATCGAGCTGCTCGAGTATCTCTGCAGACGTCTGGATGTTGAGGTATGGGGGAGTCTGACCGATGGCCTACCATCGGATTCGTGGATTCGGAAACGTTACAAAGGGCAGGCTTGGGGAATTGAGATGTATCGCAAGCTGCATGATTCTAAGATGACATTGAACCATCACATCGACATTGCAGAAAGCTATGCAAACAACCTGCGTCTTTTTGAGGCTACGGGTGTGGGCACCATGCTCATGACCGACTGGAAAGTCAACCTTCATGAGATGTTTGAGCCAGGCAAGGAGGTTGTGACATATCGAAGTCCAGAAGAATGTGCTCAACTAATCCAGTATTACCTAGGTCACGATGAGGAACGAGAGGCTATTGCCCGCGCTGGGCAACAGCGGACTCTACAAGAGCATACATTCTATAATAGAATGGAAGAGCTAATCACCCTCCTGAGTAGGTATCTGTAGCTTTCTAGCCGGCATCAACTAGAGTGTATGCACTTCAACAAGTTCTCACAAATGTAACTCACGTCTTGGCGCTTTAACCCGGCCCAAGTTGGCAAACTAATTCCACGCAATCCAATGCGTTCCGCCACTGGCAGGGAACTTTGTCCGGAAGACCCCCGGTAGGGAGGCAACATATGAATCGGGTAGAATACTGGTCTTGTCTCGATCCCCTGTTCTCTGAGGCGGTTCATGACTTCGTCGCGGCTAGTTTGAATAGAATCGTCCAAGATAATTGAGAACATCCAATGCGCACTTCTTGACGGAGGAACCTCGGATTGCCAACTTATTCCTCTAACCTCTCGAAGCTCTCTTTGATACCAGGTCGCGATTTCCTGACGACGCTTCATATGCCATTTGACTTTTTCGAGTTGTGCGAGCCCTATGGCTGCAGCGATGTTCGTCATACGGTAATTGTAACCTATGACTGGAAACCAATATCGACGGGCAGGATCCATGCCCTGATTATTCAGCAACCTGACCTGATCAGCCAGAGAATCGTCGTTGGTGACAACCATGCCCCCTTCTCCAGTGGTCACAATCTTGTTTCCGTAGAAGCTGAAAACTCCCATATTTCCTAGAGATCCAAGTGTGCGACCATTATAGGTCGCGCCGTGAGCTTCTGCAGCGTCTTCAAGTACGAAGAGTCCATGATGTCCAGCGAGAGATAAGATCGGATCCATATCCGCCGGGTAGCCGTAGAGATGAACTGCTATGATTCCTTTTGTGCGAGATGTGATCTTGGGTAAGACTGTGTGGTCTAAGTTCCAGGTTCGAGGATCGGAGTCCGCAAAAACTGGGCGAGCGCCGCAGTATGTGACAGCATTAGCCGTCGCGATGAATGTCAAAGCTGGCACTATCACTTCGTCGCCAGGCCCCACTTCGAGGGTTTTCAGAGCGAGGTGCAGTGCAGCGGTACCGTTACAGCACGCGATGGCATGCTTGACCCCGCAAAACTTCGCGAATGTGTCCTCGAAACGTTCGAGGTACTCGCCGTTCGAGGAGATCCAAGTGGACGTGAGACAGTCCAGAACGTATTTCCTCTCGTTGCCAACCAGCATTGGTGCTGCCACGGGGATGAATCGTCTCTTCACGATTGCTTCACCTGCAGTTTCCTCCTGGGATATCTCATCCAGTCCCACTTTAGGATCTCGCGGTCCTCTTCCGTAAGAGGGAATCCCGCAGCGCGACGATAGACGGCGCGATATGCCTTAGCTGTACGTCTCCAATCGAAATCCTTCACGCGTTGATAGCCTCGATTGCGCAAGTCTTCTCGTAGCTTCGAATCCGTAGCGAGTCTAGCTATTGCTTCGGCTATAGATTCCACGCTCAGAGGATCAAACAGCAAAGCCGCATCCATTACCTGATCTGGAAGTGCCGTCACGTTCGAGCAGGTGACCGGTAGACCGTCTAGCCAAGCTTCGTAGACCGGAAAACTGTCCGATTCGAATAATGAAGGCATAACGAGAAATTGAGATAAGCGGTAGATCGCTCGAAGGTCCTTCTCTGAAACATAGCCTAGGAATCTTACTTGCCTTGAGATGTTGAGTTCGTCAATTCGCTTCTTGAGATGAGGCCAGAAGGGTTCGTACACGGAACTAGTGCACACAACATTCACTTTGAGGCTGTTATTGTCTCGAAGATGAGAAAGTGCCTCGATCAGGCGAATATGATTCTTATGAGGCCAAGTGACGGCGGGATAGAACGCAAACGGTTGTTCAAGTTGGTATTTGTCTTTCACATGCCGTAGGTAGCTTTTTGAGGGCTGCTCATATGCTTCAGTGGGGGGTCCCCAAGGTATGACTTGTATTTTCTGATGGTCTATTCCGTACTGGCTGACTATGTCGTCCTTAATCCATTGCGAAGCAGCTACGACCGTATGTGAGTAGTTACAACCGTCTCGATAGATCTTCTCTCGCCGCGTAATCTCTTCACGAGTAAAAAACTCGGGGTAATGTAGGTGTTGTAAGTCATGGGGGTTGTACACGCTACGTAACTGGGACAGTACAAAGAACGTGTGGGGGAAATGAACAACAGCACAGCCCAAACTCTCGAAAAAACCATCAGATACAGGAGTTCGGGCTGGGGCATTACCACTCAGAATTCTATAAGTACGTTCAGCAGCAGACCTCACCGGTCTCAACTTGTGCAAGACGAAGTGAGCGCCGAATGCATGATAGAGTGAGCGCACCATGGAGTATCTGCGCGACTGAGGTTTTACTACGAACCGTTCGTTGGGTCCCGCAAAGCGCTTGAGCCAATCCAGTTCCTCCTGGGATTCAACCACGACCACATAACTCTCCGGGCCATCATTCAACTCTCCGAGAGCTCGGACTAGACCTAGAATGGCCTGTGCCACTCCCCCGCCCGTAGAAGGCTTACACTGAGCGTCGATAGCAACTCTCAGACTACCTTTCATATTCCCAACCTGAGGTCGAGTGCTTCCTGGTAGCGATTTAGGTCTATCTTCTTCATCCAAGCTCGTAGATGGTCAAGAACCTCTTCTCCTAGCTCTTCGCAAATACGCAGATCTCTCCCATCAGGGTCAAACGGTCAGAATTGTCCAGGATCTTGAGTCGAGCCCGTTCTGCGAGCTTATCCATCGATTTGTTCGTGAACACGAACATGTGCTCTATATCGTCAAAAGCGTCTCTGAATCTTGGGGCAAAAGGGGGCACGTAGTCGTAGCGATCGATTGCGGTTTGAATTATCGCTCTACCTCCGGGTCGGAGAAGTCTGGCCGCCTCTCTCATGAAAGCCTCAGGCTCGGATACGTGCTCAAGAACGTCGAATGCTAGAAACAAGTCACAGGGAGGTAGTTCAACTCTAGGGAAAAGCCCGGCACGCATAGTGACACCCATTGTCTTTGATATCCAAGCTACGGTTTCCTCATCAGGCTCTACCCCAAGGCAATCGTATCCACGTGCCTTCAATTCCCTAAGAAGTACGCCCGGGGCACATCCAATTTCAACTACATCTCCCTTCGATGGCCTATATTTTTCAATCAATCCGAGCCAATAGTCAACACGTCCATCCTCCACGTAGCGGTCTGCCCTCTTTTCAATGATAGGTAGCCCGTCAGCTTTCTGTTTAACATGCCAATACAGGTTGAAGGAATAAACCCGAGCGAATTCGCCCCTCAGCGGAGGACATCGATTAACGAAGCAACCGCACCTCTCACATACCCCGTAGCTACTGAGCCACCTAAAGGGCGCAAGATTTCCGCCGCACCAGCAGCTGTTGCGAGTTCCACGTTTTATGCTCGACAAGTACTTGTCGGCGAAGAATCTCCTATACAACTGCCGATTTACCCACAAATAGCGATACTTGACCCTGGCTAGTTGCCGCTTCCCTAGTCCGAATGCGCGTCG
>Ga0315280_10006710_pt1 | contig 15757 bp, 12 predicted proteins | sample YL17G06_40_MG_FD_203697 | JGI IMG/M metagenome (GOLD analysis project Ga0315280, IMG submission 203697) | Sediment microbial communities from Yellowstone Lake, YNP, Wyoming, USA - YL17G06_40 | ecosystem: Environmental > Aquatic > Freshwater > Lake > Sediment | place: USA: Wyoming | collected... | reverse complement strand
GCGCGGATTTCATGTTCTGCCGGGCGGCGAGCCGGGGCAAGGGGACTGGCTCCGTAGTCCCGATCCCGATGGACATCGGGATCGGGACGAAGGTGCCTGTCCCCGCGGTTCGACCATTGTGCGTGGGGCAACAGCGGGGATCCCGGCGCGCCGGGACCGCCGAACAGCACGGCGGAGCCAGTCCCCTGCGCCGCCGCCCCAAGGCGCGAGAATTAACAGCAACACGTATTACTCGCGTTTATCTGCGTTCATCTGTGGCTTACTTCTCCGTTTTCTCTTCCCCTGAATCCCTGCTTAAATAATTATCGGACACCCTCGGTAGCCAGTAGCTGGGGAGAAGAAACGGCGGAACCCGGAACCCGGCGGGGCTGAGCCTACTCGTATCTCAGCGCCTCGATGGGGTCCAGGCGGGAGGCCTTCCAGGCCGGGTAGTAGCCGAAGATTATCCCCACGCCGGCAGCGACGCCGACAGCGGCCGCGACCGCGGGCAACGAGGTCATGGTCGGCCAGCCCAGGACCAAGGACACCGCCGCCGACGCCCCGTGGCCAAGCAGGATCCCGACGAAGCCGCCGATCAGGCAGAGAATCACCGCCTCGGCCAGGAACTGGCGGAGGATGTTCCCCGCCCGCGCCCCGACCGCCATGCGCAGCCCGATCTCCCGCGTCCGCTCCGTCACGGATGCCAGCATGATGTTCGACACGCCAACCCCTCCCACCACCAGCGAGATCGTCGCCACGCCCAGCAGCAGGTTGCCCATCAGGTTCGCACTGGCGGCCATGGCCTGTGAGATCTCCGTCAGGTCTCGAATCCTGAAGTCGTCGGGCTGGTCGTCCGCCAGCCCGTGCCGCCGGCGCAGCACGGCCGTGATCTGGCTGATGGCCGACGGCACTTCTTCCGGCGAGGTCGCGGACACGAATATGTCGTCGAGGTCGGCGAACCGCTTCAACGTGGGCGTGTCCAGGGCCTGCGCCGCGCACTGCTGCGGGTAGAACTGCACCTGCTGGGTCGGATAGATCGCGCTGAGCGTGTTGACCCCGCCGGCCTCAACAAGGGCCTTTCCTCGTCGACAGGCCGTTGCCGGCGTGCGGAAAGCCTTCCCGGCAGCGGGGTTTCCCTGGGCCGGCAGGGCGACCACCATGGTAATGCCTTGTATGTCCCGAGCGCGGACCATATAATTGTATGTTTAATGAACCGGGTGCGCCGGATAGCGGAGCCGGGACATCGGGCAAGCGGCAAGGGATCTGCAAATGGAAACTGAAGGATGTCCACGGGCTGTGGGCGCGGCGTCGCGGAAGCTTCTGCGGCTTATCTGCCCGTCGTATCCGACGTTCAACATTTACTCGGGCCCGGCCCGGGTGACGACGGCGCTGGGTCCGATCTGCGTTGCGACGGCTGCGCGCGAGCTGCCGGGCTGGGACGTCGAGGTTATCGACGAGAACAACTATCACTACGGCCCGCGTGGGGCGGACGGCAAGCCGGACCACGAGGCCATTCAGCGCTGCCGGCCCGCGGACGTCGTGGGGATCTACGGCGGGCTGACCAGCACGATTCCCCGGCTCTATGAAATCGCCCGGCTGTACGGGCGGATGGGCGTGCCGGCCATAGCCGGCGGGCAGCATTTCGTCGGCAAGAACGTCGAGGAAGCCCTGGCACACGGAATCGCGGTGGTCGTCAAGGGCGAGGGCGAGCGGACGATCCCGGAGCTTCTGCCGAGGTTGATTGCCAGCGCGGACCTCTCATCCGTCGCGGGCCTGGCCTACCTCGACGGCGGCCGGGCCGTCCACACACCCGACCGGCCGGCAATTACGGACTTCGACTCGCTGCCGATCCCGGACTTCTCGGTGCTGCGCTACGCGACGATGCGGATATTCCCCGTCACCGGCGTGCGGGGCTGCGGGATGGACTGCGAGTTCTGCACCGTCAAGGGCAGGCCAAGGTTCGCCTCGCCGCGGCGGATCCTCGCCCAGTTCGCCTCGGCCTACGAGAGGTGGCGCGCCAGGAGCTTCTTCCTCGTAGACGACCTGTTCGGGCAGAACCGTCGCGAGGCCATCGAGCTCTGCCGCCTGCTGCGGGACTACCAGGCCGAAATGTCCGTCCGGTTCAGCATCACGGTGCAGATCCGCCTGGACAAGGCCCACGACGCCGAGCTGCTCGCGGCCATGCGGGACGCCAATATCCGCATGCTGGCCATCGGGTTCGAGTCGCCCATCCCCGAGGAACTCCAGGCCATGAACAAACGCCTGAACCCCCAGGAGATGATCGCCCTGACGGACGCGTATCACCGCGCGGGATTCTACATTCACGGGATGTTCATCTTCGGCTACCCGATGCCCGACGGCGCGGACTTCCGCATGTCGGCCAGGGAGAGGATCCGCCACTTCCGGCGGTTCATCCGCAAGGCCCACGTCGACACGCTTCAGGTGCTGCTGCCCGTGCCGCTGCCGGGCACCGAACTGACCAGACGCCTGCGCGGCCAGGGCCGGCTGCTGCCGCAGGAATGCGTCGGCCTGGAGTACTACGACGGCAACTTCCCGCTCTTTGCGCCCGATGAGCCCCTGACGCCCGAAGGCATGCAGGCCGCGGTCAGGCTGATCATGCGCCGCTTCTACAGGCCGATGCAGATGCTCAACGTCGCGATGAACATCCTGGCGTTTCCGGCGCTGGTGTTCTGGCTGCACCGCTTCCGCACGGGCTGGCATCGCTGGAGCCGGCGGTACTGGAACAGCGTCTACCGCGCCGGCGGCTGGCTCATCGTCCGCCGCTGGTCGGCCGCGTTCAAAAAGGACGCCTTCCTTGCCAAACTCGCCGAGGCAAAGCGCCGCATCAGCGGGCAGAAACAAGCCCGGCCGAAGTATCAGGACGACAAGCCCAACTCCCGACGGATCGCGCAGTAGGGCCCTTTTAGCAGCCCTGTTTGGTCGCCTTTGGCGCCACACCCAAGCGCAGCAACGCGAAGCTTGGGGGTGTTCTGAAACGCGGCATGAGGGTCATCCCTTCCCCGCCAGGGCGGCGCAGAGTTTCCGCCAGGCCGCCATCGAGCGAGCCAGGTGCTCGCGGGCGTCGCCGCGTATGCCGTAACATTGCAGGCCCATCGGGCCCTTGTATCCCACGGCCTTGAGCGTCCCCAGCAGACCCGCCATGTCGAAGCCGCCCTCGCCCAGCGGGGCGATCCACGCGCCCTTGCCCGCGCGGACATCCGCGCCGGTCGGCGAGCCGTTGACGCTCACCGCCATCAGCCGCGGGCTTGCCTTGGCAAGCAACGCCGGCAGATCCTTCTCCTGGCCGGTCTTCAGGAAGTGGCACAGGTTGAACATGACTCCGACGTTTGGCCGGTCGACCTTGTCAGCCACGCGAATCGCGTCGTCAAGCTTCTCCAGCCAGTTGCCCACGTGCGGGTACAGGGCCACCCTGACGCCGAAAGGCCGGGCAAGGCCGGCGATTTCCCGCAGCAGCTCGACGGCCCGCTCGTCGCCGGCCTGGTCGCCGGGCTTGCCTCCGCTGACCAGCACCGCCAGCATCGTGGGCCGGCCCTTGAGCAGCGGAAGGACTCCCTTGAGCTTCGGATCGTATGGCTGCTTGGCGCCGGGCGCGACGTCCAACCGGATGTAGATCTGGTAGAGCGTCAGCCCGGCCGCGTCGAGCGTCTCGATCCGCTCGGCGAGCTTGTCCAGCCAGAGATGGCCCGCCCCCGCATAGCCAAGCTCCTTGAGCATTTCGGCCTGCTGGGCGAGCGTGCGTTTCATGGCGTCGTGGGTGTCCATGCAGAGGGCGAACAGCGGCCAGTCGCCCTGCCCGCCCGCCGGCGCCGGCTCTTTCGCCGCCTCGGCCGCCGCCAAGGCCCGCGGCAACAATGCAACTGAGGCAAAGGCGACAACAAACGCCGCCATCGCCGACTTGACCAGATCGCGAAGATTCATGTGCGATTTCATATCAGTCTTTCGTTGATAAGGCGTCAGGATTCCAAGACTCCGGGTTCCCGGTTCCTGGTTCCGCGGTTCTTTCTTCCGGGTTCCTGGTTCCCAGTTACGCCGTTTCCTCTGCCGTTACAGTGTCCAGGGTTCTCGCATCGGGCGGGACAGCATGCGGTTTGCCTCGCCATCGCCCTCGTCCGGGAATCGCTCGGCGCGGGGGTCCCAGCGGAGCTTTCGGCCGAGGTCCATCGCGATGTTGCCTATGTGCATGACCGAGCAGCAGCGGTGGCCTATCTCGGCCGGGAAATACGGATCGCGCCGGCTCTTGACGCAGTCGAGGAAGTTTCGGTGCTCGCCGCCGGTGCACGTGTAGAGGTGCAGTTCGCCGGCGCCGATCCTGCTGTTGAGTATGGCGGGGCTGCTTGCCTCGAGCCGGCCTCGCCAGCCTTTGTTGCCGACCCAGCCGTCGTCGCCCTCGAAGCGGAGGTCCGCGCCGCCGCTGTCGACGAACATCTCGGCGCCATTCTCATAGCGGTACCGCAGGCGGTAATCGTAGTACGTGTCGTACACCCCGCCGACGTGGGCCTTGCCCTCAGCCTCGACCTCTACCGGCCCGGTATGCTCCGTGTCGTTGCCCCACTGGGCGGTGTCCAGCAGGTGGGCGCCCCAGTCGGTCAACTGCCCGCCGGAGTAGTCCCGCACCCAGCGGAAGTTGTAGTGGAGCCGGGCCGGGCAGTACGGGGCGTACGGAGCGGGGCCCAGCCACATCTCGTAGTCCAGGCCCTTGGGCACCGGGCGGGGCGTCGCGTCCCCCGGCTGGCCGGGGCCGGCGGGAAGCTTGACGTAAATCCGCCTGAGCCTGCCGATCCGACCGTTGCGGACCAGTTCAGCCATGCGGTGGTATTCCGGCACGGACCGGTCCTCCGTCGAGAGTTGGAAGACGGCGCCGTATCGTTTGACCGTATCGGCCAGGATGCGGCCCTCGCGGACGGTCAGCGTGGGCTTTTCGCAGATGACGTCCTTGCCGGCGCGGATGGCGGCCAGGGCAATCGGCACGTGCCAGTGGTCGGGCGTGGAGATCATGACCGCGTCGACGTCGGGGCGGGCAACGACCTGTCGCCAGTCGCCCGTGACGCCGCAGCCGCCGAACTCCCCCGCCCGCGCGCGGGCGGCGTAGGACTTCTCGACAATGTCCCGGGCCGCCGTCATGCGGGCGGCGTCCACGTCGCAGACGACCACCGCCTGGGCGTCCGGCTGGCCCAGAAAAGACCGCAGGTTCACGCCCGTCCCGTGGCTGCCCACTCCGACAAAGCCGATGGTCACCCGCTCGCTTGCCGGCGCGACGCCGGGGCCGCCGAGGGCAGTCGATGTGATCACGGAAGGGGCCGCTGCCGCCGCCGCCCCGGCCACGACGGCGCAACGGAGAAAGCCGCGCCGGCTGACAGTCATGCGCCGCGGATCGGTCATGCGCCGCGGATCGGTCATGTCGATGTTTCTCCTTCCACCGTGCCGCCCATCGGCCGGCGGGGCGACGGCGCCGCTCGAACTCTATCGCTATCTGCTATCTGCTATCTGCTATCTGCTATCTGCTATCCGCTATCCGCTATCTGCTATCTGCTATCTGCTATCTGCTATCCGCTATCCGCTATCCGCTATCCGCTATCTGCTATCTGCTATCCGCTATCTGCTATCCGCTATCTGCTATCCGCTATCTGCTATCTGCTATCTGCTATCCGCTATCTGCTATCAGGTTCAACCGCGCCGCGCCCGTGACGGTCTCGCCGCGAAACCAAGCCGCCGGGGCCGGGCAATCCCCTACAATGATATGAGAAAGCCACGGGAAGCCGCACAGGCTTCCGAGAGTGATTGGAGCCCAGCTATGAAGAAGCTATCGACAATCAGGCGATTGCTCCGGCCGGCGGGTGCGCTTCTGGCCGTCGGATTACTGGCGTCGGTTTTGACCGGCTGCGAACGCCGCCACGCAATCCATTACTACAACGACGGCGGATACTACAGCGACGTCAGGCCAGGTCACCAGTACTACTATGACAGCCCCCTCTACACCCAGGCCCAACCGTATTACCAGCCATACTATTACTATGATATCGCGCCTCGCTACCACGGTTACCACGGTGGAGAACATCGCGAGCGATTCTTCGCCGGCGAGCGAGGGGAGCATCACGAGCGCGAAGGCGGGCATGAAGGACACCCCGGCCGCCGATGACATCTTTCGACTGCTGACGGCTAACCTTTTACTCTCAGCCGTGTCTTGATTGCTGTGCGCGGAAGTTGAATTGAGTTGGATCCGAAAGAGGAGATTGAAACCATGAACGCGGGAAAGACAATCCTGGCAATAGCCAGGCCGGCCGTTGCCCTGGTGCTCCTGGGAGCCCTGGCGACGGTGGGCGGCTGCGACAGACATCATCACAGGCATATCAATTACTACAACGACGGCGGTTATTACGGAGACGTTGCGGTCTATCGGGCGCCGCCCGTGGTCGTCGTTCCGCGTGACCGCTTTGGCCCGCCGCCTGTTTTCCGTGACCGCGACGGCGGAAGGCATTTTGATCACCGCCGTTGATAACGCCCCTTTGCGCCGCCAGTGAAGGCGCGCGAAACTAGACGGGTGAAGTCCCGCAAGCAAGGGCCGCGTGCGCATGCCGCGGCCCTTTCGCGTCCAGCCGGTTCGTGCAGGCGGGCAGGGCGGACCGCCTGTCTCGAGGTCCCATGTGCTGCTTCCCTTGAAATTCCGCCGACGGACTGGTATTACTAAGTAATACTTCCTAGAATATGTTATTGATCCCGCGAGCGCCTGGCCGCGGAGCAAGGAAGCGGACTCATGCCCGGAAACAAGCAGGACGTAATCACGTTGAAGGTGGACCGGTCGCTGGCCGAGGCGATGGAAGGCATCGCCAATCGCAGCAGGTTCATCCGCGACGCGATCCTGGCGGCCCTGGACAACGCCTGCCCGCTGTGCATGGGCACCGGCATCCTCTCGCCCAAACAGAAGCAGCACTGGGCCAGTTTCGCCCGCGACCACAGGGTTCGGCAGTGCCCGGACTGCCACGAGCGGCACCTGACGTGCGAACACGGCAAGGCCCGCCCGCGACGCCGCGGCGGCAATCACGCCGCGACGCCCGCGACCAGGAAGAGCAAGAAACCATGAAGATGCCCATGACTACGTTTGGCGCGCGCCATGCTTTTGCCGTGGGCGGCGTCCTGGCTTTGCTGCTGGCCGCGGCTGGCTGCTCGGACAGGCCTCGCCCATCCGGCGGCGCCAGGCACGCGGTGTTCGCCTGCATCGCGCCGCACGGCTGCTTCGCACGCCGCATCGCCGGCGGGCTCGTGGACGTCCAGGTGCTTGTCGGCGCCGGCGCCAACCCACACACCTACGAGCCGGCCGCCGTCCAGATGGTCGCCCTCTCGCGGGCCGACCTGTATTTCCGGGCCGGCATGCCGTTTGAGCCGGCCCTGTGCGACAAGCTCTCCGGCATGACCGGCGGGCCGAAAGTGATCGACCTGCTGGCGGGAATCGACCTTCTGGCGGACAGCGACCAGGACGAGCACAATGAACATTCCGGGCGCGACACGGGCGCCGCAAACCACCCCGGGGCCGCTTGCGGGCAGGCCGGGGACCCGCACGTCTGGCTGGCGCCGAAGCTCGCCGCCAGGCAGGCATCCACCATTTGCGACGCCATGTGCCGGACGTACCCCGCGCACGCCGATGAGTTCCGCCGCAACGCCGCCGCACTGACGGCTGAGCTTGACGAGCTCGACGCGAAGATCGCCGCCGCCCTGGCGCCGGTCAAGGGCCGGACGTTCTTCGTCTTCCACCCGGCGCTGGGCTACTTCGCGGCCGCGTACGGCCTGCACCAGCAGGCGGTGGAAACAGGCGGAAAAAGCCCGTCGCTAAAGGACATCGGAGACCTTATCGCCAAGGCCAAGGCCGACAAGGTGCGCGTGATCTTCGTTCAGCCGCAGTTCTCGACGCAGGCGGCGACGACGATCGCCGACGAGATCGGCGGGGCCGTGGTGCCCATCGACGATCTGGCCGAGGACTACACGGCCAACATGGAGGTCATGGCGGAGAAGGTGCGGTCGGCCTTGTCCGGCGAGGCCGGGAGCAAGCAGGGAGCCGGCGAGCGGCAATGACAATGCAGGCGCCAGCCATCGAGATTTCAGACCTGTGGTTTTCTTACGGGGCGCATGCGGCGCTGCGTAGCGTCAACCTGCTGATCGAACGGGGCGAGTTCGTGTGCATTCTGGGTCCCAACGGGGGCGGCAAGACGACGCTGCTCCGGCTGATGCTGGGCCTGCTGAGGCCCGACCGCGGCAGCGTCCGCGTGCTGGGCGGCAAGCCGCTGGAGACCTGCTCGCGGGCGGGATACGTCGCCCAGCAGTCGCAGTTCGACCCGAGCTTCCCCGTGAGCGTGCTGGACGTGGTGCTCATGGGCCGGCTGGGGCGCGGCGGGTCCGTCGGCTGGCACAGGCGCGCCGACGTCCGCCACGCCGACGACGCCCTGGCGGAGGTCCGTATGAGCGAGCTTCGCAAACAACCCTTCAGCGAGCTTTCCGGCGGGCAGCGGCAGCGCGTGCTGATCGCCCGTGCCCTTGCCGGCAAGCCGGAACTGCTGCTGCTGGATGAGCCGACGAGCAACCTCGACGTCGGCATCGAGCAGGAGTTCCAGGACCTGCTGGCCGGCCTGGCCAGGCGGATGACGATCGTCCTGGTCAGCCACGACATCGGCTTCGTCACCGAGCGGGTCGGCAAGGTCATCTGCGTGCAGCAGACGGTCGCGGTCCATCCGACCGCCGCGCTGACGGGCGACGTGATGCGCGACCTTTACGGGCAGGACATCCGCCTGGTGCGGCACGACCACTCGTGCGTCCACCAAGCCCACCCGGAGGAGGGGCAATAATGGGCGGCTTCCTGGACGCGGTCCTGACGTTCCCGCTGATGCAGCGTGCGGTTGCCACTGCCATTCTGGCGTCGGTGGCCTGCGGCGTGGTCGGCACTTTCGTGGTGGTCCGGCGGATAACCTACGTCGCCGGCGGGATCGCGCACTGCGTGCTTGGGGGCATGGGGGCGGCGGTGTTCCTGCGGGCAACCTATCCCCAGCAGCTCGGCTGGCTCGAGCCGATCTACGGCGCGGTCGCCGCCGCCCTTATCGCCGCGGCCATCATCGGGGCCGTCTCGCTGAGGTTCCGCCAGCGCGAGGACACCGTCATAAGCGCCCTGTGGGCCGTGGGCATGGCACTGGGCGTGATGCTGCTCTACCTCACGCCCGGCTACCAGCAGGACCTCATGGGCTACCTCTTCGGCAGCATCTCCATCGTCGCTGCCAAGGACATCTGGCTGATCGCGGCACTCGACGTGGGCGTCGTGGGCGTGTCCGTCGTGTTCTACCGCCAACTCCAGGCCGTGTGCTTCGACGAGGAGTTCGCCCGCACCCGCGGCCTGAACGTGGATTTCTACTACATGCTGCTGCTGTGCCTGACCGCGCTGACGGTCGTGCTGCTGGTTACGGTCGTCGGCATCGTGATGGTCATCGCCCTGCTCACGCTTCCGGTGGCGGTGGCCGGGCACTATGCGCGGCGGCTGTGGAAGATAATGGTCCTCTCAGCCGCTATCAGCGCGGCACTTTCCATCGCGGGCCTGGCCGTCAGCTACACCCCCCGCCTGCCGGCCGGGGCCACGACGATCATCCTCGCCGGGGCAACATACATCCTGGTCCTTGCGGCCGGGCGATTCCTTCGCCGCCGGCCGTCAAACACCAAATAAGGAACAAGAACCAAGTAACAAGCACCAAATAACAAACAAGGACCAAGTAACAAGCACCAAATTCCAAACAAAGGCATCTTGGGTCAGCAATTCCCGACTCTCGGGAGATCCGGCAGCCAGGTTTGGGTAGATTCGCCCGTTACCCGGCGGCGGATGGATTCGGCGCCAGCCGTTTGGGTGATTGGAATTTGCAGTTTGGACCTTGTTTGTTGTTTGGTGCTTGTTATTTGGAGCTTGGCAGGCCAAACACGCGGCAACCGACAATCAATCATCCGCCGCCGGATGCGCCGCCGGATGCGCCGCAGGTCGGCCGCGGGTCCGCCGCCGTCCGCCGCCGTCCGCTATTTTTCCGCGTCGATCAACTTGCGCAGGCAGATGTTCCGCACTGCGCCGTGCGTCTTCCAGGTGGCTATTCCAAGCGGAATACAGTCCTCGACCTCCCAGCGGACGGAGAACTTCCGGCCCTCGCGCTCGACGTTGACGATCTCCTTGTCGTCCAGGAAGCACTGCACGCCGGCCTTCGTGACCTTGACGCGGACCTCGTACCATTTGTCATTCTTGAACGGAAAGGTCGTGGTCGTGGCGTTCTCCGACGCGTCGTAACCGTCGATGGACGACAGGCCCACCAGTTCCCCGCCCCATCCGCCGAGGATGAGCGTCGCGTGCTCCTTGCCGACCGGGAACGTCAGCCCGCAGAAGAAGTCGCCGCCCTCGACGCGCCGGGCCTCCAGCGAAAGCTCGTAGTCCTCCCGCAAGACAGGACCCGTCCACGTGGCGCCAGTGATGCCGTCGCCGATGCCCACGTGCAACTGGCCGTCCTGGACCCACACCTTGCCGTCGGCGCCGAACTTGGGCGCCTTCCACCCGGCCAGGCTCTTGCCGTCGAAGAGCGAGATGGACTTGCCCTCCGGGAACACCAGCGCCGGCGCCGACGCCGGCTGAGTGGCCGCAACATTGTCGCCCGCCGCTCCGGGCACGCCGCCGCCGGCCGGCCCAGCGCAGCCACCTGCCCACGTCGCCAGGCAAAGCCCGCCCGCGCAAACGCCGCGGACAATAATTGACAGCAGTCTATCAACCACGATCGTCTCCTTCGATTCATCGAACACACTATGACAGAGCATCAGCATACAGTCTAACACCCTCCGGCAACAGAGTGGGCCGGCAAAGGCGGCTGGCGATTGCCGGCCGATTCGAGCCGCTTCGCGGGCCACATCAGCCGGCGTTTCCGGCATTTGGGGTGGCGGGCGCCCTCGTATAGGGAGGGTCTATGTACTTGTCATTGACAAAGAAGACGTACCCCTGGTTGACCGGTTCGCTCTAGTCAGAAGCCCGACGTGTCGGGCCGGTCCGCCGGCCGGGGACCCGCCAGTTGTTCAATGATCTTGCCGAGCCTGGCGTCGATCTCGGCGCCGTGCTGTTTTGCGGACTGCTGGCGCTGTCGCGGCAGGGGCAGGATGGCCGGACCCTGGCCTCAACGGCCATGTATACTATAAATGCCGCCATCTTACAGTTTTACAGCAGTCCAGGTATTTTTGGAATTTGTGCAACGTGTCTGCCGTCATGCGATCTTAACTGGTAGGGGAACAGGAACATGAAGGGAGCAAGGATACACATGATCGACGACAGATTCTTCGCCGTTGCGGTTATCGCGCTGCTTACGGTCTGTATTGCGGCGGCTTCGGCAGCAAACCACTCAGGCTCTGTCTGGCCTTTCCGGGGAACTTCCCGGCGCCGCGGGCGTCCAAAGGTTCGGATGCCGGGGATCGGTCCGGCCCGATAGGATGATCACCATGCATAGACACCGTTCTGGGACCCGACGGCCTGCGGGGGTTGTCGCTTTTCTTTTCATCCTGGCGTGGACTGGGACCGCGGCACTGGCCGCTGGGTCGCAATCCCCCGCACCGGATGCGACGGAATCCCGCCTCGATCCGATCTGGCGTGACACGGCCAGCGAGGAACCGACCAAAGCGCACCTGGCCTTCAACAAACTCGCGGGCCTCGGCGACTCGGCTGTGGCGTTCCTGATCGGCAAGGTCGCCCCCGCCCGCACAGTGGACGCCAAGCGCGTCGGCGTCCTGCTGGGCCAACTGGACGCCGAGGAATTCAACGAGCGCGCCCGGGCAGAGCAGGAACTGGCCCGGATGGACCGCCAAGCGGTGGCGCTGCTGAAACAGGCCCTGGCCGGTCCCATCAGCCCCCAGCAGAAGAACACCATCCAGATCCTTCTGGACCAGGCGGCCGGTCAGATCGCCTCCAGCGCCGACTTGCGGAACGAGATTCGTGCGGCCTGGTTGTTGCGGCGGATCGACACGGACGCGGCGCGGGCGCACCTGAAGCGCCTGGCCGGAGGAGACCCAACGGCCCGACTGACGGAGCTTGCGCGGGCCATGCTCGCCGACAAGCGCCCCGGCCTGCACGTGGCGTTCTGGGACAAACTGACCGGCCAGCTCAGCAGCATGTGGGCCTTCGGGTTCCGCTTCCACATCCGCCCCGACGGCCTGGTCGAATGCCGGCTGTCCAGCAGGGGTGGCGCCGAGTCCGTCCAGACGTACGCCCTCTCTCCGGCGGACTTCGCCACGTTGGATAAGATCCTCGACCAGACGAAATGGCTCTCCGCCGACGGCGCGTCGAATAGGAACATTACTGACCAGGACACGCTCCAGATTGCCGTGCACTGGAGTGGCCGCCAGCGTGAACAGAGCCTCTACAACCCCGGCGATCAGACCTACCGGGAGTTGATGCGTTTCTTCCAGCGCCTGCGTCTGCAGGAGCAGCGGCTGTGTGCCCTGAAGTCCGGCATGCCGGCCGCCAGCGACACATGTCGCGACATCTGCCAGGAGATCCTCAAGGATCGCGGGGCGCCGCTGGCCGTCGTCGCGCACCGCATGCTGGATGAGCGGCGCCTCGTGCCCTTCTTCGAGAAGGTGCTGTCGGACCCGGCCACCGGCGAGCCGGAGATCTTGCAGGCGGCCGCGATGACGATGGGGGCGTTGAAGATCGCCTCTCAGCGAAAGGCGCTGGAGGCCCTGGCCTGCCAGGAGCGGACGCCGGACCAGGGGGAGAAGCACATTGCGGCCCGGACCGCCGCCGTCGAGGCGTTGGGAATCCTGGGCCCGGATGAGTCGATTGAGGTCCTGCGCGGGCTGCTGGGCAAGGAATACAAGTTCGGCCAGGCCGCCATCGACGCGGTGGTCAAGGCCCGCAAGGACGTGGCTGTCGGGCTGCTCGCCGAGGCCGCCCGCAAGAACGAGTATGCCGGCTGGGCGCTGATCCGCATGGGCGCCGCAGGCGAAGCGGGCGTGCTGGCCCTGCTGGAAGAGCCCCCCGGCTCGGTGGGGATGGCCCAGTATCACCTGGTCCGCCAGTACTTCGACCACTGGGATGAACTGTCCGCTCCGCCGAGTCCGCAGGTGCTGGCGGCCATCCGCGCGTGCGCGGACGACGGGCCAAACTCGAGCATGTCCGAGTACTTTTGCTGGGTGCTGTGCCTGGGGGCGGCGGCGCGGGCAGACGGCTCACTCGAGTTCCGCGTGGTCCCCGTCGTGCAGACCGAGAGCACCGGCCGGCGGTTGTCGATCCCGCGGGAGAAGTTCGACGGATCGGCCCGGCACATGCAGTCGGTCGGCCCGACGGCCAAGGAAATCCGCTGGGGCCAACTCCAATGGATGGAGTTGGCACCCGGGGCCCCCAAGCCACCGATTTCGGCGGAGTATGGCAAGAAGACCTGGACGGCGTTTCTCATCTCCGGCCGGTGGACGCTGTTGGCCGAGGCGGTCGGACCCGGCGCATGGGGGCTGAAGCGCGTGGCGGCCGTGGAGACCGGCCAGGATGCCTGGGCCATCGAATACGAGCTGGACGAGAACGGAGCCGGGAAGCTGGCCACGCTCACCCGAGAGGCTATCGGCTCGGACCTGGCGGTGATCGTGGGCGGGCAAGTCCAGGCGATCCTGCCAATCGAGGCGCCCTGGCCGGCGAAGGGACGTTTTGTCGTGCCGGGGCCGCGCGAGCAGGCTGCCGCAATGGCGCGGCGCCTGGCGGACCGGATGCCGCCAACGCCGCCCTGGCGACCCCAGCCGAAGCTGCACCCGGCCCAGCGGACAGCGTTGCGGTTCCTCGAGGCCGCCGGGGCAGAAGATGCCTCGGGCATGGCCAAGTGGATCATGCCGGCGCCGCCACACTGGTCGGCCCAACGCATGGCGACCCTGGCCGGCGAACTGGCGCCGCTGGTCCGCCAGGTGGGCGCGCCCGCGATGGGCGATCACATCGACGCGAAGTACAGCGAGGACTTCGCCGCCGTGCGACTGTGCGGACCCGAGAAAGACGCCAAGCCCTTCGCCCTGGTCGTCCTCCAGCGGGCAGGCGGCCTGTGGCGCGTGCGATTCGCCGAACTCCACCTGCCCACGCGGCCTCGGGATTCGCTGGAACGCCTGCTGGCGCGGCGGACCGCCCTGTTCACGTTCGAACCACGCGCCACCAACTATGACCGCCTGACCGAGCAGACACTCCAAGCCGTCTGGGAGGACCTCAGCACTGCGGACCCCAACCGAGCCGCCGAGGCCGTGGTCGCCGTGGTCGCCGCCGGCGATACGGGTTTGGCGCACATGGACAGCCGCCTCGCGCCGCTGCGAAGCCAGTACGACCAGGCCCGGATCCGCAAGTTCCTGCCGGACCTCGACGCCAATGAATACGCCGTCCGTGAGAATGCCTCGAAGAACCTGGCCGCTGCCGGTCCGGTGGCCGTGCCCCAGATGCTCGCCGCCCTGGCCGCCACCCGCACTCTCGAGGCCCGCCGACGGCTGGAGCAACTCATCGATCAGGCCGACGAGGCCTTCGCCACCAGCGCCGAAACCAGACGATGGCACCGTCTGGCCTGGGCGCTGGAGTGGATGCCCACCCCCGCTGCCGCCAAGCTGGCGGGACAGATCGGCGCCACCCCGCCGGACCCCAACGAGATCCCCATCCGCCCCCAACGTACGCTGAAGGCCGAGCCGTCGATCACACACCACCTTTGCAGCGCCCAGGACTGGAAGATCCATTACTACGAGCAGGCCCACGGTGGAGGCCGACCCGAGAACATGCGGGATTTCCTCCAGGTCGTTCTGGCCGGCAAGGAGGTCCTCGCCCGCTACGAACGCACCGAGTGGGCCGCCTACGCCCGGAGCCGCCTTAGCGGCCTGTACTGGTACACAAGGTATTGGTCCAAGGCGGAGGCCGAACTGAAGCTCCTGGCTCGCCTGCACTACGGCACCGAAGATGAAATCAAGGCCTACACCACGCTCGGGCTGGACTATCTGCAGGGCTACCAAGACCCCGCCACGGCCATGGCGTGGTTCGACCTGGCCGCGAAACGTCGGACAGAGATCGCAGACAACGTCGCCAAGCCGGCCGACAATGCCGGCCAGATCAGCCGCGACGCGGCGCTGGCTCGCAGCAAATATGCCGCCGACCAGAGCGTCGCGCGGTGCAGGGCCCTCCAGGCCCAGTACGACCAGGCCGACAAGACCCCCTGGCCCCAGGCCGTCCAGGGCGTGCAGTGCCGTCTGCGTCTGACCCGCCCGGCCGATCCGCAGAAGGGCTCCTCCGCGCAGTTCACCGTGGACGCCCGAAACCTCGGCACGCTCGAGTTGACCTGGCCGGACAGCCTCAACAACGCCGAGCTGGAGATCGACGGGGTCTGGTACGTCGGGCCATCATCCGCCGGACCATTCGACGGGACCTTCGTGCCGGGATGTTACCGCAACGGTACAGTGTTCATACACAAGTTCCTCCGCACGCGTGAGGGCGGCAATCCGCTCAACCTGGCCTCCGGACAACACACCATCCGCGTGGCCATGCCGCTGACGTACATGAACCACCCCGACGCCAAAGCCCTGATGGTCACCACCGGCAAGGTGGAATTCACCGCTCCGTAGACCGTCCCATCTCGGCCGGCTCCGGCCGACGGTGAACAGGAACATGAAGGAGCAAGGATACACATGATCGACGACAGATTCTTCGCCGTTGCGGTTATCGCGATGCTTGCGGCCTGTGTTATGGCGGCTTCGGCAAGAAGCCAGGCGGCCG